>Ga0315904_10001114_pt1 | contig 42664 bp, 9 predicted proteins | sample LakEriMetagenome_6_FD_203529 | JGI IMG/M metagenome (GOLD analysis project Ga0315904, IMG submission 203529) | Freshwater fungal communities from buoy surface, Lake Erie, Ohio, United States - Buoy 12 MA120 | ecosystem: Environmental > Aquatic > Freshwater > Lake | place: USA: Lake Erie, Ohio... | reverse complement strand
TTTCGCTGCTAAGACGACAGTCGCGCTATGCCGCCCTCGACATCAACCGACGCGGCCGTCATTGCCGAATTGTAGTGGCGACCAGCCGTACTTGCCACGCGGAACGGCAGCAGCCCACCCCAGTGGCTCCATCGCCCCACCGCGCTGACGATGACCCAACCGCCACTACGTGGGAGTTCCTACATGGTGACCGTTGGACAATGCCCAGCGAGGTAGGACTCTGCGGCCCCGAGGTCAGCGTTCCGCTCCGCAAGCCCCCGAAATACGAGGTCATGCTGCCGCAGATCGTCGAGATGGCGGAGGCCGGGTCGGGGATCGACCTGATCTCACGGGCGCTCGGCATCGGGGTGGAGGTCGTCCGCGACGCCCTCCACCTACACCGCACCGGAAAGCGTCCACCGGGCCGCGTCGACGGCCGCCGCCGCCAACCGCGACAGTCCGGCCAGCCGTTCATCCCGAAGTACAAGCAGATCGCGGCGGAGGTCGACCACCGCCGCAAGGCCGGCGAGGGATTCGACCGGCTGGCCCGCGAGATGAAGGTCAGCCGCCCCACGGTTGTTCGGGCCTACGACTACGCAAACCGCGACGAAGCCGCCGCCGCGGCCCGTGACGGCCGAAAGCCGACTCGGCCACCCTACAAGTCGAGCGAGGAGTCACGGGCCGCAAAACGCAAGCCGCGGGGTGCTTGACTGCCGTTTGAGCCTGTCACGCCTGCAGGCGCGTGCGCAACAGCTTTCCGGCGTTGAGACGGCGCCCAGGTTGAAGCAGCGGTTGCACGAAGGGGGGGCGCTCGCATCGGACTTGCCTCGTGCTCACCGGGCTGGGGATCGCGGCCGCCGTAGTCCTCCGACGCCGCCGCGGCTTACGGTCCAGCGGGCCTCGAGGACGGCCACAGCTCAACCGGCCACGTCTACCGTCACCCGCGACGCGACCGCAGACGATGCACGCCCATCGAAGGCGCGGATCGTGAAGGCGGCCACGGTGCCACGGGCATTCGCCGGGGGCATCCAGCGGATCTCCTCGCCCGGGCGGACGACCGGCGCCGGCCAGCCGTTGAACACGACCGGAACACCGCGGCCGGCGACCCACTTCTGAATGCGGCCAGAGTGCACCGACTCGATCGTGAACCGCAGCGGCGCCCGCTCCACGTCGCGGGCACCGGAGGCGACGCTCAGCATGGCGTGCGTGATCACGAGCGGCCGGCCCACGCGGCCGCCCGCGAGGACCGTCGTGGCCGCGATCGTGGGCGCATCGTTCACCGCCCTGACAAGGATCCGGCTCGTTGCCGTCGTGGAGGCATGCCCGTCGAACACGGTCGTCGTCAGCACCCGCGGGGCCTCATTGTCGGGGGCGGTGGTGTAGCCGATCCGGCCGAGGTCACGGAAGAAAGCGTTGAGGGCCGTGACCGACCCCGCGAACGTCCGTGCCGTGGCCGTGCCTCCCACCGTCACCCCGTCGCCGGACTGGGCGTCTATCACGCCGTCCTTGACGGCCAGCGTCACGGTCAGGGCGGTCGAATCGACGTCAGCGAACGGCTGGCCGATCGCAGCCCAGTTGATCGCCCCTCGCACGTCCTCGGTCACCCGGAAAAGCGCCGGCACCCGTGCGATCGGAGCGTCGTTAACGGCCGCGATGGCCACCGCCGACGTCACGGTCCGCTGCAGCACGCCCTGCGGCGTCGCCTCCGCGACCGTGACGGTGAGCCGTGCCGTGCCGTGATCGTTGGCTACCGGTTGGTAGCGGATCCGGCCCGCCGGATCGGTGAAGTAGCGGTTGAGGTCGGCGAGCGTGCCGCGGAACGTGCGGTTCCGTCCCGTGCCTCCAACGGTCACGCCCCGGCCGGAGGCGGCGACGATCGCGCCGCGATCGGCCTGCACAGTGACCGTCACTCGCTTCGTGGCCGGCGCGTCGGACGTGCCGAACGGTGCAGCGGGGAACACGATCGCGAGCGGCTGGTCCTCGACGGTGGCGAAGCCCGCGGGAATCGCCAACGTGGGGGCCTCCTTCAGGTTGCGGACCATGATCGGGAACGATCGCTCGATGGACAGGCCGTCGGCGTCGGTCGCACGGACGCGGATCGAGTAGCTGCTCCGCGCCTCGAAATTGAACGTCGCCTTCGTCCGCAAATCGCCGCCGACGATGTCGAAGACGACGTTGTCGGCGTCGCCCGAGCCGGCGACGAGCGTGTAGGTGACGGTGTCGCCTGCATCCTGATCGGCGGTCGCAAGCCGGCCGACGGTCGTACCGACCGGCAGATTTTCGGCCACCACGGCGTTCGAGAGGGCCATGCCAGTCGGAGCGTCGGGGCCGTCGCTGACCGTGATCGTGAAGGCCCGCTCGGTGAAAAGGCCGTCGGATTCGGTCGAGCGGACACGGATGGAGTAGCCGCTGCGGACCTCGAAGTCGAAGCTCGCCCTGGCGCGCAGTTGGCCACCCACGATCTCGAAGGCGGCGTTGTCGGCGTCGCCGGAGCCGGCGACGAGCGCGAACGTCACGCGGTCGCCGAAATCCGGATCGGTCGCGATCAGCGCTCCCACGACCGTGCCGACGGGCATGTTTTCGGTGACGCCGGTCCCCGAGAGCGTCGTCGCTCCGGGCCGTTCGTTCACGTCGCCCACGCGGATCACGAACGCCTGGTCGAAGGCATTGCCAGCCGAGTCGGTCGAGCGGACGCGGATCGAGCGGATCGGATCCACCTCGAAGTTGAACGCCCGCGTCGTGCGCAGGCGGCCGCCCTCGATCGTGAAGTCGGCGTTGTCGTCGCCCCCGGCGCCCGGCACGATTGCATAGCCAAAGCTGCCGACGCTGTCGGGCTGCGTGGTCGCGAACGTGCCGACGAGCGCGCCGGCCGCGGCGTTCTCGGCGATGCTTCCGGACGAGAGAGTGATCACGGTGGCGAAGGCCGTGCCCGCCGCCGGATTCATGCTCAGCGACGCCCAGGCCGTGTCTCCCGTGACGGGCGAATAGTCGCTCGCCATCGCCACGGGCGTGCGGCCGGTGACGTCGAAGATGAAGCCGCCGTAGGTGTTGAGCTCCGTGATCACGAACGGCGCGAGCGCCGTGGCCTCGATCTCCGCCGCGACGAGGTCGTCGAGTAGGCCCGCGGCCAGCGCGTCGATCGTGTCGCGGCCGTATCGCGTCCGCAGAGCGTCGAGGGCCGCCGCCCGTGTCGCGGGATCGGCCAGGAGGTTCCCACGGCGATGGGCCACGAGGTCGCCGGCCGCGATCCAGATCCGGTCGCCGTCCGCGGCGCGGAAGTTTTCGATGAAGGGAATCCCCGCAGCCTGATCGTCGCCGACGACGAACAGGTCGGCCCGGCCGCTCTCGCCGCGGAGGACGACGTTGCGGCCGCCGGCCGGGGCCCGGATCACGGCCGGGCCCGTGCCCGCGGCCGTGACGACCTGATGAGGCACGAAGCTCGCCCGGCCGCCGGTCGGTGCGGGGAGCGGCCCAGCGAGCGTACCGAGGGCGATGGTGACCACCGCCCGTGCGTCGTCGACCCGCATGCCCGAATCGGCGGAGAGGAGTTCGACCTGGATGAACCGGTCGCCCGCGGCGAGGGCCGCCGGGGTGATCGAGATGCCGATCGTGCCGGTCGACTCTCCGGCGGCGATCGAGGCGATCGGGATGCCGCCGCTACCGACGATCGTGTAGTCGATTCCCGGTCGGGCGGTGCCGCCGAGCCGGTAGCGCACCGCCAGGCCATAGTCGGGAGCCAGGAGTGGTGCGAATGCGTCCCGGTAATGCAGCTGGAGGCGGACGAGCTTGTCATCCGTACCGAGCGTCACAGTGCTCGCGCCGGCGGCCGTACCGCCCGCCACCGAAAAGCTCACGAGCCCGATGGTCGGCTGGCTTGGCTTCTCCACCGGCTTGGGCTGGTAGAAGACGGGATAGTAGGCGGCCAGGAAGTCGGCCCGACTCTTCCATCCCTCCTTCACGAGCGACTCGGCGAGCTGCTCGACCAAGAGCCGCTTGAGCCCGGCCACGCTCGGCACCAGGAGCTGCGTGCCGACCGACGGCGCGAGAGTGCTCAGGGCCGCCCCCTCCACGACCCGGCGAACGAGCGCCTTCTGCGTGAGTACCAGCCCCTCGGACACGTTGTCGAGGAGGTTGCCGAAGTGCTTCTCGATCGCCGCCTCGACGCGGGCCTGGGCTGCGAGGGTCGGGAAGGCGGCCGCCACGCCCCGCGGGTCGGCGAGGAAGTCGGCGAGCACCGCCGGCTCGAGGTCGAAGAGCCGCTTCGTGGGGTAGTTGGAGAGCATCTCCACGAGCACGGTGCGGACGTGTGCCTGATTCAGCGGGTCGAAGGTGGCCGCGACGGGCGGCCGGCCGAGCACGTCGAGCGGCTGCGCCCCGAAGCGGGTGGCGAGCGCGTTGAGGTAGGCGCTGAACGCGATCACCTCGACCCGGTCGGCCCGCGATGGATCGGGCTCGTATCCCCAGACGTCCTTGCCGCGGCTGAAGTCGAGCCCGAGTTCGTCGAGCAGGGCCCGGATCGTGAGCACGTTGCCGAGATGCGTATAGGCGAACCGGAGCGTTTCGACGGCCTTGGCGACCGTGGCCGGATCCGACGACGAGAGGGCGACGTAGGGAGAGAACTCGTCGTCGGTAAACGTGGACGGCACGTCGGCCAGGATCCGACCGAGCACGCTTTCGATCAGCCCGGGGGTGACCGGCACGCCGGCGATCGTCTGGTCGGGCCGCCAACGCAGGAGGGTGGCATATTTGATTGTCGACACGAGGCTGGCGCCACGTCCCGGCAGACCCACGAGCGGAATGCCGAGGTCGCTGCCGGTGATGGAATCGACCACGCTGATGGTCGTCCCCTGACCGTTGTTTGAAGAGGTGCCTACGACGACGAGCCCGTCCTTGTAGTCCACCACTCCGTCACCGTTGCGGTCGGAACCCGCGAGGAGCGAGTCAGGGAAGACGAACACGCCACGGGAGTCGGTCGTCGTGGAGGGCTCGTCGTTCCCCGGATCGATGTCGGGATTGGCGACGAGTTCGCCGGCGGCGTAGGTCCGCAGATCGAGAAACACGTGGCCGTTGACGATCGGGCCGGCCAAGGCCCGGGTGTCGAGCGGGGCGGGCGCGACGGCCACGCTCTGGTCGTCGAACCGGAAGGCGTCGATCCCCTTGGCGACGGCGGTGAACGCCGGACCGCTGGACCGGCCGATGACCACGGTGCCTTCGGTGGATGTGAGCACATAGCCGGCCGCCGGGCCGCTGAACTGCAGGGAGTCGTAGCCTGCCCCCGCACCGCCGTCGAACCAGCTTCCACCGGTGAACGCGGACACCAGGAGCGTGTCGCTGCCCGGCCCGCCGTCGAACCGGAGCACCGCGTCGACTCCCGGCCCGACCTCGAAGGTGTCGTTGCCGTTCCCGCCATTGGCCACGATGGAGACCACGCCGGTGAAGGTCCGCTCGACGCCCTGCGATCGCACGCGAACGCCCCCGGGAATGGGCTTGCCGCCGGCGTCGCGGAGGGCTTCGATCTGGAAGGTCTCGTTGAGGATGCTGCCATACCACTGCCCGCCGGCGTCCCCGTACCGTAGTGGGTCGTCTCCCGCCGAGAGCGTGAGCACGCCATCCGCGAGCCGGGCGATAACCGGATCGGGCCGCTCGCCGCCGATCGGCATCTGCCGCTGCCACGTGAATGGACCGAGCGTTCGCATCGCGCCCAGGATCGGTCCCACCTGAATCTCGAACGACAGGCTCTGGGGTCCAAACGCCACGTTGCCGCGAAACGCGGGGCCGTCTCCGCTGCCGAGCCAGCCGAGGTCGTAGTGGGTCGAGCCCGCGATCTGGCCGCGGTAGGTGAGGGTGCCCGCCTTGTCGCGGCCGAGCGACATCGCAATCGCACCCCGGCCCGAGATCGGCAGGAATCCGGCATCGAGCACGATCCCGCCGCTGGCGTCGATCAGAAACGCCTTGTCGGAGCGGTAGAAGCCGGTCGCTGTGAGTTTCGCCACGCCGAAGAAGTCGAGCGTGCCCTGGTCGATCCGGATTTCCCAGACGTCCGCCTGCTTGAAGAGGCGGCCGCCGACGTCGAGCGAGAAGAGGCCGATGTCGATGCCCGCCTTCACGCCGAGGTCGAACATCGTGCGGGCCGGCACGACCGTGCCGTCGCCGAGGGTGGCGGCGGTCGATCCGGTGTTGATCAGGAGCCGGCCGGCGAGGTCGACCGTGAAGGCCGTGCGGATCGCGGCGGTCGCGGCGGCGTCGAGGACGAAAGACTTCTCGGCGGCGTCGCCTGAGCCGGTCTCGCGGAGCCAGGCCGTGCCCGCGACCGCGACCTGCCCGAAGCCCGTGTTCATCTCGCCCGCGAGCGCAGCCCGAAGACCGGTCGGGTCGAGCACGAGGACGATGCCGCCGCTGACGCTCACCGTGCCGACCGTCACCGAGCCCTCGCCGGCAATCCGCAGGGTGTCGGCCGCGATCGTCCGCAGCACGAGCCCGTCGCCGTCGGTGTCGGTATCCCGGGCAGCGGCGATCGACGGCACCTGCCGCTCCACGGGCGTCGTGTTGACCTCGACCCGCGTCAGGGCCCCGATCGAGAAGGCGGGCGTCGAGACGAGCAGGCCGCCGGCGGGTGCGGCCCCGAGGCTGCCGAATAGACCGCCCTTTTCGCCCACGAGGTACGTCAGCCGTCCCCTGACGAGGAGCGGCTCGATCACGGGGAGGTCGAGCGTGGCGTCGAAGGCGAACGTGGAGACGTCGCGCTTGAGGAGCAGATCGAACGAGCCGTCGAGCGTGAACCCGCTGCCAAGCCGCGTGCGGCCGCTTCCGGAGGCTGCGAGGTAGGCGGCGGCCACGGTGTCGCCCGGCGGCGTCGCCGAGACGACGATCGAGGCAGGGCCACCGTGCCGCCGTAGGTGATCGGGGATCGTGAAGGAGGCGTCCGCACCGGTCGTGTTGATCAGCAGGGTGAGATTGGCGGGCACGATCTCGACCGCGCGGCCGATCACGATCGGGTTGGTGTCGAGGACCACCCGCGACACCACCCCGCGGGAGTCGATCGTCAGGAATGCCTCGACGCTGCTCGTGATCCACGGAGCCTGCTCGGGGCCGATCCGGCTCGTGCCGTCGACGTACAGCAGGATGCTCGACCCGCCGCCGGCGAACAGGAAGTCGCCCTGGAGCACGACGACGTCGAGGAGGTTGACGTCGATCGAGCCCTGCGTCTCGAGCACGGCCTTGTCGTGGGTCAGCACGACGTCGGAGCCGGCGATCGCGTAGCCCGGCGCGGTCGACAGGGTGCCGTCGGCGTTGGCGACCGTGTGCGTCGACTTGCTGAAATCGACTACCTTGAAGTCGAGGCTGGCCGCGAGGTTGACGTCGAGCGTGAAGTTCGTGAGCGTGGCGTTTGCCAGTTGTTCGACACCCACGAGCCGGGCCTCGCCGAGCGAGGCCGTCGCACCGACGTAGACGGCGGGCACGGGGTCGAGCCCCTCGGGCAGCCGCAGCATGAAGACGGCGCCGATGTCGAGGTCGTCGATGGCGAAGCCGATGGCGGTCGAGTCCACCGGCAGGCTGGGGTCGATCCGGCCCGTGGTCGGACTGCGGCCCCAGTACTGGCCGGCTCCCTGGAAGCCGACGACATCGGTCATCGCGAAGCCGAGCGAGCTGACCGTGATCTCACGACCGTCGGTGAGCGTCACCCGTTCGCCGCCCCGCTTGGCGAGCGAGAGGTTGCCGGCCACCTGGAGCGACGGCGGGGCGAAGGGCATCAAGGCCGAGGCGGCGACGATGCCCAGATTCACGAGGTCCACGCCCTTGGCCGACCAGTTCGGAGTCAGCTCGCTGCCGGCGGCGGCATCGAAGAAGCTGAACATCGCGACGTCGAAGTAGCCGACGTCGATCGCGATCACTTCCTCGGCAAAGTCGAGCACGATCGGCCGGGCAGGGTCGCCGGTGGCGATCTCGAGGCCCGGGCCGCCCGCGGCGAACGCGGTGCCCGTGAGATCGAGCGCCGGCATCGGGAGGGCCGCACTGGCCACCGCCTGGAGCGGTGCGTACGACGCGGCGAACGGCAGGAAGCTCGTGTTGATCTCGACCGTCACGTCCTCGATCGTCGGGATCGGGCGGCCGACGGCCGCGAGCCTCGTGATGAAGCTGTCGAAGCCCACCTCGGCGGCCCGGCCGACGGTCGCCTTGGCGGCGACGTAGGTAGGCAGCACGGCGGCGATGCCCGGCACGGTGATCCCCGACACGCTCGTGGCCGCCATGATCGAGAGGCCGAAGTTCACGTCCTCGATCTCGACCCCGATCCGCTTCGGCTCGCTGAAGCCAGGGATGCCGTCGATCGCCGGCACCGTGACGCCGGCGAAGCCCCGCAGGTTCCGGCCGCCGACCTCGATCGTGTAGAGGTCGTGGGTGAGCCCCGTGACCGCCACGCCCGGGATCATCGTGAGCACGCCCGCATCGGCATTGGCCCCCTGGATCTGGCCGCCGATGGTGAAGGCGAGCGACCCGGAGAGCTCGAGGAAGCCATCCACCTTCAGTTCGGCCTTGCCCACCTCCGCCGCGACGGCCTGCACCGCGTCGGTCGCGTCGAGGAGGACCAACCCGCCGGGCGTGGTGAGGCGGTAGCCGGCCGGCTGGCCCTGGCCGCCGGGGAAGGTCTGCTGGAAGTCGATCGCAGCGAGCGTCGGGGCGACCTGGGCCCCCACGAAGCGGATGCCTCCGTTGCGACCGATCGTGACGTCCTCGAGCGTGGCGACGACCGTATCGCCGAGGCCGGTGAGGCCGGCGGCCGCCGTCGTGATCGCGAGCGAGTCGAAGGCATACTGCAGGTTGGTGAACACCGCGTAGCCGAGGTCGACATCCCTGGCGAACAGGCCGACCGCGCCCGGGCGGACGTCGCCGGTCGCCGTGAAGGGCGTCGTCGCCACGGCGTCGCCGTCCTTGCCGGGATAGCCGACGAACACGTTCACGTCGGTCGCGGCAAGCGAGAGCACGGCGAAGCGGTCGGTGAGCGTGGTGGGGCCGGGGTCGAGCCCCTTCACAACGAGCCCCGACGTGTGCTGGCCGATCCGGAAGGCATAGTCGCCGCGGGCGTACACGGCGTCGACCTGCTGGCCGCCGATCGTCGAACCCGCCTTGAAGACGGCGTCGGCGATCTCGATCACGCCGGCCTCTGCGCCGAGCGTGCCGTCGAGGGCGAGCGTCGTGCTCTGGCCAGTGCCCCAGATCGATCCCGACTTGTCGCCAGCACGGATCGCGAGGCCCGTCGGCACCTCGAGCGGCTGGGCCTTGAAGTCGAGCATGTGGCCGCGGTAGTCGGGCGTGTTGATCCGGAGGCTCACGTCCTGCGTCGTCAGGGAGACACCCGGGATGCCCACGACCGACAGGCCGGCCGCCGACGCATCCACCGCGACCCACACTGAGCCGGTCTGCGGCCCGAAGGCGATCGCCGCGGCGATGTCCACAGCGGAGAGTTCCAGGCCCACCCGCTTCCCGTCTGACTGCGAGCCGGCGAAGAGATCCTGATCGAGGGCCGCGAACGTGATCGTGGCCACTTCCTCCGCCCAGCGGGTCTTCGCGACGGGGTCGTAGACCTGGAGCGTGTCGAGCTCCACCTGGATGTCGAGCGCGTCCTTGAACTGCACAAGGCCCTTCACGTCGACGTCGAACTCACCCTTGAAGGCAAACAGGCTGCGGGCGTCGGGCCGGAGCCGGTCGGCCGTCATCGAGAAGGCAAGCGACGAGTCGTAGGCGAGCGGCGTGGAGGTGTCGATCGCCGAGCGGTCCTCAGGCAGATGGATGTAGCCCATGGCCACGTCCGTGGCCGCGAGCCTCACGCCGTCGATACCGATGACCGCCGCACTGCCGACGGACGCATCCAGCAGCGACCACTGGCGGGCCACCGCGCCAGCGGCCGGTGCTCGTTCGCGGAACAGGCCGAAGGCGAGGTTCACATCGGCGGCCTCGAGGCCGGTGCGGGCGCCGCCCGAGCTCGTGTGGCCGAGGAAGGCGTCGGCATCCTGGATGCCAAGCACAAGGGCGTCGACATCGACGGAGGTGCCGCCGACAAGCGTCACATCCCGCCGCGCCGATTCGAACGAAAACTGGCCCGTTACGTCGGCGAGGCCGAGCAGGTCGATCGTGGCATCGCCGCGGGCGGCGAGCGTCGCCCCCTTCATGTCGAGCGTGATCGGGGCGGCCGCCGTCGCGTCGCCGAACAGGACTGGCGCGAGCGTGAGCGGCGCGGTCGACCAGTCGACCGACCGGCTGTCTCCGCCGAGCACCGTCTTCGTGTTGATCACCACGGCCGCATCGGCAACGGTCGCCGTGAATCGGTCGATTCCGACGAAGCCCCCGAGCGCGGCGGATGCCTTGGCCGCCACCCAGAAGCGGTTGGCATCGAGCTGCGTGGCGACGGCGAACCCGATCGTGGCCCCGTCGAGCGTGAGGCCCACGCGGTCGGCCGCCTGGCCGTCGGGGCCGCCACCGACGCCGAAGAACAGGTCAGGCAGGGCGGCGGCGAACGAGAGCACGGCCGCGTCTATCTGGCTGCCATCGTCGAGCGTGAGCGTGGTGTAGTCGGGCCGCACCCGCACGCGCACCGTCTCGTCGATGAGGTCGTAGACCTTCAGTCGGGCGTCCCCCTGCACATCGAACAGGATCTGGCTACCGATGCGGATATCGAAGGTGGCGCTCGCGATGCTGGCCTCGATGTCGCTGCCGAGCCGGAAGGCGGCGGAGAAGTCGGTCGCGTAGGCCGCGATGAGTTTCTCGGTGGGCCGGTACGCGAAGCCGATGTCGCCGCTGACGGTGAGCACGCCGAACAGGTCGATCTCGAGCCCCTCGACGTCGAAGGCCACGGTGCCCGGTGTGATGGCCTCCGTGAAAGCGTATGTCGCTGGGCCAAACCGCAGCGTCTCGGCCTTGGCGACCGATGCGGTGGGCGAGGTGTATTGCACGAACACGCGGTCGGCCTTGGCGAGCTCGAGGTTCGCGACCGTGGCCGAGAGGCTCGTGCCGGTCAGTTCGAGGGCCAGCTGATCGCCACTGGCCCGCAGGCCGAATCGGCCGCCCGCCGTGAGTCGCGCGACGTCGCCGGCCGCGAGCGTGGCGGTGATCGATTCGCCCACGGCCACGATGCTGCCATCGGTGAGGCTGAAGCCGACGTCGCCGGCCAGGCTCACGAAATCCTTCACCGTGGCCGAGAAGCCGCTGACGGCGAAGCCGCTCGTGCCCGGTAGGATGCCCTGCGTGAACGTGTAGTCGAGGCCGCCGGCCGAGACCTTGCGATTCGCGGCCAGCGTGATGCCGGCCGTCGAGAACTGGGCGAAGGTCGAGCCGCTCTTCACGTCGGCCAGGTCGGCGACCTGGAGTCGCAGGCTACCGTCACCGAGCTCGAAGGCCGTGCCCGAGGCGTTGGCGACGAGGCCGAAGCGGCCGTTCTCGGCGCGGATGCCGCCGCTCTCACCGATCACGCCCGCCGCCATCGAGTCGCCCACCGCAACGAGCTCGCCGCCCACCACGGCGAAGCCGAGGCTGCCCGAGAGCGGCGTGAATCCCGACACGGTGGCCTGGAAGCCCGCGACCGAGAAGGCCACGGTGCTCGCGGCGATGCCGCTTGTGAACGTGTAGCCGGCAGCGCCGATTGCGATGCGGCGGCCGGCGGCGATCGATGCGTTGTTCGACGCATACTGCACGACCGTGCGGGTGGCCGACATGCTCGCCAGCCCGTCGATCGTGGCCGCAAATCCGCCCTCGAGTTCGAAGGCGACGCCCGCGGCGCTGACGATGAGGCCGAAGGAGCCGTCGGTGGCGGTCACGCTCGCTCCGCCGCCAGCCCGCAAGGCGACGTCGATGTCGCTGCCAATCGCCACGAGGTCGCTGCCGACCTTGGCGAAGCCGAGCCCACCCGAGAGAGACAGCACGTCGGAAATGGCTGCTTCGAAGCCGGTGAACGAGAAGGCGACGGTGTCCTTCGCGATCGTCTCCGCGAACGTGTAGGAGAGGCCGCCGACGGAGAGCGTGTCGCCCTTGCTGACGGCCCTGCCGGCGGACGTGTATCGCAGGAAGACTGTGTCGGCCTGGGCCTCGGGAACACCATCGATCTCCAAGGCGAAGTTCTTGCCGGAGAGCTCGAGAGCCGTCCCGGCGCCGGTCACGCTCAGGCCGAGGGCGCCGTTGGTGACCGCGAGGCTGGCCCGTTCGCCGCCGGCGAGCGTGGCCGCCATGCGCGAGCCCACGGCGGTGAAGCCACTGCCGTTACTCCGGAAGCCGACGCTGCCGGAGAGCGACACGAAGTCGCGGACTGTCGCCTGAAAATCTTCGACGGCGAACGAGATCGTGTCTTTGGCGATCGCGTTTGTGAACGTGTAGGAGGCCGTGCCGGTGTCGAGCTTCCGGCCAGCGGCGATCGCCGTGCCGGCCGAGGTGTATTGGGCGAAGACCGTGTCGGCCGACAAGCTCGCGAAGCCGGCGATCGCCGCCGAGAAGCCGCCCGTGAGTTCGAAGGCGGTTTCCGCCTTCGTGGCCACGAGGCCGAAGGATGCGTCGGTCACCTTGAGGAAGGTCTCGGCGTCGGCGGCGCCGAGCGTGGCCTTGATCCCGGTGCCCACGGCGACCACGTTCGAGCCCTCGAGGCTGATGCCAACGGTGCCACTTACCGACAGATCGCCTTCGACGGCGAAGGCAGCGGTGCCGGAAGCGCGGATGATCTGACCCTTCGCGCCGTCGGCCGAGAGCGTGGTGCCGCCGGGTGTGCCGGTGGCGACCGTCAGCACCGTCTTGCCGGCCGCATAGTCGACGAGGCTCGCGTCGGCCGCACCAAGATTGAGCGACAGCGACATCTTGCTCACGCTGCCGGTGACGCCCGTGATGCCGACGACGCTGGCCGATGCGCCGCTCCCCTCGGCCGTGAGCCACGTTCGGCCCGCGCCACCCCGCTCGGTGAGGAGCGCCACGGCGAAGTCGACGTCGTCGATCTTCACGCCTGCGGCCGTCATCGTGCCGGCGCCGGTGCCGGCGAAGCCGCCGAGATCCGCGCCGCCGATCGTGAGCACGTCGGCCATGACCTTCGTGCCCCCCGCGAGCGTCACCTCCTGCGAGCGGCCCTCGATCGCGAAGCTGCCCTCGGCCCGCAGGAAGCCGCCGGCGACGATCTCGCCGCCGGTCACGCCGATGCTGAACGTGCCGGCCGCCAGGCTGCCGAACGTGTATTCCACGGCTCCCAGGGCAAACATCACGCCCGTGTAATTCACGGCCGTGGTATTGGCGGAGACGAAGATCTCGTCGGCATAGAGCGAGAGGTCGCTCGAGAGGTTGGCATAGATGCCGGCCGACGCCTCGAAGGCCACGCCCGCGGCGCTGGCCAGGATGCCGATCCGGCCCCGCGTCGCGCCGAGCGTCGCTCCGCCCACCGCCACGTCGAGGTCGATGTCGTCGGCGAGCACGGCGACGCTCGTGACGGCCGGCGTGTCGGCGTCGTGCACGCCGATCGAGACGAGGAACTCGCCGGCTAGGTCGAACGCGGTGCCGACCGCGGCCAAGCCGACCACGGAGGCCTCGTAGCGGTCGGCGGCGTTGAACCGCGGGGCATGCCGCAGCGTGACGGTGCCCGCCACGTCCAGCTCGCCGTAGCGGAATCCACCGGTGAATGACACCTGCAGGTCGATCTCGAAGTAGTGCCGGTTGAGGAATTCGCCGATGTCGTCCCGCACACCGGTCGTGTTGACGCCGACCACGTCGGCGACATCGAGGGCGACGTCGAGACCGAAGACCTTCTCGGCGACCAGCGTGAGAGCACCGGCCGTGGTCGCGTCGCCGGTCTGTTCGACGCGGAAGAAAACATTGCCGGCGAGACCGAAGAGGCCGGTGCCGGCGGCGAACCGGCCCACGACGCTCTGGTAGGTCATGATCGTGAAGCGATCGCCTACCTGCGGCAGGTAGTTCGCGGCGAGCTGCACCGCGAGCGTGCCATCGATGACGGCCTGGCCGGCGACCACGATCTGATCGTGCTTGCCGGCCCCGTCGCCTGGAGTGGAGCCGCCGAGGACGAAGGTGGTCGTGTCATCCGACCGCAGGTCGACTCGGTCGACGTTTTGCTGCGTCGGCACCTGCGGCTCGCCCGCTGCGCCAGGCTGGGGCTTCGGCGCGGCCTCGTCGATCACCGGGTAGGGCGATGAGACATGCACCGCGGCGGCGGGGCCGAGCACGCCGGCCGTCACGACGCCGCCGGCAACCGCGATCGGCGAATCGGCTGCGCCGATCGAGCCGGTGCGAGAGAAGAGCGTGGTGGTGACGGCGAGGGGCGAGGGCGTCTTCGTGGCGATGCCTGTGCCGCCGGTGGCATTCACGATGCTGCCGGTGGCGGCGAGATCGACCTTGCCCTGCGCAGCGGCGATCCGCCCGATCGTGAGCGTGCCCGACGGCTGAGCCAGGGCCACGCCCTGCGTGCCCTCGGCCACGAGCTTGCCGCCGCCCACGGCGATCACCAGCGGCCGCAGCACACCGAATCGATAGCCACCGGTCACCTTGGTGGCGTCGCCGCGGCGGCAGGCAAGCTCGAGCTCCAGCATCTGGGCGGGCGAGAGCTGGTTCTTCCGCACGTCGTCGGCCAGGATCGTGACCGGCTTCGCGATCCTGCCGACGGTGCCGGTGGTCGACACGAGCGTGACGTTGGCGCCGGTCACGTTCACCGTGCCACCGACGCGAACGGCCGGATCCCAGGGCCGCGTGGCCTCGGCCATGTCGACGCCCAGCTGCCGCAGGAGCGTGAGCGAGTCGAGGCCGAGATCCTGCTTCAGCTGATCGACCTGCACCGTCGTGGGCATGTAGGTCCAGTTGCCGTCGAACGTCACGAAGGGCGCGAGCGTGGCCCAGTTGGCCCCGACCGTGCGGGCGAAGAAGTCCTCCGACGCCTGAAACAGCTTTGCCGCATGGTCGAGCACCTGCTGCGTCGTCGGCTTCACGCCCGCCGGCAGCCTGAGCGATTGCGCCGCGGCGAGCGACCACTTCTCATAGGCGTCGGCCCGCAGCTGGAGCCGGCCGTCGAACACCACGCCATCGGTCTTGAGCGACCAGTAGCGGAGGTAGTGCGACCTCACGTTGGCCTGGAACGCGGCCACCGCCTTGGCGATGGCCGCATCCGTGTCGAGCATGCCGAGGTCGGCGAGGGCCTTGTCGATCTCGGCCTGCCGATTCGGGTTCACCGTCCAGGTGTGGGCGTCGTAGAGGCTGCCCGCGGCGGTGAGCGACACGTCGCCGGCGGTCGCCGTGACCGTGCCCACGAGAAGATCGCGGGCGTGCGGGCCGACGAGGCCGTCGGTCGCGAGATGTGTCACGTGCACGCTGCCGGCGGCATCGGCATCGAGCCGCAGCGGCTGAGCGAGCCTTGTGTGAAGCGGCGTCGCGTGTGTCCGGATGGGAGCGGCGGCCGCGCCGACGCTCCCCTGCTGCGACACGAGCACCACGCGGCCGGCCGCAATCGTGAAGTCGTAGGCCTGCGACGGGTCGGCCGCCGCGGCCCGGATGTCGCCGCCGGCGGTGATCGATACGGTGCCGCCGGCATACGCCCCGGTCGGGCCGAGCGTGACGGCCTGAGTGGGCGCGTCGTCATTGACCGAGAGATGGAGGTCGCCCGTTCCCGTCTGGGCGGAGAGCGTCGCGGCTGTGATCGGCAGGGCCTGCTCGGCGCGGCCGATGCCGTGCGTAGCAATGAGCGTGACAGTGCCGGCCACGATCCCGTCGATCCCGGCGACCGCGTCGATCGAGCGGGCGACGATCCTAATGGATGCCGCATGGATGGCGTCCTGCAGCACGACCGACCCCAGCGCGTCGATTCGCACCCCGGCCGAGGCGGCGCCCGTGAAGGAGAGGCCGATCGGGAAATCGGCCCGCACCGACTCGGTAAGCGTCACGGCCACGGTGTTGGCGAACACGCCCGGCCCCACGCGGGTCGTCTGCTCGAAGGCGGCGCCGGCACGCGTCACCACGCGGCCCGCGGCCATGTCGCTTTCTGGTTCGTCGCCGTAGATCCACGTGCCAGAACTGCCGGGCTGCACCGTGGCCGTGCGGGTCCACTCCCAGCGGGCGTTGGCCGTGGGCTGGTAGGTGGCCGTCGTCGTGTCGGCGAGCCGCTGGGCCGGCGCGGCTGCGAGCAGGTCGGCCGTCGCCGCACCGACATAAACGAGCAGTTCGCCGTCGGCCGCCCGGTAGATCGTCTGCCGCGTCGCCTCGGGCTTGAGCATGTCGACGATCCGCACCGTCGTGGAGTTGCCGGTGCCGGGCGTCGAGATTCTCTGGGTGACGAGCGGGAACGACGTGCGGTTGTCGATCGTCACGCCGCCGCCGTCGGTGTTGACCTTGATCGCCCCGGCGGTTGCGCTCGTGTTGACGATCTTGCCGACGAGCGTGAGCCGCGTGCCGGAAGCGAGATCGGCGGCATCGACGATGAGCTGGCCGGTCTGGGCGTTGAACGTCACGCCGATCGGCGTATCGCCGCCGGCTTTCGTCGTCAGCTTCTCGGCGGGGATGCGGTAGAGCGGACTGGCCTGACGGCCTCCGCGGAAGTCGGTGCGATAGGCCTCGATCTCGGCCTGGAGTTCGGCCGGCACCACGACCGACTGGTTCGGGGTGGCGGCGGTGCCCACGAGCATGTCGCCGTTGACGTTGATCGTGTCGGCGACGATCGCCACCTGCCGGGCGTTGATCGCCGTGTTCGACGCGGGCGAGAGCGCGGTGGCGAACGTGCGGGTGAAGCCATCGGCGGGAGAGCCGTTGTTTTGCCACAGCTGCCAGGCCTCGAGCGGCGTCAGGCCTCCCACGGTGACCTGCTCGGGCGGCGGCCCTCCGGCGTGCGTAACGCCCTTCACGGAAAACACCGCCACGCCATGCGCGGTGACGTCGAGGCTTTTGGCGTTGATCGTGTCGAGCGCGCCGAGCGAGCCGTGGGTGCTGGTGATCGTGACGGTGCCGGCGGCGTTGGCAATTCTTTCCGTAAGAAACACCGCCGGGCCCTGGCTCGCCATGCCGAGCGGGCCGGCCTCCTGGCTGATCGTGATCGAGTTGCCGGTGAAGTCTTCGCTGCGCATCCAACCGGCCGGGGCTGCGATTGTGCCGCCCTCGGCGCTACGGAGCGTGATCGTGCCGGCCGGACGGTTTGGGATGGCGAGCGTGTCGAAGACGAGGTGATTCGCGCTCTGGTTGGTGACGGTGATGCTGGCCGCGTTGGCAACGAGCGACGCCGTGCCGCGAAGCGTGTCGCCACCCACGAAGAGCGATCCGCCGCTGGCCACCAAGGGGGAGATCCGCACGGCCCGGCCCTCGCTCGGCACCTGCGACTTGAGCAGCTCGGCCGCGTCGGCCGAGAACTCGCGGTCGATGAAGTCGTGCGGGTCGAAGCCGCCGTCGAACGTGGCGGTGACCGGCAGGCCGAAGTTGTCGGCCGGGGTGCCGGTGATCGTGCCCGACGCGAAGCCGGCCGGAATCGTGAGCGCGATGTCGCTCTGGTTACCGGCGGTGAAGGTGCCCGCGAGATCGACCGTGGACGTGATCGTCTTCGACGGCTTGTCCTTGTCTTCCTTCTTGCCCTCCCACAGGCCCCACAGATTCGAGGCGTCGTTGTAGCGGACGAGCCCGTAGTTCCCGACCGTCGGCCTGGCCTTCTCGGCGACGAGCCGCATCCCGCCGCCGCTGCCGACGACCGCGCCGGTGCCGAAGGAGAGGTCGCTCGTCGCGTTCAGCGTCGCGTCGGCGAACACGTCGATCCACGTCGCGGCGCCACCCACGTAGCCGTTGACCTTGGCGTCGAGCAGAATGCTCGTCGGCGCCACGCCGCTGGGATCGCCGCCAGGCGTGATCCGCATCTCGGTGCCGGCCGTGAGCCTGGCTCCCGTGCCGAACCGCACTCGCTGGGTGGCAGTCACGTTGGTGTTGGCCTGAAACGTGACGCTGCTGGTCAGGCCTTTCGCGCTGCCGTCGACCGAGTTGGTGGCCACGACCGTGGTGCCCGTGCCGATGTCAAGCACGCCGCGGGTGAAGAGCACGACGTCGTTTGCTGCCTCGACCGCGGTCGTGACTGTGGCCGTGGTTCGCGACGATTGCCCGCCGAAGGCCGCTACGCCGCCGCTCCAGGTGCCGGCGCTATCTTTGATGTCGAGCGCGGTGGTGGGGAGGAGCGAGATGCCGCCGGGCGACTCGAGGCTCGTGCCCGAGACGATCGACGAGCCGGCGCCAAGCTTGATGAGCGACTCGGTGGCGACGGTGGTCCGGCTGCCGGTTTGCCAATCGCCCGCTCCCGAGATGAGCCCGCCGCCGGTCACCTGGGCCGACATGCCCGCGGTGGTCCGCGTGACGGCGTTGGCCGTTCGCAGCGACACGGCGCCGGTCGCAGCGATGTTCGCCCCGGCGGCCACGTCGACCACGGCCGAGGCCTTCGTGTCGACGTTGGTCGTGGGCACGCCGCCGACCAGGCCGCCGCCGAACGTGGAGTCGGCGTTGACGTCGTATCGCAGGCTGCGGTCGGCCGAGGCGGCGAGCGAGCCGACCGCGAGCGGTGAGCCGGCGGCCGCCGCGCCGATCGAGACAAGCGTCTTCGTCGTGTCGGTGAGTTCTGCAGCGACGATGGCAACGCCGGCGACGGCCCCCATGCCCCCCTTCGCCCTCGCGGTCACGGTGTCGGCGTGGGTGGCCGTGATCGCCAGGGACTCGACGCGATCGCCGGCTGCGGTGGCGCGGCCGCCCAGCGCCGCCTCGACCGTGAGCGAAGAGAAGGCCTTGGCGATGTTGTCGCCGAATCCGACCAGCGAGCCCTGGCCGCCCGACTGTTCGACGTCGAAGCTCGTGCCGGCCTGGGCCCGGATCACCACGCTGCCCGGCAGGGCGACGCCCGTGCCGGTGGTCGCCTTCAGGCTGCCGCCGACCGTGGCCTTGCTGCGGTTCACGCTCACCGCGATGCCGCCCACGTCGACGGCAAAAGAATGTGCCTTCACGCTCGGCGCCACCTGCGCGTCGAGCGTGAGGCCGCGAACGCCTCCGAGGGCGACCCCATCGCCCACGCTCGCCAGCCGCGACTGCGCGTGCTCCGCCGTCGCCAGCACGACACCGACGGCCGCCACGCTGCCGCCGCTCGCGCCGTCGGCCAGGGCCGTGATGCGGCCGCTGCCGCCATCCGCCGAACCGCCGACGAGCACGGTGAGCGAGCCTGTCGCTGCCGAGAGCACGGCGCTTGCGCCGACCGTGGCCATCACGCTCGATGTGTCCTTCGCGGTCGCGGGGCTGCCGGTGCCCGCACCGCCGAGGCCAATCGCGAGCGCCAACGCCCGCGCGTGGACATCCACGGTATTCGCTGATCCGGCCGCGACGGTGATGCCGCCGGTGGTCGCGGTGACGCTCGCCGCGCCGATCTTCGCGACGACGGTGTCGTTGACGGTGGCGGTGGCGTGCGACACGCCCACCGACACGGTCACCAGGCTCACCGAGATCGCGGCCGTCTCGACCTTCGACGTGATCGCATGCTTCGAGCCAGCGGAGACATTGACGGAGGTGCCAGTCACGCTGCCGGAGGTGATCTCGGCGGTGACGGTGTTGGTGACGGTGTCGCTGACGATCGTGGCCGCGCCGGCGACCGCGACCGGTGCCAGCGACACGGAGGCCGACGCGGAAACGGTGGCCGCGTAGGAGGTGATCGTGGCGGCCGAGTCGGCATCCACCACGACGGCCCCCACCGCCGTCACGGCCGGGAGTCGCGTGCTGAGCGTCTTGTCATCCAGGGTCGCCGTGCCGATCCGCGCTGCGACCGTGTTGGCGACGGTGTTTTGGGCGATCACGAGCCCTGCGGCCACGCCAACGCTCGCGGAGTAGCTGAAGCCGACCGCCAGACTGCCGGCGCCCGCGCTGGAGCTGATCGTGGGGGCATCGACGGCGGCGAGTGTCACCCCGCCCGCCCCGGCCGTGCCCGCCGTCACCGTGGCCGACAGAATCTCCGCCTCGGTCTTGGTTCGGATATCGTTGAATGCCATCGCCCCCGAGCCGGCGACCGACACGCTCACGGTCCCCGAGCCCGACACCGCGACCGCGACGCCGAAGCCGTGCGACTCGATCGCCTGCTTCGACGTGGCCTCGATCGACACGCCGCCCCCTGCGGAGACGGTGGCCGAATCGACCGCGGCCCGCACGCCGCTGGTCACCGTGTTGGTGCCCCAGGCCGCGCCGAGCGTCACGGTGGTCGCGGCCTTTGCACTCAGCGCCACGCCCCCAGCCACGCCGCCGGAGAGCGACGAGATCGCCGCGGTGTCGGCAGCCTTCACGGTCACGGAGCGATCGGTGGTGACCGTCGCGTTCTTCGTGATGAGGGCCTGGGTGTCGACATGGATCGAGTTGAGGTTGACCGCACCGGCCCCGGCGACGCCGATCGCAACGCCCTTGGTCGACAGCCCCATCTGGCCCACCCCGGCGATCGTCGTCGACTCGATCACTCCCTTCGAGGTGGCGGCGACCGTGGCGTCACCGCCACTGATTGTCACGGTCGCGTCTTCAATCATCGCCTTCAGGGAACCGCGGGATGCCGTCGTGCCGATCTCGTTGACCGCGACGGAGATGCCGGCCGCCACCGAGACGGTCTTGTCGGCGGCCTGCGCGGCGAGGGCTCCGGCCACCGCAAAGATGCCGCCGGAATCTCGGGCCTCGACGGCGAGACTCCGGGCCGTCACGACGGCACCGGCTCGGACCGCAGCCGTGCTCCGCCGGGTCACGCTGTTGAGGGCGAACGAGCCGGCGCCCACGAATGAAAACGGCAGCTTCCCGATCAGGTTCGATCCGGAAACGTTCGAGAGCGCCCCGCTGACGCCCACGGCCCAGGCCCGGATCGTGCCGCCGACGATCGTGTCGACCGTCACGTCGCCAACCGCGCTCGTCACGGTCGCGTGCTCGATCGCCGCGGTCACATCGGCGCCGACTCTGTTGACCGATCCCGCCGCTCCGGCCGCGACCGTGGTGGCCGACGAGAGCGGAATCGCCACCTGACCGGCCACGGCCGTGAGGCTCGTCTCATCAACGGCCGTCACGCTCACGCCCGTGCTCGCCGCCACCGTCGATCTCCGCGCGTCGGAGCCCGTGATCGCGGCCGCGATCGTGCGGCCGGTGAGATCGTTGAAGACGAGCGCCGTCGAGAGGGCGTTTTCGCCCGCGAGCACCCCGGCCGCCGCGATCGTGAGCAGGTCGGCCTTGTCAGAGGCGGTGACCGCGACACGGCCCGACTCGGCCACGTCGGCGTCGGTGCCGGCCGTCACGCTCGCCGACGCGATCGACGCGGTCACGCCCCCCCCGACGCTCGTGAAGAGTAAGGCCGCCCCGGCCGAGAGTGACGAGCGGTCGGAAGTCAACGACGCGGGCGTCGCGATCGAGCCGGCCACGGTCCGGACGGCGGCCTCGTTGGCGGCGGCCACGTCTACCGAGCCGGCCAGGGCGACGATCTCGGATCCGTCGGCGATCGTCGCCGTCAGGAACACGTCGAGGTCCGTCACGTTCACCGATGCGGCACCGGTGACGGTCGAGTCGGCGACGACGGCGCCGATGGCGAACGACCAGACCGAGCTGCCGCCGGCGTTGGGCATGTTGAGCGCGTCGATCGCGGGGGCGAGGAGGCCCCAGTCGGCCGTCGACGGGTTGCCGTTGACGCTGCGGACGCGGACCCTCCCGTTGGGCGCAGTGACCCGCGATCGGGCGATCGTGGACGTGGCGCGGGTGGTCGAGTTCACGACGGTCACCGCGGCGCCGATGCTCGCGCTGCCGCCGGGGCCGCCGCTGGTGTTGACTACGATCGCCCCCGATGCCGTCGCCAGGAGCAGCGCCGTCGTCGCCAGCACGGTGACGTCGCCCGTGGCGCCCATGGTCACGTCGCTGTCGGTGATCGTCGCCTCGACCGTCGGGTCGTAGGAGACGACCGCCACCATCCCGGCCACGGCCGAGCCGGCGCCGCCCCCGCCGCGATACTTCGCCGACGCGGAGCCACCCGTCGAGACGAACGTGCCGCCGCCCGACACCGTGATCACCGCCGAGGAGTCGGTGGCCTTGACGTCGAGGTTTCCCCCGGCGAACGCCAGGTGGCCGCCCTTCACCTCCGCCCTCGTCGTCGCCGCGGCGGTGACGACCGCCACCGAGGCGCCGACGCCGACGCTGCGTCCCCCCTCGGATCCGGAGATGATCTGCTTCGACGCATCTCCGGAGAACATCGACTTGAGATTCCAGACGACCGAGCCGGCGATCGTGACGATGCGATCGTCGGTCTCGGCGGCAAGCGCTGCCCCGCCGAGGCTCGTGCCGCTGACCCCGTCGACCGTGGCCAGCGTCGTCGTGGTGAGGCGGTGCGCCGCGCCGGAGCCGGCGAAGTTCACCGTGATCGAATCCCGGTCGCCCACAGTGCCACCGGCACCGCTCAACGCGATCCCGGCGATGACCCGCGCGTGGCGGGCCGAGACATCGAGCGTGAAGCCGTCGATCGTCGCCCGCCGCACCGCCGCCTCGACCCGCGACGTGGCCAAGACCACCCCCACCGCTCCCGACAGGCCGACCGAGGCCTTGTCCTCGCCCCCCACCTGCCGCCTCGTCCGTGCACCTGCGTTGGCGATGAGCCACGAGGTGTTCGCGGCGGCCGTCTTGAGCGTCCCCGGCGCGACGGTCGTCATCGTGCCCGTGTGGTCGACCGTCGCCCGCACGGAGTCGTCCACGAACGCCAGCGCGACGGCCCCGGACACGCCCACGCCGATCCGATCGACGGTGACGACCTCGCCGTTCAAGAAGGAGGCCAGCGAGTCGGATGGGCTATCGCCGACCTGCGCGGATTTCGTGTTGCCCGCGATCGCCGTGGGCACGATCGCCCCAGCGCCGCGGGCATCGATCGACACGCCGCGCACGGCGACGGTGGCCGCGCCGGGGTTCACGGCGCCGGCCGGGCCGCCGAGTCGGGCGGCGACGTCGCGATTCACCAGCGCGAGCGCCGTGCTCACGCCGACGGTGACCACGGTCGACTGTCCCTGCTCGTCGAGATTGCCCGCGATCGGCGCGAACGTGGTGACGTCGTCGGCCGTGACGGCCACGTCACCGCTGGTGCCGGTGCGAGCCGTGATCACGAGGCCGTGGGTGGCGTGCGGCTGGATCGCTGCCTCCACCCGCTGCGGGCGGGTCTCACCGTCGATCACGGCGCCCGAGCCCGTGAAGCCCCATTTCGTGTCCTTGGAGCCGCCCACCGCCAGCTGGAATACCCAGGTGGAGCCGGTCGCCGTCACGGCGAGGCCAGCCGCGTCGATGATGGTCTTGCCATCCTTCTCGCGGGTGCGGTTGTCGCCGATCGTGACCCGGGTGGGGCCGGCCGGCACCCGCGGCGTCTGCCCGGCGTCGGGGAACGACCCGCCCACGAGGGCGCGGGTCGTGCTGCCGAGCTGAAACATCCCGACCGTGAACCCCAGCCCGACCTTCGCCCGCTTCACAGCCCCGAGTGAGCTGGGATTGATCGAGCCGGCCTGGCCGAGCTGGATGATCCGCGAATCGGCGGAAACCGCCACCGGAAAGACCCCGTCGGGATCGAGGTGGGTCGCCGACTGGTTGATCTGCACGCCGTCCTCGACGAGTGCCTCGCTCGTGTTGTCGATCGAGATCAGGGAGACGGCGCCCGACAGCGCGAGGGTGACGAGATTGTCGGCGTTGCTCGTCCCGTCGGCCCCCGGCACGAGGGCCGTCTTGTCGGTGCTCGCGGTCGCCGAGACCTGGTGCAGGCCGTAGCGGCTCTTGAGCACCTTCGCCGGCACCTGCAGCCAGCCCGTGATCAGGCTCTGGACGGCGCCGGCCGTGTTCAGCCCCTTCTCGTCGACCTTCGCCTGCTGCCGCTCGGCGTTGTAGAGGAAGTCGGTCCAGGGCTCGACGTAGACGACCTGCGAGTCGATCGTGACGCCCCGCCCGCCGGTGATCCGGGCGTTCGACTCCACGAGCGTACGGGACACCGTGGTCACGAACGCCAGGTTGACGCCGATCGCGATCGCGGCGCTGCTCTTCCCCGGCTTGGCGACGCTCGCCGAGACCTGCGTGTTGAACCCCTGGGCGAGCGAACTGCCGATCGACACCGCGCCGGTCGTGACGATCTCGGCCGTCTCACCGATCACGACCCGCGACTTCCGGTCTCCCGAGACGTACGAGACCGACATCGACAGGCCGAAGGGGTCGCTCGTGGTGCCCGCCTGCTGGCCCGACAGCTTGCTCTTGATCTGATCCCAGAGAGCGCTCGTCCCCTCGTCCTTGAAGGGATTCTTTTTCTTCTTCAGCACGTCGACGAACGACGTGCCGTTCTTCCGCATCGCGTAGATCAGGTCGCCGCGCTTCAGGTCTATGAGCTTGGGCTCGCCGCCGTTGGTCACGCCGGCACGGCCCGTGTCGGCCGACCGCAGCTCGGCCCGGATGCTGATGCCGCTGGCGTCCACGGTCGAGGTGAGCGAGTGGGCGGTGCCCGTCATCGCCAATTCGCCCGGAGCCTCGAACTCGACGACCGGCGTGAGCGCGAGCGTCACCGGCGTGGCGGCCAGGGCGTCAGCCCGTGACGCCGTGATGCCCACGACGACCTGGCCGGGCCGCGTCTGCAGGCTGGCGGGCAGGACGGCGAGATAGTAGGTCTGCCCGTCGAGCATTCCGCGGCTGCCGTTGCCGAAGGCGTCGCGGAAGACGACGGCGTCGCCGCTCGTGAGCGGCTGCCGCCAGGTGGAGACGAGCCACGGATCGCTCGCCGCACCGGTGCCCTGCGTGCCGAAGGCGACCGCGCCCTCGACCGCCGAGAGCGCCAGAGCCACCGTCGCGGCGGAGGCGTTCCAGGGGATCGCGCCCGTGGTCGCCGTGGCGCCGGCCACGTCGACGGCGAGCGCGAACGTGCCGGCCGTGGCCGTCCGCGAGATCGCCGTGAGGCCCGACTGCGTGAGGCTCGCGGCCAGCGACCATTCGAGGCCGGTGCCGGGATCGAGGCCGATGCCATCGAGCCCCTCGCCAACGAGCGTCCAGGGGGAAGCCTCGGTGCCCGTGCCGAAGGCCCGCGTCACCCGTACGCCCACGCCCCCCACGGCGTTGATGGCCGCCGCCACCTGCGCCGCCGTCGCTGAGCGGGCGATCGGCGCCGTGGCCACGTCGCCCGAGCCGGTGGGAACGAGCAGGCGGAACGGGGCGTTGTTCGCAAGATCCGCGTTCGTCACGTTCCAGAGTTGGAGCGATCCGGCAGGGATGGCTTCGACGGCGAGCGTGCCGCCGGCGAGCTGGGAGGCACCCGCGCGGATCACGAGCGGGGTGGTGAACGAAAGCGCCGCGTAGCCGTTGTCGGCATCGAGCGCCACCAGCGGCAGCCGGCCGCCGCCGGCCAACTCGAAGGCCTGCTCGGTGCCGAGGGTGATCGCGGCGGCATCTGCGGCCGTGGAGGCACGCAGTTCGAAGAGATAGTGCGGGGTCGCCGGGTCGAACTCGGGGTTCACGACCGGGCGGAGATAGTACGTCTGGCCGTCGACGAGGCCGGCGATCGGCAGCCGCGGCGCCTGCCGGTAGACCACCGCCGCACCCGCCGGGAGGCCGGGATCGGTGAGCGTCACGATCGTGCGGTCGCCGAGCACGTCGGCGATCTCGAGCGTCTTTTCGGTCTCGTTCCCCTCGCCATCGGTGACGGTGGAGGCGAGCGTGGGGCGGCCGCGGACGGCGGCAAGCGCCTGCGACTCGGAGAGCGCCAGCCGCACGCTGCCCGGAGACGCGGGGTCGACGACGGCGTAGTAGGTCGTGCCGTCGACGAGCCCCGGCACATCGACACCGAAGCCCCCCTGGTACCGCAGCGGCGTGCCCGTCGTGAGCGCCGCCAGGTCGCTCGCCGCGTTCGGTGGCACGCCGACGAGCCCGGCCTTCACGTTGAAGTCGATCTCCGACGCCTCCTCGTCGAACATCGCCACGGTCAAGGCGACGCCCGACGCGGTGACGAACCGGGCGGCGTCGGACAGGTGCACCCGCGCGCCCGCGAGCGACTCGAGCCACACCCGCCGCTCGGTGCCGCCGTCGGTGGCCGTCGCCAGCCGGATCCTGTACTGCCCGGCGAGCGGTCCCGCGATCGTGCCCGTGCCGCCGTCGATGGCCCCGAGGAACTGGCCGCTCCCGGGGACGAACGTGACGGTCTCGCCGTCGACGAAGGCCGACCCGTCGACCCAGATCCGCCCATTGAGATCGAGGAGACCGGTCGGCCCGAGGGTCGTGGCCACGATCGGCAGGCTGCCGCGATCGCCGGCGCCGAGAAGCCGCGGGAACCCGGCCCCGAGGTCGATCGCCCGGCCGGCGGCGGCATCGGCGCGGGTCTCGGCGAGCCGGAGGCGGTTCGGTGCGGCGGGATCGACGATGCAGTAGTAATCGACGTCGGAGGCGAGCCCCGGGATCGCGGCGCCCCCGCCGCTCGAGTAGCGAACCTCGGCGCCCGTCGCGTAGCCGTGCGGCGCGGCGAACACGAGCGATGAGGTGGCGAAATCAACGGCCAGCGACGGATTGAACGTGAGCGTCGGTGCGAGTTCGACTCGCCCGGCACGGATCGCGCCGTCGATCGTCACGAGCACGTCCGACCGGCCGAAGGAGATCGCCGCCACCGCCCCGACGCGGCCGTCGTAGTACGACGCCGTGGAGGCGCGGCTGAAGCTCGAGTCGATCGCCTTCGCCCGGATGTCGACGTTCTTGTTGGCATCGACGGTGGCGCCGCGGGCCACGGCGATCTTCGAGGTCGTGTCCTGCCAGGAGAAGGCGAAGGCGAACGAATAGTTGTCGCGGTTCGTCGGGCCGACGCCCTGGTTGAGGTAGGTGCGGGCATCCATCTTCACCGTGTTGGTGACGTCGGTGCGGATCGTGACCGCACCGCCGCTGGAGACGATTTCCGCCCCGGCCCCGACGGTGGAGGTGGCGTCGGCCTTCCCGAACCCGACGCCGACCGCGAAGCTGAGCTTCTTGAAGAAGCTCTCTTCGGCGGGCTGCTCCCGCCCCTCGTAGAGCCCGACGCCGGCGTACTTCTCCTCGGCCGTCTTCAGCCCCTCGGCGAGCACCGACCACACTGCCCGCCCCTGGGCCCGCGCGTTTGCGGCGCCCTGGATCGTCACGTCGCCCGAGCCGGCGATCCGGGCGTCCGCCTTCACGTCGATCGTCGCCGTGGGCTGCTTCACCGACACCGAGACCGGCAGGTTCACGATGTCGTTGAACAGGGTGAGCAGCGTGCCGGGCACCTTGCTCGCCAGGGCCGCGAGCGGGTCGTTCGCGAGCGCTGCCTTGTCGTTGCCGGCGAAGGCGTCGATTTGGATCGTGCCGCCGTCGATCTTCGCTCCCGCGCCGATCGTGATCGTGGCTGTCTCGCGGGCGAATCCGCCGAGCACCTCGACGAGCTGGTCGTAGACGTTGACACCGGTCCGGGTCGAGGCATCGCGGGCGGTGAGCGTGATCGCGCCGTTGGCCGCGCCGCCCGTGCCCTTCGAGAGTAACTTCGCCCCGTCACCGATCCTGATGATAGGCGCCGTGAGGGAGATCTTTCCGCCGGCGGCGTCGATCACGAGATGCGGCGAGACCTCGATGCTCGTGGGGTCGGTGAAGACGTAGTCCGCCCCGACCTTGTAGTCGGCGAGGTTCCGCTCGGTGACCGTGATGGCCAGCAGCTGCCGGGCCTCGAGTTGCTCGAGGGCGAAGCCCGGGACATCCGCCGCGGCCCGCCGGGCGCGGCGTGCGAGGGCCCGCCGCACGAGCCTGCAGCTCTCCACTGCACGACGGCGACGATGCTTGGCCACGAACGGAATCCTTCCGGGTCAGGCCACCCACGCTGGGGGCGACTCGGCCAACGCCGTGGCTCCGCCGAGCATGGTGCCGACCACGATCTGGACGCAAGTGGCAGCCGAACAGCTGAGGATGCTCGGGCAGGTGGGCATGGTGGGTCCTGGATTCGCTACGAATCCCGCAATCCTACGTCGTTGTGGCGAACGCGTCCAAGATTGGGTTGAAGCACGCGCGCCGACGGGCAAAATGCTAAAAAACAGGGCTTTCGGGCGCAACCGCACCGCCCGAATCGGCGCTCCACCGCTCCCCAGTGGTGTAGGCAGGGGGTTCGAAATCACCTCACCCCGTCGTCATGGGGCCAGATCTACCTCACGATCTGGGACGGGAATCAGCCTTGACCCCTCCCCAGTTTTCGTACGAGTGCTCATGAGAGAGTTGGGGAGGGGTTCAGGAAGCCGTCGCGGCCGCCCTATAAGTGGAGCGAGGAATCGCGGGCGGCTCGGCGGAAGACGTCATGCCCCCGATATTGTGAAACGCTCGCCGGTTAGCAACTTCCCGATCGGCGAGCGTTTTCAAACCCCTACGATCTGAAGGAACACCGCTTCATAGACACGCGATTTGCGAGCATTATCACGTCGCAGCGCATTCGTCGGCAGAACACAGTGTGCTCAGGGGAAACCACATGCCGTCAGGCTTTTCGACCTCACAAAGGAGCGACTCGATCCCGGCCAGCGTCACGATCTCAAGGTGCGAGATCGTGAAGTTTGTGGGCCTGATAAATCCTGTCGAATAGCCGCGATCCACATACATGCTGCATCGATCTGTCCAGAATGGCGATTCCACCTGCCGGCCATGCTCGTCGAAGAATGCCTGCCACAGTCGGCCGTTCGGCACGGCGAGAATCGGCACGATGATGGTTACCGCAGCGTTGTCGCCGTGTTCGGCGGCCTCGACTGCCGCGGCAGCCATCTCGTCCGCGGACGCCAACGCCTGCGACCATTTGTCGAAAGCATCCTCATCGGTGCCGTAGATTTCGTTCCCCTTCGTCCGACCTACTTGCGCAGCCGTCTTTCCCACCCACTCGCCCTCCCGGTAAGGCGAATGCGGGGATTCGATCCGGTACTTTGTGGTCGCGGACGTCCACATCGTGTCAACCGGCAGACCTTGCCGCCGATCCTCGGTGGCCCGGGTAAAAAGCACGTCATGGAAACTCTCCTCGGTCCGCCGCGGGACGCACGTGACCAGCAGTGGGAACGACTCGCTGATGTGCTTGCACTCGATTGCGCACCAGACATTCACCGAACCGACTGATTTCCGGGCGCGAATATCGAACTGCCGAATTTTTCGCGTTACTGGGTCGGAGTAGGAACCTCCGTGCTGACACTGATACCCGAGCGTATGGAGCCGCTGCAGGCACTGTAGTTCGAAGGCAAACCCCGACTGCGTCGCGAGGTACTCAGCCAGGTCCGTGTCGTCGATCTTCCGATTACTGTCGTGCGCGGCCATCGCAACTCCTTTTGCGTTTGTTGGTGGTGACGCGGATAGTGTACGGGCGTGAGTGTGTGAGTCAAGCGGCTTTGTCACCGTCGACTTCAGCTCCAGACCGAGAGAGACCGTCGCTGCAGCGATCAGTACCCTCACGTGCCAAGCCCCTCCGAGAGAGTGGGCAGAAGTGGTATTCTCTTGCCTTGTGAGCTTGGCGACTGGACGCCGTGGTTGCCCTTGCTCAGGCTCAAGTTCCGAAATTCGCCGAGTGGACCCGTTTTCTCCCATGCCTACGCCCAGCCCACGCGAAGGAATGATGGCCGTCGTCCGCAACAGGCGGGCGATGATCACTGGCGTGCAGGCGTTCGATGCCGAGGACTCCGGCCGATTCCACATGGTCGAGGTGGAATACACCGACGGCACGGGCGTCGAGAGCGACACGTTCCTCTGGGAGGTCGAGCCGGGCACGGACGTGCTCTCGCCCGCCGCGCTGCCGCAGGTCGCGGGCACGCCACCGATGGACCCGCGGGAGTTCGACGCGATGGTCCGCGCTGCCCGCTGGGCTGCCCTCACGCCGTCGCTCCCCTTCTCTGGCCTCGCCGAGGATCGACCGCCGCTCGCCGCCCCGCTCTACGGCGCCATCCATCCCGAGGCCTACCAGCTCGTGCCGGTCCTCCGGGCCCTCGAGATGCCGCGGGTCGCCCTCATGCTCGCCGACGCCGTCGGCCTCGGCAAAACCATCCAAGCCGGCATGGTGATCCGCGAGCTCATGCTTCGCCGCCGCATCCGCCGCGTGCTCGTGCTCTGCCCAGCCCTGCTCCGCAGCCAGTGGCGGGATGAAATGGCGGAGAAGTTTGCCCTGCCGTTCGAGATCGTGGACCGCCCGAAGACGCTCAAACTGCAGCGGGAACTCGGCCTCGACGCGAATCCATGGCGGACCCACGAGCGGATCATCACGAGCTACGACTACCTCAAGCAGCCGGACGTGCTCGAGCAGTTCCGGAGTGCCGGCGAGCCAGGCGAAGACGGCCGGCTCAAATGGGATCTGCTCATCGTGGACGAGGCCCACAACCTCGCCCCCGCGGCGTTCGGCACGGACTCCGACGTCTCAAAGATGCTCCAACGAATCGCCCCGTGGTTCGAGCACCGGCTATTCCTGTCGGCCACGCCGCACAACGGCCACACGCGGTCATTCTCCGGCCTGCTCGAAGCCCTCGATCCCGTGCGGTTCACCCGCAAGATCGAGCTCGACGACGAAGACCGCCGCCGCGTCAGCGAGACCGTGATCCGCCGGCTCAAGAGCGAAATCAACTCCTGCTACACCGCGATGAACGAGCCGGCCCGGTTTTCCGAGCGGCACGTCTCCGCGCTTCCCCAACTTGCCTTCACGCCGCCCGAGCGAGCCCTCCACGACGCCCTGACCGACTTCCGCAAATCACTCAAGGAAGCCACGAAGGACAGCAGCCACGAGGACCGCACCGCCGCCGCGTTCGTAGCCGAGGTGCTCCGCAAGCGGCTCATATCGGGGCCGTGGGCCTTCGGCCAGAGCTGGCTCTCGCTTATGGAAGGCATTGCCGCTGACGACGAAGGCTCCGCCGCCGCTGTGACGCGGGTGCGAGACGCCACGGCGGGCGACACTGACGACGACCTCGAACGCGAAAGCCGGCAGCGTCACGCCGACAAGACAGTCGGCGCGTGGCTGCGAAAGTGGAAGACAGCCTTGGCCGAGCCGATCGCCCGCGTCACCAAGGCGGTCGAAACCATCGGCGTATCCCACGTTCCCGGCGAGCTCGATCCCGGAGCCCGCCTCAAGGAAGTCGCTGCCCGAGCGACGAAGGTGAAATCAGACGCCCGCCTGACTGCCCTCGAGAAACTCCTCGATGAACAGTTGCGGGAGGGCGACGACTGGCGCGACGACGAGCGAATCGTGATCTTCAGCGAATACCTCGCCACGCTCGAATACCTCTCCGCCCGTCTCCGAGCCCGTTACGGCGACGGCCCCTGGCTGCTGCAGATGTTCGGCGGCATGAATGACGTGGATCGCGACGCCGTCAAGAAAGCGTTCAACGACCCCCACGGCCCGGCCCGTGTGCTCATCGCCACCGATGCGGCCGGCGAAGGCCTCAATCTCCAGCGGGCCGCCCGCACGATGCTCCACTGGGACATCCCGTGGAATCCGTCCCGCATGGAGCAGCGCAACGGCCGTCTCGACCGACACGGCCAGAAGCGGGACGTCTTCATCTACCACTTCGACAGCGACGACGACGCCTTCCTCGGCTTTATGGGCCGCGTGCTGCGGAAGCGGAGCCAGACCCGCGAAGACCGGGTCGTCACCGACGAAATCTTCGCCGACGCAATCCTCGCCTACTTCGATCTCGACGAAGACGTGGAGAATGTAGACACGCTGCTCGACGCCGCTATTCATGCGGCGAAGGCTGCCAATGCCGAGGTGGCCGACGATCTCCCGTCCGCGGCCCCGCTGCCCGGTGCCGAAGACCAGGCCAAGCTTGAGGAACTGAAGGCCGAGCTCGACCTCGATCCGGCCACACTGCGAGAGACGCTCGAAACCGCGATGGCGATTGAGGCCGGTCGGCCCCGGCTTCAGGCCGACGGCCACGGCCGGGATCGGCTGGTCCATCCGATTCCGGTGCTCTGGCAGGAGCTTGTTGACGACACGCTACGACAAGGCGACCGCACCGGCCCGATGGTCTCGCTCATCTTTGATCCCGAGCACTTCGTCCAGACGCACGACGGCACGCCAACCGGGCGGCCGGTCTACACGCCCGAGCCCGACGCCCGGCTCCTCCACTTGGGCGACATGCTCTACCACCGCGTGATGTCCACGTTCGCCCGGTATCGCTTCCCAGGCGGACCGGCAGCCGCCACTCGCTGGACCGTGCGCTCGGGCAACGTGCCCGCAGGTGCCGACGCGCTCGTGCTGCTCACGATCGAGGAACTGGCCGTAAACGAACTCCGCGAGCCCTGCCACCACTGGGTGCGGACGCTCGGCTTCCCGGTGCAAGGCGGCAAACTCGGCGACCCGCTGCCCCACCAAGCCGCCCGCGAACTGAGCGGACCGCCCAAGGCCGGCGACCGCGATGCCGCTCGCGACATCTGGGACGAGATCGACGACGACCTCAAGCAGCATGTGAATGCTCTCAAGACGCAGCTGACAGCCTCGCTCGCAAGCCGCATGGAATCCGCCGGCAAGGCAGTCCGGGAGATCGAGCAGAAACGGTTCGAGAAGCGACGCAAGGAGCTTGAGAAGGCGATCGGCGACAACCAACTCGCCCGCCTCGCCAAGGAGGCCGCGAAGCTGCGGGAGAAGACGCAGCAACTCGGGCTCTTCACCGAAATCGACCGCGAGACGCAGCAACGCCTCGCCGACCTCGAGGCCGAACTCGCACTCCGCCGCAGCCACTACGAGACGGTGCAGGAGAGGCTGAAGGTCGAGGAGGAGCGAACACTCAAGAACGTGCTCCCGGCCCGCTACTCGCTCCGCGGCGACGCGCAGGTCTATCCCATCTCGGTCGAGATTCGTCTGCCCGGAGGTGCTGCATGAGCCTCCGCGACACGGTTTCCCTGAACGACACGTGGACGGGCCTGCGGCACGGCGGCAACCTCCTCGAGCCCGCCGCACTCGACGGCTTGCCTGAGATCACGCCGCCACGATTCGGCACTGCCGACAAGCTCCGGTCGGCTCTCGTCGCCCTCGACCCCGACAAGCCGACGACCGCGGCCATCAGTGGCCTGTTGGATCTCGTGCTCCACGACATTTGCGGCCTGCAGGCTGGATGGCGGAAGGGAACGAATCTGGGCCCGGAAGACACCGAAAAACTCCTCGACGGCACCGAACTCAAGCCCCGCCGGCTGTGGACCGGCCCCGCAGGCGAGTCACTCGCCGTCTTCTCGGCCGCCGTCGATCGCATCGGCGTCGGCAAGGGTCGGCGGCCCGCGGCCCAGACCCTCGAATACATGCGGCGTCGCGGTGTGCCGCTCGCGTTGCTCACCAACGGCCGGCAGTGGCGGTTGATCTGGGCCGACACCGACAACACCGCATGGGCCGAATGGGATGCCGACCGCTGGCTCGACGCCGACCAGCTCTCGCCCGAGGTGTTGTTGCTGCGGCGAATCCTGTCGCCGCTTTCGCTCGGCCGCGCCGCCGCACCTCTCTCGCCGCTGCTTCTGGCGATCCGCGACAGCCGCCGCGGCCAGGCGAAGCTCTCGAAGGAACTGGGGGAGCGCGTCCGCCGCGCGGTCGAGGCCCTGCTCAAGAGTCGGCAGCCGCTCATCGGCCCCGCGTGGGACGACCACGACGGCACCGACCTCTACGTCGCCGCCTGCCACTTCATCATGCGGCTGGTGGTCGTGCTATTCGCCGAGGCCCGCGAGCTCCTGCCGTGCGACAACCCCGTCTACCATCAGGCCTACGGCCTGCGGGGCCTCATCGACCAGCTCGATCGGCTCTCGGCGGAGCGGCGGCGGTCGCGCACGATGGCGTTCCCGCGGCTGATGGCCCTCTTCCGCCTCCTGCATCAAGGCTCGCCCCATCCGGCGATCGCCGTGCCGGCCTACGGCGGTGACCTTTTCCGGGCGGGCGATCCATCCGGCGACGGCGTGCAGCGGGCTCTGGCTCTGCTGGAATCGCTCGCCGAGCCGCCCGACGACGACATCATCCACCGCATCCTGATCCTGCTCACGCGGACGACACAGCGGATCCGCGAGGGTGCCGGCTGGCGCACCGTCGCCGCCCCGGTGGACTTCACCGAGCTGACGAGCGAATACATCGGCATCCTCTACGAGGGCCTTCTGGACTACGAACTCCACCGGGCGGGCGACCATCCGGTGGTGTTTCTGAATCTCGGCGATCAGCCCGCGCTGCCGCTCGACCGGCTGGAGGGCATGGACGACGCCATGCTCGCCGCGCTCGTCGAGAAGGCTAAGGTCAAGAAAGAGACAGCAGCCAGCGGCGAAGAAGAAGCCGAGGAGGAGTCGGAGGACGAAGACGCAGCCGAAGAAGCGGCCGAGGCCGACGAGCCTGCCGCCACCGAGGCCGAGCCAGAAGCCGAAAGGGGCATCCTCGACGATCTTGCCGGCGACGCCCGCGTGCAGCTGCGGTCGCGGGCCGTCGAGTGGGCGAAGCGGGCCGCGGTCGTCGGCAAGCTCGTGAAGAAGCCGTCATCGAAGAAGGCCGACGCCCTCGCGGCGTTCGAGGCTTCGCTCACCGCCGCAGCCGACCAGCTCATCGCCGACCTCAAGCTCCCCGGCGAACTCTATCTCGTCCGGTGGGGTGGCACCCGCAAGGGCGCCGGCACGTTCTACACGCGGCCGCAGCTCACGATGCCAACGGTCCGCCGCACGCTCGAGCCGCTCATCGGCGACGCGGATGGGAAGATCCGGCCACCCGAGGACCTCCTCGCTCTCAAGGTCTGCGACCCGGCCATGGGCTCGGGGAGTTTTCTCGTTGCGGCCCTACGGACGCTCACCTCGTCGGTCGTCGAGTCGCTCCACATCCACAACCGCATCGACCGGCAGGGCAATCGGGCCACCGTCAGGTGCGACCTGTTGCCCGAAGCCGACCGTGCCCTCCCCACCGAAGGCTTCGAGGAACGGCTCGAGGCAATCGTGCGCCGAGCGGTCGTCGAACACAGCCTCTACGGCGTAGACATCGACCCGCTCGCCGTGGAGCTCGCCCGCGTCGCCCTCTGGGTGGAGACGCTCGACCGCCGGCTGCCGTTCACGTTCCTCGATCACAAGCTGCGGTGCGGCGACTCGCTCGTTGGCACGTGGCTCGATCAGTTCCGCGACTACCCGCTGATGGCATTCGATCGCGAGAGCCCCGACAAGAAGGGCAAATGGACGCACGGCGTCTCACACGCGGTCAACACCTGGCACGACGCTCTCAAGGCCAAGCGGGCTGACGCGATCGGCGAACAGGCCGACGTCCTCTCGGGCCAGCTTCGCATCGATGGCGCCGCCGCCACCGACGAGGAGTTGAAGGCAGCCGTCGAACGCGTCCGCCGCCTCTACCGCGAACTGCGGGCCGTGCCTGCTGGCCGCCCCGACGAGCGTGCCCGGATCTGGCGCGAGCGGATCCACACCGACGCCGCCATGGAGAAAGTCCGCGAGGCGTTTGATACGTGGTGTGCCATCTGGTTCTGGCCACTCGATCGGCTTGACCTGCTCCCCACACCGGCCACGTTCTTCTCGCTGTCGGCGGAAGCCCGCGAGATCGTGAAGGAGGTCCGCGACCGCTACCGGTTCCTGCATTGGGAACTCGAGTTTGCCGACGTCTTCACTGGCCCCGACGCGGGCTTCGATGCCGTCGTGGGCAATCCGCCGTGGGAGATTCTAAAGCCCAACAGCAAGGAGTTTTTCTCGAACCACGACCCACTCTTCCGGGCCTACGGCAAGCAGCAGGCTCTCGCCGTCCAGAAGGCACTCTTCGAAGACAACCCGGCGATCGAAACCGCCTGGCTCGGCTATCTCGGCGACTTCAAGGACCGCGGCAACTTCGTTCGCTGGGCGGCCGCACCATCTGGTGATGCGACCGACGCCAATGCCAAGCCGGCCGTGCTGCTCGGATCGCGGAAGGACGCCGCCGTGAAGCTCCATGAGCAGTGGTCGCGGGCCCGTGGCCGCTACCGCGGCATGAGCGATCCTGCCCATCCGTACCGGCATCAGGGCTCGGCCGACCTCAACACCTACAAGATGTTCGTAGAGGTGGGCCACGCGGTGCTGCGTGGCGGCGGCCAACTGGGCCTCGTGGTGCCCAGCGGTCTCTACACCGACAAGGGCACGGGGGACTTACGCCGGCTCCTCCTGCAGGGCTGCCGCTGGCGGTGGCTCTACGGGTTCGAGAACCGCAACAAGGTTTTCGACATCGACAGTCGCTTCAAGTTCTGCGTGACGGTTGCGGAAAAGGGCGGCGAGACGGCGGCGCTTCGTGCGGCTTTCATGCGGCACGATCTCGAGGACTGGGCCGAAGCCGTGGCAACCCTCGACTATCCGGCCGAACGCGTCTTCGCATTCAGCCCGAAGAGCCTGAGCGTACTGGAGATCCGGTCAGAGAAAGATCTCGAAGTGCTCACGAAGCTTTACGCGAACAGCGTTCTGCTCGGTGACGACACGACAGCCGGCTGGGGCATCACGTATGCCCGCGAGTTCGACATGACCAACGACTCGAAGCTCTTCATCGGCCGCGACAAGGCCCAGGCGTCAGGCTTTCAGCCCGACGAGTACGGGCGTTGGGTGAATGCCAGCGGCGATGTACTGCTTCCGCTCTACGAAGGCCGAATGGTGGGCCAGTTCGACTTCAGCGAGAAGGGCTGGGTAAGCGGCAAGGGCCGCAGTGCCGTGTGGCGGGAGATTCCGTGGAGCGACAAGAAGATCGAACCGCAGTATGTAATGCGCCTCGAAAACGCCGCCGACATGCATCGGGGGCCGAAGATCGCGTACATGCGAATCGGATCGGCAACAAATTCGCGCACTGTGATTTCGACTTACCTGCGGGACGTGCCGGCCGGGGACAGCGTCTTTTACTTTCTGCCCAAAGACGGCAGCCCGTTCACGGCACTGGCGGTGGTGACGTTTTTCGACTCGTTTGTTTTCGACTGGACGGTTCGCGGGCGTCTTGGCGGGCTGAACCTCTCTGAATTCTTGATGGTCGAGACCCCGCTGCCGGCAACATTTCCTTCCGCCGCGATCCGCACCGCATTGGGACTCTGCTGCAGTTCCGCGTGGTTCGCTCCTGAGTGGCATGCTCTACAAACCGGACGGGATTCGTCGTGGAAGCGTTACTGGGTCACAACAGCGCACGAGCGAGTACGAAAGCGGTGCAAGGCAGATGCGATTGTTGCGTCGCTTTATGGTCTTTCCCGCGATGAGTTCGCGTGGCTTCTTCGTGACTGCGACCACCCGGTAGCGCAACTGGGAGACAAGTCATTCTGCCGATTACTCGACCCCAAGGGCTTTTGGCGAATCGACAAGGATCAGGATCCCGAACTCCGTCACACCGTTCTGTCGCTGGCCGCGTTCGACGACCTCCAGCGCACGATCGCTGCTGCGGGCTCCCGTGACGCGGGAATCGAGGCGTGGTGCGGCCAAAACGACGGCGACGGCTGGATGCTGCCCGAAACGCTCTGCCTCGCCGATCTCGGCCTGACCCGCACCGTGGCGTTGGACTACGACGAGCGGGCCAAGGCTCCGCAGCCCGTCCGCAGCCGCATGGGAGAGCGGTTCCTCGACTGGCAACTTGCCCAGACACCCGCGGAAAGCTGGGCCGAGTGCGAGCGGCACGCCGAAGCCATAATGGCAACCTCAGTATCGGTCCCGCCCGAATCAGTTCGGAACGAGGCTGGCACAGACCGCCAGGCTCGAAGTGATGCCGGCACACAGAGCCTATTGTTCGATCAATGACCTCTGACAGGTAATTCGATGCTGACTCAAATCCGCATTCAGAACTTTAAGGCGTGGGAAGACACGGGATATGTGGATCTTGCCCGGCTCAACGTCTTGTTTGGGGCGAATAGTGCGGGCAAGACGAGCATCCCCCAATTCCTTCGGATGTTACGCCGCACAGTCGAATCCTCCGATCGGCGGCGAGCCCTCCACCTATCAGCGGAATTGGGGTCGTTTCAGGATGTACTGCACAAGCACGACCTGTCTCGCGCGTTGATGTTCGAACTCAAGTGGCGGCCCGCTAGCCCGCTCGAGCTGCGAGATCCAGCGGGGAAACTCAACCTTTCCGCAACGGACCTTCATTTCGCCGCAACAATCATGCCGGATGCGCATCAGCAGCCGGTGTTGAAGTCATTTAACTATACGGCGATGGGAAGCGGAAAGAAGGTGCGAGTCGGGATGAAGCAGTCCGACAAGCCAGGAGAATACGATCTGGTAGCGGAAGGCTTCAGGGCGAAACGACAGAAGGGCCGCGCGTGGAAACTGCCGGCCCCGTATCACTTCAATGGATTTCCTGACGAAGTCATTCGGTACTTCCAAAACACGGCATTCGTCGCGGATCTAACGCTGTCCCTGCAGGAGCAACTCCGCTCGATCGAGTACGTCGGACCGATCAGGCAAGAAGCCAAGCCTCTGTATGACTGGGCTGGAGAGGACGTGCGCCATGTGGGCGCACATGGAGAGCAGGTCGTCGAGGCAATCCTGGCAGCACGCGACCGAAAATACAACGTTGCTAAGCACAAACACAGGACCTCCCTAAACGATCTAGTTGCCTCTCGTCTTGACACTCTGGGCCTCACGACCGCTTTTGAGGTCCGTCCAATCGCGAAGGGACGAAAGGAGTACGAGGTGCGACTCTGCACCCGCGATGGCCTGCCCAATGTCAGACTGACAGATGTTGGGTTCGGCATTAGTCAGGTGCTCCCAGTGATAGTTGAGTGCTTTTGCGCTCCTCCGCGATCCGTTGTCATCTTCGAGCAACCGGAGATTCATCTTCATCCCCGAGTGCAAGCGAATCTCGCGGATGTATTCATTGAGGCGATTGGTGCTCGAGAAGACGGCGAACCCAGGGATGTTCAACTGATTATCGAGAGCCATTCAGAGCATCTGCTACGGCGGTTTCAGCGCCGAGTAGCGGAGGAACTCCTGCCACAGACTGATGCGGCATTCTACTTTGTAAATAACGCCGCAGGCGCCGCTCGTCTCCATCCGCTTAAGCTCGACATCTTCGGAAACATCCACAACTGGCCCGAAGAGTTTTTCGGCGATGACATGGAGGACGTTGTGGCGCGAATGGAAGCGGAGGCACGCCGCAGTGCTGAATCGCAGCCACGGCCGCCGAGGGTATCGCGATGAGGCACTTTGTCATTGACACCAATGTTCTGCTGGCCGCAGGCGGCCTTGCAACGCACGTATCCGTGGGCTGTCGGGCAAAGTGCGGCAATCGCCTTCGTGAGGCTACTGCGAGTTGGCGCATCTACATCGACGAGGGATACGAAATCCTTGGCGAGTACCAGCGATACTTTTCGGCCCTTAAAGGGGAACCAACACCTGCGAGCCTTTTTCTGAAGTGGCTGATGACCCACCAGTATCACCCGGAACGAGTTACTCGGGTGCCGATACGACGCAAAGCGACCGATAAGCACGACTTCGATGGATTGCCTGACGGAAATCGATTCGACCGAAACGATCGGAAATTTTTGGCCGTTGCCGTTGGCCACAGCAATTCCCCGTTGGTTCTTCAGGCCACGGACAGTAAGTGGGTCGGATGGAAGGAGAGCCTGGCTGAGATCGGCGTTCACGTGGAATTCGTCTGCGACGCTGAACTCAGAGCAACCCATGTAAAGAAAAGTCGAAAATGACGGCATTCTTCCGATTCCCCCACACGCCCCACCTCGCCTGGCTCGGCGAGGGGCAACCCCGGGACGACAAGGTGCTCGCTCCCCATGAAATCGCATCACTCCTGGCTGGGGAGATCGTCGTCGAGGAGAAGATCGACGGAGCAAACGTGGGGGTTTCCGTCTCAGCCGACGGCGACATAGTCGCCCAGAGCCGCGGCGGCTACCTCGCCCGGTCTCACTGCCACGACCAGTTCCGCCCGCTCTGGCCGTGGCTCGACCGTCATGGCGACGCACTCTTCGATGCGTTGGGCGAAACCCTCGTGCTGTTCGGTGAGTGGTGTTATGCCTGCCACAGCGTACCGTACGATCGCCTGCCAGACTGGTTTCTCTGCTTTGACGTCTATGACCGCGGGTCGCAGCGCTTCTGGTCGGCGGATCGCCGCGATTCGCTCCTCGGCAGCATGGGCATCGAGCCCACTCCGCGGGTAACGCGTGGGCGATTCACGATCCGGCAGCTTGAAGGGCTCATTGGATCGTCGCTGGTCGGTACCGGCGACATGGAAGGGCTCGTTGTCCGCTCCGAGGCGGATGGCTTCGTCCGAGCCCGGGCGAAGCTCGTCGCCGCCCGATTCACGCAGCAGATCGATGCGCACTGGTCAGGAAGGCCCGTTCGCCCCAACTCCCTTGCCCCGGGAGTGCCCGCATGGCGCTGAATCCGATAGCGTTTACAGAGCAGGTCGTGGACGACTTTCTCCACTACCAGCTCACGACGTATCCCCTCGCTGACACAAACCTCTACAGGCAGCTGCGCGACCTCCTGCAGCTGGAGTCCTCGCGGCAGACGCCGCTGCGGAAGGGGCCGTTCATCAGCCTCTCGCGGCCGTTCAAGCAGGGGGCGAGCGTTGCCGACCTGATCGCCGACGGCGTCTTCCATCCCTCGATGCAGTCGATCGTGCCCTACCCGCACGTGCGGGCGCATCAGGAACAGGCGATCCGGGCCATCCACAAGGGCGACACGACGCTCGTCTCCACTGGCACGGGATCTGGCAAGACCGAGTCGTTCCTCTATCCCATCATCAGCCGGTGTCTCGAACTAAAAGACGCCGGGGCACCGCAGGGCGTCGTCGCCGTCCTCATCTACCCGATGAACGCCCTGGCGGAGGACCAGCTCGACCGACTCCGTGGCCTGCTCGCCGGCTACGGCATTCCGTTTGGGATGTACGTCGGCAAAACGCCCGAAGAACAGGCCGAGGTCCGGGCGGAACGAATGCCGGCCGGGACCACGAATGCGGCGTATCAGGAGCGGCTGAAGCAGATCCGCGAGGCCGGACAGGGCACCACGCTCCTGCCGCCCGAGGAGTGCGCGAGCCGCAAGACGATGCGGTCGGAAGAAGGCCGGCCCCGCATCCTGCTCACGAACGTCAAGCAGCTCGAACTGCTGCTAACCCGTGGTAAGGACGTGGGCATCTTCGCCGGGGCGCCACTCGAGTTTCTCGTGTTCGACGAAGCCCACACGTTCCGCGGCGCCCAAGGCGCCGAAACGGCCGTGCTCACCCGTCGGCTCCGAACGTTCTGCGGCAAGGCGGCCAAGGACGTTCGGCACATCGCCACGTCCGCGACGATGGCCGACCCGAACGGCGGCGACCAAGCTGCCAAGGACTTCGCCCGCCGCTTCTTCGGCGTGGACGGCAGCCGCGTGACGCTCGTCCGCGAGACCTATGACGATCTCCGCTGGCACCCGAAACGAACCGTGCCACCCGCGCCATCCGGTGATCCGGTCGCGATTCTGACGGCCTTGCTCGAGGCCGTCGATGCCGACGACGCGGCCGTGTCTGCCGCCATCTCGAAGCAACTGGAGAAGCTCGGTGGCAAGAAGCTGCCCGCCAAGGGCTGGCAGGAGGCTCTTGCGGATCAGTTGGCCGGCAACGAGCTCGTCTACCAACTTGCCGACGCGCTTGCGAAGCCGCGGGCGATGGAAGACCTGCCCAAGATGCTTGCCGACAAGGCGGGCCGGGTTGTCACCGAGGAGGAGATTCTTTCGTGGCTGGCCCTCGGGGCGGCCACGGGTCGCGGCGGTAACGATCCGCTCCTCCGCCCTGTCGTTCACACGTTCGTCCGTGGCGTCGGTGGCGCCGTGGTGACGCTCTCGGACCCCGGGGCTGCGGCAAGGCTCTGGCTGTCGGGCGAAGACGCCGAGGCGGAACTGGGCGAGGACTACCGCCGGTTTCCGATCGTCACCTGCACGACCTGCGGCCAGCACTACTACGAAAACTTTGCCAAGGATTTTGCTCTGCTGGCGGGAGCGCGGACGGGCCCAACGGGTGGCGACCTCGTGGGCGAGGTGCGGGTGTGGGAACACCTGCCCGAGGAAGGCGGCGGGGCCCGAGCGCTCATGATCGATCGGCTGGTCGTGCGGCCCGACGAAGACGACGACGGGGATGATGATGACGACGGGGACGGCGGCGATGGAGACGGCGGTGCGGGCGACGGCGACCACGACATCGAGCATCGCCGGCTGTTCCCGATGTACGTCTGCAGCAAATGCGGATCGCTCCAGCAGGAACGTTCGGCCCGGTGCCCGGTGTGCGTGGTCCAAAACGCCCAGGTGCCGGTCTACGTCGTTCGCTGTAAGGAGGACTACCCGGGCCGACTGCACTCCTGTGTTGCCTGTGCGGCTCCGGGACGGCGGCCGGGCGGCGGACGGTACCGCGAGCCTGCGAGACCCGTGCGGGCGGTGGGCGTGTCAGACGTCCACGTGCTCGCCCAGTCGATGGTGCACCTCTCCGAGCGGCCGCGGCTCTTGGTGTTTGCCGACAATCGGCAGGACGCCGCGTTTCAAGCTGGGTGGATGCGCGACCACGCCCGGCGGTTTCGCCTGCGGGCGCTCATGTCGCAGTTCATTCCAGACACTGGCGCCGCGATCGGCGACGTGGTCCACAGTCTGTCGGAAATGCTCGAAAATGATCAGGATCTCTCCCGTGCCCTGATCCCAGAAGTCTGGCAGGTCGTGCCCTTCGACGAGAGCGGCGTGAAGCATCGCGAGGAGCGGGTCTATTTCCTCCGCCTGCAGGTGCTTCGCGAAGCGGCCACGGGCGTGAAGCAACGGCTCGGCCTCGAAC
>Ga0315904_10001113_pt1 | contig 42666 bp, 46 predicted proteins | sample LakEriMetagenome_6_FD_203529 | JGI IMG/M metagenome (GOLD analysis project Ga0315904, IMG submission 203529) | Freshwater fungal communities from buoy surface, Lake Erie, Ohio, United States - Buoy 12 MA120 | ecosystem: Environmental > Aquatic > Freshwater > Lake | place: USA: Lake Erie, Ohio... | reverse complement strand
GCATCGAGCAATAGCCCAACCTTGCGATCACGTTCGCGATCACTCTCCGAACCGCCGCTCTCGCGGCGTCGCTCGATTTCTTTGAGTCGATGTTCCAGCGCCGAGATCAGTTGCTTGCGGCGCTTAGGATTGTCGAGAAGGTCATCCTCGAGATACGGATTGCGTTGCACCGCCCAAATATCGCCAAGCACTTCGTACAGCATCCGCGCCGAACGACCGGTGCGACGTTCAGAGCGCAGTTCGTCGAGTAGCGACCACGCCGACTCGCCAAGCAGACGAATGACGATTTCGCGATCGGAGAAGGACGTGTAGTTGTACGGAATCTCGCGGATGCGCGGCACGGCGCTTTCCGGCGGAGCAAACAAGGGCAGTTCGGCGGCTACGGCATTCATCGAGTTGGTTTCCCGGTAGTGACATTCCCTGTCGACTAGCGTCCTCATTCTCCCATCATTGGCCTATCATTTGGGGCTTTATGACAGCCACTTCTGAACGTAACCCGCAGGCGGCCCAAATGGCCGACGAGTCGATGATCCGCACCTTGGCTAATCAGGCCGAGGCCATCTGGCCGCAGGAATCACGATTGTTTTCCCGCTATGCGTTACCAGCCGGGGCGCAGATTGTGGACGTCGGTTGCGGGACGGGCGAGGCGACCTTGCGTTTATCTGCAATATTCCCCGGGGCTAGTCGCATCATAGGCCTCGATCTGATGCCGGAATTATTGAGCGTGGCCCAAAGACGTCTAGCTGAACGTGCGGCCGCGTCGGGTCCGGAAATTCGGTTTGAACAGGGGGATGGATTTAACCTGCCGTTCGACGAGGCGAGTATTGATCTGCTCGTGTGCCGTCACGTGACGCAGTTGGTGCCAGATGCCGAGCAGTTGCTGACCGAGTTCCGGCGGGTGTTGCGTCCGGGTGGATGGATCCATCTGCTCTCGGAGGATTACGGCATGCTGCATTTTCCCCCGCGCGCGGGAGTCGATCCCGATCGTTTGTGGCACGAGGCGGTGGTGCCGTTCACGGTAGCAACCGGCACGGACGCTCGGATCGGCCGAAAGACGCTGCCGATACTGCATAGGCTTGGGTTCTCACACACCAGTGTTCAATATTTGACCATCGACACCGAGCGGGTACCGAGAGAGACGCTGGCCGGGATTTTCATCGCCTGGCGCGATGGCTACGCCGAAGCACTGGCTGAGCATTCGAAGTTTGATCTCGCCACGATCCGCCAACTTTTCGACGCCGTTATCGATGGTGTACTCGATCCTGAGAGTTATGGGGTTTGGCAGATTCCTATCGTGGCAGGTCGGAAGGCGTGATCGAGCTGATCGGATTCGATGTGGGTTCGAGAGCGGGGTTGGGCCGAGTTCTTGTCGAAACTCGAGTCGGTGACGGGTGCCTGCAACTGGCCTATCGATGGCGAGATTGGTCCGCCGCGCCGATCGTCCTCGCGCGCGCGGTGAACCCGCAACGTCGCGACGAGCTTTGGCGCACGACCTGCGCTGAAATCTTTGTTGCACTGGATGACGCGTCCGACGGTAAGCCGCACACCGGCGGTCCTTACCTCGAATTCAATTTTTCGCCCACGGGCGACTGGGCCGCTTATCGTTTCGATTCCACGCGAACCGGCATGCATCGGCACGTGTGGCGGGGTAACGAAGCGCCGCGTGTTTCGCTGGCAGCTTCGTCCGAGGACCTCACGCTCGAGGTGACGCTGCCGCTTGCCGCGCTGAGCGCGGGCGTGCATCGAGTGGCGTATGCCAGCGTCGTCGAGACCTCAAACGGCCTGTCGTACTGGGCTTTGACGCACCCGACGGGCCGACCCGATTTCCATCACCCTCAGTCTTTTGCTGCCTTGCTGGAGTTGCCTGCATGAAATTCGGAATCGATCGATTGATAGCCGAGCCTGCTCTGCGGCGGCCCCTGCAAGGAAGGCGCGTCGCGTTGCTTGCGCATCCGGCTTCGACGACCGCATCGGCCACTCACAGTCTCGATGCTCTGCATGCCTTGCCGGAGATCACGCTCACCGCGGCTTTCGGGCCGCAGCACGGTTTGCGTGGCGATAAGCAGGACAACATGATCGAGTCGGCGGATTTTCTCGATCCTGCTCTCGGAATTCCGGTATTCAGTCTTTACGGCGAAGTACGCAGGCCGACCGATGCAATGCTCGAGCATTGCGATGTGATCATGGTGGATCTGCAGGATGTGGGATGTCGCATCTACACCTTCATCACGACACTGCGCTATGTGCTCGAAGCTGCTGCTCGATTGAAGAAGGCTGTTTGGGTGCTCGATCGACCGAATCCGGCAGGCCGACCGATCGAGGGCAGCAGTTTGCGAGCGGGTTGGGAGAGCTTCGTGGGTGCAGCCGAAATGCCGATGCGGCATGGCATGACCATGGGTGAGCTTGCGCGCTGGTTCGTGCGACGGTTCGGGCTCGATGTGGAGCTGGTCGTGATCGAGATGCAGGGTTGGCAGCCTGATGTGCACCCGGGTTACGGCTGGCCTGTCTTTGAGCGTAGTTGGATCAACTCGAGCCCGAATGCGCCCAATGTTCACATGGTGCGTGCCTATGCGGGCACGGTGATGCTCGAAGGCACCACTCTCTCAGAGGGGCGTGGGACGACGCGGCCGCTCGAGCTGTTCGGAGCGCCTGATATCGATGCGCGCGCGGTGCTCGCCAAGATGACGCAGCTCGCGCCACAGTGGCTTCGGGGTTGTCGTTTACGTGAGTGCTGGTTCGAGCCGACGTTTCACAAGCACGTCGGCAAGCTGTGCCATGGAGTGCAGATTCACACCGATGACACGAGCTACGACCACAGGTTATTCCAGCCGTGGCGATTGCAGGCGCTGGCGTTCAAGGCCATTCGACAGATCTACCCGGACTATCCCTTGTGGCGGGATTTCCCGTACGAATACGAACGCGATCGACTCGCCATCGATGTGATCAACGGCGGGACGTTGTTACGCGAGTGGGTCGATGATGCCGCAGCGATGCCTGCGGATCTCGATGCGCTCGCGCAGGCGGACGAATCCGCCTGGCGCGAGACGCAAAGGGAAGTTTTCAGCGCTTCTTGCTGACCTTCAAGCGGCGACCGCGATTCGAGCTCGCGAGACGCAGCGACAGGCGCAGAGAGAACGCCTTGAAGGTGATAGCGGCAACCGAGCGACCCAAGGCCTTGGCGATCTTGGCAGTCGACATCGTGCCGGCGAGTTTGCGCAGCTTCTTCTCATCCGCCGGAGTCCACGGAGTGACGTTACGCTTGCTCTTGCGGGCGACCGGACGAGATTTCTTTTTAGCCATGAATGCGAATTCCTGAAACAAAGACCGCGCGCATTCTAGGGGGAAACCCCGGTGCTGCCTACCAAAATTCTGTGCAGCACCGGGTTTTGGTGTCTTCCCCAACTTTTTTGTTATTTCATTGAGGCGCCAGTAGCCGAAGAAAAGCCGCGTTTGCGCATCAGAGCATCGATCTGGGGGTCGCGACCGCGGAACGAACGATAACTATCGGCCGGGTCTACGGTATTGCCGATAGACAGCACGTTATCGAACAGTTTCTTCGCCAATTCCTTGTCCCAAGGGCCTTTACCAGCGGCAAACGCTTCCCAAGCGTCTGCGACCAAGGTATCCGCCCAGAGATAGCTGTAGTAGCCCGCCGAGTATCCGTCACCCGAGAAAACGTGACCGAACTGCGGCGTGCGATGACGCATCACGATCTCGGCCGGCATGCCGAGGCTCACGAGCGTTTCGCGCTCGAACGCGTCTGGGTCAATGCGCCGATCGGGCGTGGAGGTCAGGTGCAGCTTCATGTCGATGAGTGCTGCCGAAAGATATTCCACCGTCGCAAAGCCTTGATTGAAGGTTTTGGCGCGCTCGACCTTGGCGACGAGTTCAGCCGGAATGGGCTTGCCCGTCTCGTGATGGACCGCGTAACGATCGAGGATTTCTTTCACCGGCAACCAGTGCTCGAGCAGCTGTGACGGGAACTCGACGTAATCACGAGCGACGCTCGTGCCGGCCACACTCGGGTAGTTCACGTTCGATGAGAGACCGTGCAGGGCATGGCCGAACTCGTGGAACAACGTGACCGCGTCATCCCAGCTGATGAGTGCAGGCTTGCCCGGTTCACCTTTGACGAAGTTGGAGTTGTTCGACACGATGGTCGTGACTTCACCATCGAAACGCTCCTGCGTTCGATAGGCATTCATCCACGCGCCCGATTGCTTGCCGACACGTGCGAACGGATCAAAGTAGAACAGCCCAATCAAGCGCCCATCAGTGCGTTCGACGCGCCACACGCGCACATCCGGGTGGTATACCGGCACTTCGCCTGCTGCGAGTTCGATGAATCGCATCGCGAAAAGGTCTTCGGCCACACTGAACATGCCTTCGCGCAACTTCTCGAGCTGCAGATAGGGTTTCAGTTCGTTGGTGTCGAGATCGTACTTCGCCTTGCGGACCTTCTCGGCATAGAACCGATAGTCCCAGGGCTCGATCCGAATCTTGGCGCCCTCGGAATCAGCCAGCGCCTGCATGTCGGCGACTTCTTCTTTGACGCGGGCGACCGCAGGTTTCCAGACGGCTTCCATCAACTCCATGGCGCGCTCGGGTGTGCGAGCCATCGAGTTTTCGAGACGCCAGTGCGCGTGGGTCGGAAAGCCAAGCAGGCGCGCGCGCTCGGCACGCAGTTGCAGGATTTCGCTGATGATCGCGTTGTTGTCGCGGGCATCGCCGTTATCGCCGCGGTTGACGAAGGTCTGCCAAACCTTTTCGCGCAGGTCGCGGCGCGTGGAGTAGGTGAGGAACGGTTCGACGGAAGAGCGCGTGTTGGCGACGACCCATTTGCCTTCTTTGCCGCGACGCTTGGCGTCCGCAGCAAAGCCCGCGCGCAGCGAGTCGGGCAGGCCGGCGAGATCGTCTGCTTTTTCGAGGACGAGATACTGCTGACTCTCGTCACCGAGCAGATTTTGACTGAAGCGTGTGAAGAGGCCGGCAAGGCTCTGATTGATTTCGCCGAGCCGCTTCTTTGAAGCCGCATCGAGCTTGGCGCCGGCACGAACGAAGTTCGTGTAGACGAGCCAGGTGAGACGTTGCTCTTCGGCCGTCAGACCGCTCGATTCACGCGTCTCGTAGACCTTGGCGATACGGGCGAACAGCTTTTCGTTTTGCGTGATTCGATCACGGAACGCCGCCATCTTCGGTTCGATGTTGCGCTCGACTTCCTGAACGGCATCGTCGCTCAGCGACGAGCTATAGATGTAGTAGACGGTGCTTGCACGATCTAGCGCGCGCCCGGAGCGCTCCATCGCTGCAATCGTGTTGGCGAATGTCGGCGCCGCAGGATTATTGGCAATCGCCTCGAGTTCGGCCAAATGTTCGGCCATGCCGGCTTCGAGCGCCGGCGCGAGCAACGCCGGCGTGGCGACATCGAAAGGCGGCACGCCGCCATAAGGGCCTTTCCAGGGTTGCAACAGCGGATTCGTGGCGGGGGCAGCAACCGCTGCCGACAGGAGGGCGGTAGTCATGATGATGGGCAATATCCGGCGCATGAGGCGGGTTACCTTAGGAATGAATGTGGAACGGGAATGACCCCGAGAATAGCAGTTGGACTCAGGCGGTGACGAGTCGCAGCGGCTCGGGATCACGGTAGCCGGTTTCGGCATCGAGATCGGAATGCAACCGGAACAAGGTTTCTTCGAGCCGCCGGCGCAGCGCTTCGAGTTGAACCTCATCGAGTTTGGCGGGCACCTCGATTGGGTCGGCTGCCTTGACGAGCACCTTGGCGCCCGGTTTTGGAATGACCGTGCGATCCCAAGATCGCTCCCAGCGCCAGCAATGATTCGTCGAAGCGGCCACCGGTAGCAGCAAACTGCCGGTTTTTTGAGCGAGCGTGATGGTGCCAAGTTGCGCAATGCCGCGCGGCCCGCGCGAGCCATCGATCGCCAGACAAGAATTCAAGCTGCGATCCTCGCGCTGGGCTTTGATCATCTCGACGAGTGCGCGTGCGCCACCTTTACCCGACGAGCCACGTGCCACCCGAAAACCGAGGCCTTCTTCGATGCGCGTCATCGCTTCGCCGTCGCGGCTCTGCGAGCACATCAAAATCCAGCGACCTTGTTGCGGCAGGCTGAAGTAGTGCAGTAACGCAAACGTTCGAGAGTGCAGAAATGCGCCGACGACCGGTTGCCCTTGCGCGATGAGTTTGTGCAAGGCGTGGATGTTGCGCTCTTCGTAATCCCAACTGCGGCCGAGCGCGCGGTAGAGCCGCCAGCCAAAAGGCGGCAGCACGTTATGCAGGAAAAAGCGGCGAATCGGCTTGTTGCGACGAGACTGGCTCATGAGTGGCGCATGATTTGGATCAGGTATCGCCTGTGCCGCGACCTTTGCGACCACCGCTCGCGTGCGCTTGGGCAAACGCACCACTGGCCATGGCGCCGACGATCGAAAGCTCGCCTGCCAAGGCCAAGACCGCACAAATTTCGGCAAACTTGGCGGCAGTGCCCTCGCCGATGCAGCCGAGCATCGCCAAACACTCGCGCGCGGTGGGCAGGAAAGTGCCGCCACCGACCGTGCCGACGATCAGATTGGGCAAGGTGACCGATGCATAGAGGTCGCCTGTCGCGGTCACCTCGAAGCGCGTGATGGAAGTCGTGGCTTCCGAGACGCAAGCGACGTCCTGACCACAGGCAATGAACAGTGCTGCGAGCGCATTAGCCACGTTACCCTGCATGCCGACCGCGCCGGTCTGCGCGGCACCGACCGTGGCCTGATTCCAGCAATTGGCCATCGCTGCGGCATCGGCACGCCAATAGCGACCGATGATGCGCGAGGGTAGAACGATTTCGGCCGATGCGTTGCGACCGCGCGCGCCTAAGAATGCTTGTGCCGAAGAGCGCTTATCACCAGAGAGCGCTGATTCGACGAGCCAGTGCACCGGGGCGTGCGGCATCTGCGGCAGCAGCGCCTCGCACACCGCTTGTGTGGCCAACGTGACCATGTTTTGACCCGCCGCATCGCCTGTGGCGTATTCGAGCATCACGTAGACGGTGTTGCCGACGAGCGAAATTTTGGCGCTCTGCAAGCGGCAATAGCGCGAGGTGCTGGCCGCCGCCGCCTGCATCTTCTCGAACTGCGTCGGCAACCAATCGGCGATAGCCGCTGCCGTTGGCAAATCAGTGAATACGAAGCAAGGCGCACGACCCACAAGCTGGCGATTGCAGGCAGCCAAGGCGCCACCACATCTATTCATCACGTTGAAAGCATGCTGGAAGGAAGCGACCAGTGTGCCTTCGGTCGTAGCGATCGGGATGATGAACTCTCCGTCGGCGTAGCGGCCTTTAATGCGCACGGGTCCCGCCACTCCGATGGGGATCTGCGCGTAACCGATGAAGCCTTCGATACTGCCCGCGAGCCGTGTCGACTCGAGCGGTGGTGCGACGCCCGTGATGGCATCGAGCGCCAGCCCTTCTTCGACGAGTCGCGCGCGGCGCGCATCGCGAGCTTCGGTGGAGGCATCGGTGGTCGATGGTAGGCGGCGCGAACTGCGCGGTTCATCACTCATCCGACCATTTTGAGCGGCGACGGCCGCGCGGGCAACCGTGGCATGCGGCTAGACTTACTCGCATGCATCCTTTCCCTCATGTTTATCGAGTCAATGCCGCGGCCGAGGTCGCAGGTTCTGTTCAACTGACATCACCCGGGCTCGTCGCGATCCCGAGTGCGGGGCCTGCCGAGTTTGATGGCCCCGGTGATCTCTGGTCGCCCGAGACGCTGCTCACGGCCGCTTTAGTTGACTGCTTCGTATTGAGCTTTCGGGCTGTTGCCCGTGCGTCGCGTCTCGAGTGGCTACGTTTGGAGTGCGCTGCTAGCGGCACCCTCGATCGTATCGAGAAAGTGACGCAGTTCACGGCCTTCACGGTCCAGGCCGTGCTCGAAGTGCCACGCGGTACCGATCTCGAGAAAGCACGTAAGGCCCTGGAGAAGTCCGAACAGGTCTGCTTAATTTCCCACTCGCTGAAAGGCAGCAAGCATTTGGAGATCGAAATACGCGAGCGCTGAGCACGGTCAACTGCCCGTCAGCATCCGGCGGCGAATCTCCTCGGGCGAGACTAGGTGGCAGTAGTGATTGCCGCGCCAACTCTCGGGCATCATCTTCCAGCGCCAGTCTTCCCATTCTGCGAAGAGGGCGCTGGCGCGTAATCTGAGTTTTCCGTCTGCGCCGACGCTCGCTTCGGGTTTCGTTTTGATCCAACTCGAGCCCGTGTAGCTCAATTGATCGGTTTGCAACATCACCTGAGCGGGTCGGATTTTCGCCGATGCTCGTTCGCTCGGGCCCATGGCTTGCCAGATGTCGAGCACCATCGCGCGGTGAATGTCGGTGCAGGCGCGTGGGGTGAGCACAGGATCTCTCGCTGCACTCGCACCGTGAGCGCTGCGCAGATGATCCGCCGTCTTGGTCTTGCAGGAGATCTGCAGGATATCGAGCCGCTCGTTACGTAAGACGTATTGATGGGTTCGCAACGGTGAGACTGCAGGCTTCGAGAGCTTGAACGTTTCGTAATCCTTCTCGAGCACGTTGGTGATCGGCAGGGCCGTGTCGACTAGTCGTCGCTGTACTTCGCTGCAAAACTCCGAATGGGAGTTGGAGAGTGGTTGCTGCGGCGCCGCAATAGACTTAGGCGACAGCATCAACGATGCCGACAACAGCGCAGCAGCGACGGCGAACTCAAGTCGGGATCGTGTCATGTGTTCCTCGCGACTCGGCATTATTTTTTGGATGACACGAGATTATCATCCGACGGTATGGAGCTCCCCGCATGAAGCGATCGCAAGTCCACTCTCTGGCGCAGGAGGCCATGTCGCTCGAGCCCGCGACGATCGACGCCCTGTACGGGCTGGAGCCGGTTTTCGAGCCCGGAGCCGGCGAGCCAGTCGGGCACGCTGAACTTGGCGTTTTCGTCGAATTGCAATGCCCTTATTGCGGTGAGGCTTATGGTTCGATGCTGGATCTGACCGATGCGTCCCGCGTCTACATCGAAGATTGTCAGATTTGTTGCAGACCGATCGAAGTGGGGCTCGAGGTCGACGAACGTGGCGTGCTGCAGCGTGTCGAGACGAGTCGAATCGACTGACCGCCGACCGATGTGTCAGCGAACGCTGCCGAAAACCGGATGACGCAAGCGATCGCCAGGCTTGATGCCGCGCTTGGCAGCTTCTCCGCCGCGCAGTTCGAGAATCGCTTTGACCGGCACATCGGGACCCACCGGATCGAGTGTCAGCGGCGGAACGTTGGCGAAAATGGCGACGATCTTGCCGCGTGCGTCGACAAAGATCATATCGAGCGGGATGTAGGTGTTCTTCATCCAGAAGGAGGACAGACGGACGCTGTCGTTGATGAAGAGCATGCCTTGATCCGCAGGTAAATCGCGTACCCACATCAGCCCTTGGCGTTGTCGCTCCGGTGTGTCCGCAATCCAAACATTGAATTGGTGCTTTTTGTCGCCGCTGTCGATGCGCAGATCGGCGTGCGGATAAGTCGCGAGATCTAACGGTGCTGGCTCAGCGGAGCTTCGCCATTGCGCGTGAGCCGGCGTCGCCAGCGCCAAAAACACGAGCAGACTGAGGATGGAGATGTGCAGTTTCATAGCGCGACCAGCATACGCTTGGCGAAGGCGCCGTGCAGTCGGCCGAGAGCGCGCACGATATGCAGTGTGAAGGTGGTTGCCAACACGCCACCGATTGCTAGCAGGATGATGCCGAGCGGATGACGGATCCACTCCTGCAGCCAAGCCGACTCGTCGGCGAGGTGGATGCCGACGTTGCCCGGCAGAACGATGCCCACTGCCGCGAAGCCCTCGAAGATCGCTGCGAGAACCAGACCGCAGCCGACCGAAAGGCCGACGACGGCGATGACGAAATAGGCGATACCGATCGGAAGCATCAAGGCTTGATAGGCGAGCGTGGTCCAAGTGCGGATTTCTTTGAGCATTGCGCCGATGCGTTGCAGTAGCGACAAGTCGCGCGGGCGTGTGCTCGGGCGCCGCGGCATGCGCTCGCCCGTCATGGCTTCGACGAGTCGGCCCTCGACCAGGGCCAGAAGTCTGGCTGCGCCGACAAATCCTAAGAAAAATGGCACGCCGATGATCAAAATAGCGAGCCCGAGCGAGAGCGACAGGCCGACGGTCACGAAGCTGAAATAGAACACACCCGTGAACAAGGCGAGCAGACAGTAGAAGAGCATGGTGTAGGTGCGCACATCGGCATACACGCCGAAGAAGCGTCGCCAAATTCCAGGCTCGGTGGATCCGCGGGCGTCGGCCTTTGTTGTCATCGCCGCCTGCACCCGTGACTCGGTTTCGAGGTAGGCGGCGGCCACTTCATCGGGGGCGCCATAACTTTTGACGATCTCGGCAAGCACTTGGCTTTCGAGCGAGGCCGGCTTGGCCGCGACTTCAGCGCGAAGGTGCTGCTCGGCGTCGTAGAGCGCATCCTGGATGAGTGCGGGGTCGGCGCCTTGCAGCGCGACACGCAATGCCTGCAGATACTCCTTGATCGAAGCTGGGGCAGAAGAGGTCATGTTGCCGATCCTGAGGGTGGTTGCGGCTGGACCGCCGCGCGGGTGAAGTGGTCGACGAAGTCGCGGGTATGGGTCCAGGCCGCCATCCAGTCGGCCAACACGGCTCGTCCTTCCGGAGTGATGCGGTAATAGCGGCGTGGCGGGCCTGAGTAGGAGGGCACAACGCGACTGGAGAGCCAGCCCGAGGCTGAGAGCGAGCGCAACACGGGGTAAATCGTCCCTTCTTTGAACAGGGGGTCGCCCCCCTCGGGGGGCTGGAGACGCTTGGCGATATCGTAGCCGTAGGCGTCCTCATCGTTGGCGGCGAGCACCGCGAGCAGGACGAGTGCTACCAGGCCGGCGTTCAGGTCCTTTTGGAACTTTTTAGCGTGGCTATCGTTCATTGGCTAGTACTGTGAAGTAAACAGTATAGATCGTCAAGTAGTAGTTACTAGTTGGTTGGGAGGATCGATTCCGACGGGGTGCCGCGGATGTCGGTCCGTCACGAATGTTGGTTAAGATGCGGTCGATGCTCCGTCACTTCCGTTGGTTCCGCCTGATGCTCGCTGTGACCTTCGCGGTCATGGTCACGGGCTGCGCGGCGCTCGGTCCGAAGCTGCAGGCGCCCGATCTGTCGATCGTCTCGGTGGATCTCGTGAAGGGTGATCTGTTCGAGCAGCGCATCAAGGCGCGCATGAAAGTTCAGAATCCCAACGATCTCGAGCTTGCGGTGAGAGGCGTGACGTACACCATTGAATTGGGTGGCGAGCCACTCGGTCATGGGCTCTCTGGCAGCAGCTTCACGGTGCCGGCCAAAGGTGAAGCCGAGTTCGACATGCTCGTGACCGCTAATCTCGCCGGCACGTTGCTCAAGCTCGTCGAAAAGGCGCGCGCCACGGGCGGTTCGCTCAATCAGGTTGAGTATCGTTTGCGTGGTCAAGTGCGGCTCGAGCGTGGCGCTCTACGCACCGTACCCTTCGATGAGAAGGGTATTTTGAAGTTGCGCTGATCTGATGGCCGGTGCCAACGGCGCACTCACGCGGCGCAGAATTCTCCTGATCGTGACCGTTGTCGTGCTCGTTGCCGGATCCGTGGCGGTGGGCTGGCTGGCGGCGACTTGGCCTTCGTGGCGCGCCGCGGTTTATTGAACGAAGCCTATTTTTTCAATGCAGCGATGTTTGCAAACATCGCGCAGACGCTTGCCGTTTTGGCGCAGCAACGAGCGGCGCTACCCTCGCTCTTGCGCGTTGCGAGCGTGACGAGTCTGAGTCCGGCGCGCCTGTGCCGCCACTTTCTCGACTGGTCGGGCATCGAACTCGATCTGCTGTTGAATGCCTGCGAAGTGATTGGCGATGAGGAAGGCCTGATCGGTGAAGCTCGTCTGTTTGCGGCAGCGCATGCTTTGCATCTGCGTGGACAGGATCGTTTACGGCATTGCATCGTTGATCTGAAGTCACAGATCGTCGATGCCGGACGTTGGCGCGGTTTGCTGCATTGGGGCTGCAGTCGCTCCCCCTTCGGCGATTGCGTGATCGCTTGGACCGATGCAGGCTTATGCCATCTCGAATTCTTTGATCATGCGGAGGACTCGCTCCGATTTCTGACGGAGCGATGGGATGCTGCGCAGTTCGAGCGTGACGACATCGAGGCCGCGCGCAAAGTGCTTGCCGTGTTCGAGGGGAAGAGTCTCGCGCTGCATCTTGTCGGCAGCGCGTTTCAGCTCGAGGTTTGGCGGGCGCTCGTAGCGCGCGATTCTGGCGAGACCGTCACCTACGGTGAGTTGGCGTCAGCCGTGTCGAGGCCACGGGCCGCGCGTGCGGTCGGAACCGCAGTCGGCAGTAATCGCATCGGTTGGCTCGTCCCTTGCCATCACGTCGTTCGCTCTGATGGTGGTCTCGGTGGATTCCATTGGGGCGTCGATCGCAAGCGTGCGATGCTGGTCTGGGAGTCAATCAGACCCGGCTAGCGCGATGGTATGCTCGCGTGCTCGAAACCTCTCTCTACTAGGAGTTGCCCATGGCCATTGCCCTCTGGACGTTACTGCTCGCTGCCTTGATGCCGATCGTATGTGCCGGCATCGCCAAGGTGGGCCCCGGTCGCTACGACAATCGCAATCCGCGTGACTGGCAGGCCAAGCAACAAGGCTACCGAGCGCGCGCCTATGCAGCGCAGCAGAACTCCTGGGAAGCGCTCGCTGTCTACGTTGCCGCGCTGGTTGCGGCCTTCATCGGTAACGTGCCGCTGGAAACCTTGGGTTTGATCGCGGGTATCTTCGCCGCTTCACGAGTGGCCTATCTCGTTTGTTATCTCGCTGACCTCGCAACTTTGCGATCGCTGGTGTGGCTCGTCGGCTTCGGCAGCTGCATTTGTTTGATCGTGATGGGGGCGCAGTCAATTTGATGGAGATGCAGGTCACGACGGTGCCGATTCCGGCGCTGCCGTCGGCAAAAACATCGAGCACTTTTCGCAAGCTGCAGGCGCAGCTGCGCGGCCTCGTCGGCAAGGCGATCGAGGATTACGCCATGATCGCCGAGGGCGACAAAGTCATGGTCTGTCTCTCGGGTGGCAAGGATTCCTACACGCTGCTTGATATCCTGCTTTCGCTGCAGCGCAGTGCGCCAGTGAGCTTCGAGCTCGTTGCCGTCAATCTTGACCAAAAGCAGCCGGGTTTTCCGGAACAGGTGTTGCCTGAGTATTTGCAGGCTCTCGGTGTGCCGTTTCACATCATCGAGCAAGACACCTATTCGGTAGTCAAGCGGGTAATACCCGAAGGCAAGACGATGTGCGGATTGTGCTCGCGCTTGCGTCGCGGGGCGCTCTATCGCTGGGCGGCCGAGAATGGCGTGACCAAGGTCGCACTCGGTCACCATCGCGACGACATCGTCGAGACGATGTTCCTGAATCTTTTCTTCGGAGGTCGCCTCAAGGCCATGCCGCCGAAACTCCAGTCTGAGGATGGCAGGCACATCGTGATCCGCCCGCTCGCTTATGTGCCCGAGCGAGATATCGAGCGTTATGCGCGCGCGCGACAATTCCCGATCATCCCCTGCACGTTGTGTGGTTCGCAGGAAAACGCGCAGCGGCGTCAGATCAAGCAAATGTTGCAGGCTTGGGAGCGTGAATACCCTGGGCGAACCGAGTCGATTTTTTCGGCTCTGCGTTCCGTTGAGCCGAGTCATTTGGCTGATCCCAGTTTGTTCGATTTTGCGGCTTTGGGCGCCAAGCACAACGGATGACGGACGAGGGCTTTGATTGGCTCGATTCGTCGAGCGCTCAGTTCGTATTGCGCTGGCGGGACCGCATCCGAGGCGCCTTGCTCGGTCTTGCGCTCGGTGAATCCGCCTCGATACCGACGCAGCTACGTCGTGCGGGCAGTTTTACTCCGGTGCGCGATCTCTTCGGTGGGGGTCCCTTCGATTTGCCTCGCGGTGCGTGGGCCGATGAGACGGCGATCATGCTGTGCGTGGCGACGAGTTTGCTCGATCGCGGCTGCTTCGACTCCGTCGATCAGCTTGAGCAGCTGCGTCGCTGGCAGCAGCGGGGCGAACACAGCGCGACGGGCGAGTGCCTCGGTATCACGGCGGCCGTCAGTCGCGCGCTCGTCGATAGCGCGCCCAACACGGCTTTACCCGATGGTAGTGATGCGCTCACTCGGTTAGCGCCGCTCGTAATGTGGCATCTGGCCGATGATGCTGATGCGCTCGCGCGAGATGTCGCAGCTGCCACGCAGATCACGAGTCATCAAGACTCAACCTTGCAGCTAGCCAGAGTGTTTTCCTTGATCCTGAAGTCGGCGCTACATGGCGCTAGCCATGCTGCGCTGTGCGAGCAAATTGCTGAAAGTCAGTGGCCACAGACCGATGCGGGTCGCTTGCTCAGCCTAGCAACAGGCGCGTTTTGTAGCACGGCGAATTGGAAGGATGCCGTGCTCGAGGCGATCAATCACGGTGGCGATTCCGATGTACTTGGCGCATTGTGTGGTCAGCTTGCGGGCGCTCACTATGGAGCAAGCGGTCTTCCGGTCGCGTGGCTTGAATCACTGGCTGAGCGGGAGTTGATCGAGCGACGGGCGGATGCGCTGCTCGCCGCGGTCTTGGTGGGTCGTCATTGACGTGGTGATGGATCGATGAAGCCGTCGAAAATTTTGGTGGTTGTTCACGAGAGCCTGCTGCCCCCTGCGAGTATCGAGGGCTATACCGATCAGCAAATTGACGAGTGGCGCACGGAATACGATGTCATCACGCATCTGCGTGCCATGGGTCACGAAGTACGATGCCTTGGTGTGCTCGACAGCTTGACCGCACTGCGCAGCGAGATCGGCGAATGGAAGCCGGATGTCGTTTTCAACTTGCTCGAGGAATTCAACGGCGTCGTCACCTACGATCAGCATGTCGTGGCGTTCCTCGAGTTACTGGAACAGCCCTATACCGGCTGCAATCCACGCGGCTTGTTGCTCTCGCGCGATAAGCCACTCTCGAAACAGTTGTTGCACTATCACCGCATCCCGACGCCTCAGTTCGCCGTGTTTCCAAAAGGCCGAGTGGTTCGCTTGCCTTCCAAGCTGCGTTATCCGTTGTTCGTGAAGTCGGCAACCGAAGACGCCTCGCTCGGCATCGCACAGGCGTCGGTCGTCGACACACCTGAGCAACTACGCGATCGCATTGCGTTCATGCATGAGCAGGTCAAGACGGATGCGCTCGTCGAGGAGTACATCGCTGGTCGCGAGTTGTATGTCGGCGTGCTCGGCAATGATCGCTTGACGCGTCTGCCGGTATGGGAGATGCACTTCGGCTCGATGGGCGACAACCAAGCAACGATTGCCACACGCAAGGTGAAGTGGGATCGACGTTACCAAGCCAAGCACGGCATCACACGTTCGGCAGCGACGGAACTGCCGCCCGCTCTCGAGGCGAGGCTTGATAAGCTCGCGAGACGCATCTATCGCAGCCTCGGCCTCTCGGGCTACGCACGCATGGATTTTCGCGTGCGGCCCGATGGCGAAATCTTCGTGCTCGAGGCGAATGCCAATCCTTGCCTCGCCGAAGCTGAGGATTACGCGCGCTCAGCGCTCTCGGCTGGCATCAGCTATCCCGATTTGCTGCAACGCATCGTCTCACTCGGTCTCAATTACCAGGCAGAGTGGCGGGCGGGATACGTGTAGCCTTCAAATGTTGGTCGAGCCACTCGAGCACCTCCGAGTGCCAACGCAGGCTGTTAGCGGGCTTGAGTATCCAGTGATTCTCATCCGGGAAGAACACGAAGCGGCTCGGAATTCCTTGACGCTGTAGCGCCGTGAAGGTCGCCAGGCCCTGCGAGTAGGGCACGCGGTAGTCGAGTGCGCCGTGGATCACGAGCATCGGCGTGCGCCACTTCGTCACGTGATCGGCAGGATTGAACTTCTCGTGGATCTTCGGTGTGAGGTAATACGGCCCGCCATTCTCCCACTCGGTGAACCAAAGTTCTTCGGTGGTGTAGTACATCGTGCGCTGATCAAAGATACCCGCATGATTGACGATGCACTGGAACCGATCGGACCAATTGCCGGCGATCCAGTTCTGCATGAAGCCGCCATAGGAGGCGCCGAGCGAGCAGGCACGATTGCCATCGAGCCAGTCATAGCGACCGAGTGCTGCATCGAGACCCTTTTGAAGATCGACGAGTGGCTTGCCGCCCCAGTCTTGGCTGATCGAGTCGGTGAACGCTTGGCCGTAACCCGGTGAGCCATGAAAATCGATGAATACGACCGCATAGCCTGCACCCGCGTAGACCTGCGGATTCCAGCGCCAGGACCATTGGTTCGAGAAACTCACCTGCGGGCCGCCGTGCACGATGAAAGCGATCGGATACTTCTTGCCGCGCTCGAAACCGGCGGGCTTCATGACATAGCCGTAGACCGTCTCGTCGTTCCAGCCTTTGAACGAGAACTGCTCGAATTCGCCGAACTGCCGCTCGGCGAGCAGCGTTTGATTGACGGCGGTGAGTGGCTTTGGCGCGCTCGGCAGCACGGCACGCGAGTTCGCTGCCGTGGAAGACTTCGTCACCAAGTAGAGGTCCGGCGGTGAGCCCAGCGACGCCCAGGTAATCACGACGCCATCGCGCGTGGGTGAGTAGCCTTGCACCTGGCCGTTGCCGAGCAGTCGCTGCCGATAACCCGACTTCGGATCGATCTCGACGAGCGCGGTCTGACCGACATCGTCGGCGGTCACGATGAGCTTGCGGCCATCGAAGCTCGCCGCGATATGACCTACAGAGCGATCCCAGTCGGCGGTAAGCGCGCGCACTTTGTCGTCTTCGCTGCCACGCAACATCACGACGTAACGATCGGCCTCAAAGCCCGGGCGTGACATCGCGAGCCACGCAAGGTCACCGTTGGCCAAAAACACGGGCTGTGCGTCCCAGGCCGGATTGTCGGCCGTCAGATTGCGCGTCTCTCCGGTGCCATCTGCGGCAACTTCATAAAGATCAAAATTAGTCGACCACGGTTCCTTGGCGTCGGTGATCCGCGCCGAAAACACGATGCGCTTGCCGTCCGGGCTGAAGGTGTAATCCTCCTCGCCACCGAAAGGCTTGGAGGGTACGTGGCCACGGACGGCACCCGAGACCAGTTTGAATTCGCCGGCCTTGCGATCGTTGCCGAGCGTGGCTGTGAAGAGACGCGACAGCGTGCCGTCGTTCCAGGTATCCCAGTGACGGACGAAGAGCGCGTCGTAGCTCAGCGCTGAAGCCTTGTCTTTCTTGCGCTCCGCCAATCGATCCGTCGTGCATTTGATCTCGACGCACTCGGGGAACACTTCCATCGACACGGCGATACGATCACTGCGCGGCGACACCTCGAACGAACCCACATCGAGCGGTAGCGAGGTCACCTGCTGCGCCTCGCCGCCATCGAGACTGATATGCCACACCTGTGAAGAGCCGCTGCGGTTCGAGAGAAAATAGATGCCGCGACCATCCGGCGCCCAACGCCCGGAGGAGTCACTTGCCGGATGCTGCGTGAGACGACGCGAGACGGGCCGCTCTTCCTCTAAATTCAGCAACCAAAGATCGACTTTGCCGCGGTTCGCTTCGATATCGGTTTCGCGCAATGCGAACACCACCTGTTTGCCATCGGGCGACACCTGCGGATCGGAGACTCGTGCAAGTCGTACGAGATCGTCCGGTGAGAATGGCTTGGTGGCGTTCGACGCGAAGGCCGAGGTGGTCAGCAGCGCGAGCCCCAGCAGAGGCAGGGCAGTCCAATTCAGTCGCATGGTTGTGCTCCAGGAGCGATACCGGTAAAACGAGCGCCCGATTGTACATCCGCGGCTTTCCGATGCCTCTCGACGTGCGTGCCATTTGTTTCGATCTCGACGACACCTTCTGGGAGGTGCGGCCGGTCCTGCAACGCGCGGAGGCGCGCATGGCAGCTTTTCTGCACGAGCGACACCCGGTGCTGGGTGAGCGATTTGCGCCTGAGGAGCTTTACGCGCGGCGCATGTCACTCGTACAGGAAAGACCGGATCGAGCGCATGACATGACCTGGTTGCGCACGGAAGCCTTGCGACGCTTCGCGCTTGAACACGAGCACGACCCAAATATCGCTGACGAGGCTTTCGCTGTCTTCATCGATGCTCGTCACGATGTGACCTTTTTCGAGGACGTACTGCCGGCACTCGAGCGACTGTCGGGGCGATATCCGCTCGCCACCTTTTCGAATGGTAATGCCGATGTGCATCGCATCGGCATCGGCGGCCACTTCGTTGTCACGCTCAATGCGGAAAAGGTGGGTCACGCCAAGCCCAAGCCCGAGGCCTTTCTTGCGGTTACTGAGTCGCTCGGTCTACGGCCCGATCAAATGTTGTATGTGGGTGACGAACCGCGACTCGATGTGATGGGCTCGCGTGCTGCCGGTTGTCGCAGCGTTTGGGTCAATCGGCGGGAGATGCCTTGGCCTGCGGATTTGGCGCCGACGGCGGATCTTGAGGTGTCGAATCTGCTTGAGCTTGTGGAGTGGCTCGGCGAGTCAACAACCACAGGGTCACGATAGCCCCACCCTGAATGAATACTTCGCCGAGATTGTCGAGGCGATGGCGATTGAGTGCGGGGATGGCAGCCGTGAGCAGCATGACCACACCGCCGATGGTCATCCACGGCAGACCGCGTTTGCGCCACATCACAAGCCCCGTGAGGATCACGACGAAGCAGGTCACGATGGGTGCGATCGGCGGTTCATTGCGCACTAGTGCTTGATCGGGTGTGCAGCGCGTCGTTTCGGAGACCGCTCCGGCGTAGCGGATTAGATCGTACTCACATACGGGATAAATTTCTTTGGTCCAGAACAACGGTAGATCGTGAATGATCAAGGCAGTTGCTAGGAGGCAAAAACTGCCCATGACCCAACGATGTTGTGCCCAGGAAATGCCGGCGAGCCGCAGGATCGAGCCGCTTGCAATGATGAGCCAGCAGCCTGAGAGCCAATGCGCCCAAAACGCGGGCCAGGTGATGGCATAAAGGAAGTCGCCGAAACCGATCAGGATGCCGAGCGCGACCCGGGTGTTATCCCAGATTAGGAAAAACTGCGGAACGAGCAAAACATAGCCTGCGGCAAAACGGTGGGTTCGCGTCAGTCGCAGCAGCCAGACGAATAGCGCCAGCTGCGCGACCGCGAACCCTGCAAACATCAGGCTGTACATGTCACCACGATCTTGCCGATCGCCTCACGCCGCAATAATTTTTTGATCGCTTCTCCACCCTGCGGCAAAGAAAATCGATCTGAAATTCGCGGACGGATCTGACCTGCCTGATAGCGCTCGAGTAAAGACTGCATGATGCGCTGGTGAGCGGCCGGATCGCGCTCGGCGAAGGCGCCCCAGAACACGCCGCAGATATCGCAGCCTTTGAGTAGCGGAAGATTGAGAGGGATTTTCGGAATCCCAGCCGGGAAGCCAACCACCAGAAAACGCCCCTGCCAGGCGATGGCGCGCAACGCGGCTTCGGCGTAGTCGCCACCGACGGCGTCATAAATGACATCCGCGCCATGTTTGCCGCAAGCCTCCTTGAACTGTGCCGCCAAAGATTTGGGGTCAGTGATCTCGCGTGGGTAGACGAGGGTAACGTCGGCGCCATGCTCGCGCGTCACCGTGGCCTTGTCTTCTGAGGAAACGGCGGCGACAACTTTGGCGCCCATCGCCTTGCCGAGCTCCACGGCGGCAAGACCGACTCCACCGGCAGCACCGAGTACCAGCAGCGTTTCGCCGGCGCGTAGACGTGCGCGATCTTGTAGTGCGTGCAGTGAGGTGGAGTAGGTGACGAGTAGTCCTGCCGCTTCGTCGAAGGGCATATCGGTCGGTATGGGGGTGCAGTTGCGCTCGTGGGTGACGAGTTTTTCAGCAAGACCACCATGACTCGTGTGGGCGATCACATGATCGCCGACCTTGAGCGTGGTGACCTCTGGTCCGAGCGCTTCGACGATACCTGCAGTCTCGAGACCCGGTGCGAATGGGCGAGGCGGTTTGAATTGATATTTGTCCTCGATGATCAGCGCATCCGGGTAATTGATGCCGCAGGCTTTGATGACGATTCGAACTTCCTTTGGGCCGGGAGCGGGCTCCGGAATCTCGCGTAGCACGAGGCTGTCTGGCCCGCCTGCGTGGTCGCTCATCAGAGCTTTCATTAGGGCTGTCGTCATCGTCATGGTTTTTCTCCGTGGACATGCCAGGCACGTAGCAGTCCCATACCGGTTTTGGAATCGTCGATCTCGCCGCTCAAGACGCGTTGCACGGCCGTCTTGAAATCGATCCAATGCACTTCGAAAACTTCGGCTGCTTCGCGTGCATCCGGCGTCGCGGTGAGGTTTGTCGCGAGGTAGAGATGGATGCGTTCGGTAAACACACCCGGCGAGCTCAAGGAAATGCCGAGCGAGCGCCAAGTCGATGCGGCGACGCCGGCCTCTTCGATGAGTTCGCGTTGGGCGGTGAGCTCGGGAGGCTCGTCGGGCTCGAGCTTGCCGGCGGGCAGCTCCCAGACGTAGCCGCCGGCCGCATGTCGAAATTGATGCAGCAGACAGACGCGGTTTCGATCATCTATGGCGACGATGGCGGCGCCGCCCGGGTGATGCAGGATCTCGAGATCGGCGCGGTGCCCATTTGGCAGGTCAACCGTGTCGACGGTGAGATGAGTGATTTTTCCGCGGAAGACCTCGCGCTGCGCGATGAGGGTCGTCATCCGCGCGAGCGCTCGTGATATTCCTCATTCGGCATCATGTCGCTGGCCGTGGCGAGGCGATTGGTCATATTGAAAAAACCCGTGATTGCAGCGATGTCCCAGATGGCCCGATCGGACCAGCCGGCTTTACGCAGTTGCTGGCGTGCCTCTTCGCCGACCTCGGCGGGCGTGGTCGTGAGGCGATGAGCGAAATCGAGCATGGCACGTTGGCGCTTGGAGACGCGCGCGACGCGATAGTTCATCACCAATATCTCGCCGAGCGAGGCATCGCCTGACATCTCTCGTACGGCTTGGCCATGCGCGACCAAGCAGTAATAGCAGCGGTTGGCGGCTGAGACGACTACTGCAATCATCTCGCGCTCGAGCTTCGTGAGTGGCGAGTCTTCGAGCATCAGATCGTTGTACATCGCAATGAAGGCGCGCAACTTCCCTTCATCGAAGCTGTAAGTCTGTAGCACGTTCGGTACGAAGCCGATCTTCTCGTCGCAGATACCGAAGTATTTCTTGAGATCTGCAGGTAGTTTTTGGCGCGGCGGAACCGGCAACTTCAAGGCGGTGAGACGTTTCGGTTGGGCGGGGTAGCGAGGCGGCATCCGAGCGATCCTTCAGGTTAAAACGAAGCTCGCGATGCCGGAGTGCCGGCATCGTTCAGAGTATCGGAACGGATGCGTCCGCTTCGGGTTAGCGGCGGTAGCCGCCGCCACCGCCACCTGGGCGGGGACCGCGCGGCGCCCGCTCCTGCGCTTCATTGATGCGCAGAGCCCGGCCGTTCATCTCGTAACCGTTGAGGGCGCTGATCGCCGCTTGGGCATCCGAAGACGGCATGTCGACGAAGCCGAAGCCACGAGGGCGGCCGGTTTCGCGGTCGTTTACGAGTTTGACCGAATCGACTTTGCCGTAGCGCTCGAACAGCACACGGACGTCAGCTTCATTGGCAGAAAAGGGCAGGTTGCCCACGTAGATCGTTGTCATTCAATCGTCTCTTAGAAATCAATCTTAGACGGATCGCTTGAACATTCGCCTGCCGTAGCCCGAAAGCCACGGCAGGCGAACCGATGCTACTACTCGCCCATCAGGCAAGTAAACCGCGCTGAATCAATGACCGCCTTTGGCGGCTCCGGCGGGTGCGCTGCCGGCGGGGAACTTCTTTTTGAAGTAGGTCCAGCTGGTTTCATTGGGGCGGTTGTCGTCACCCGGCGGCGGGGTGCGATATTCCGGGTACTCCGTCTCGATGGCTTTACGCATCACCGGCGAGAGCTGCTCGTAGTCGTCGATCTTGCGACCCGCCGCGTGGATGTAGATGAGGCCGGCGCGGCCGCTCATTTCCATCCAGGGGAGCCAATCGGCCATGCGGACCCAGCCCACTTCAATCGCTGGGTTGGTGTTTTTCGGATCGAGCAACTCGTCGATGTTGCCGAAGAAATTGAACATTTCGGTGGCGTGATAGAAGCCACCGATGTTCTTTTGGTAGGGGCCCGCCAAGGGATTGCTGTAGAACAGCGGAACCGTGATGGTATTCCACCAGGTCTTGCCGTTGATGGTGCCGGGCCAGGTTGCCGGCTTGCCATCGGCGCCGATCGGGAACACGGGGCGTTGATTCACCGGGTCGTTGGCCGTCTGCAATACCTTGACGGTGGCGCCAGTCCACGGATTTTTCCATTCGCGCAGCAATTCGCCCGTGGCGGGGTCTACGTACAGGAGCAACTCACGCGAGACGAGGCGCCAGCCGGTGCCGCGCTGCGGATCATTGACCGTGACACACTGACGGACGTTGTAGCCCTCGACGTCGAACAGCTTGCGATCCGCTTCACCGGGCACGCGGGCGAAACCCTCGCCATGGAAGTAGTAAATCGTAGGCGTGTTGTCGACGGCACCGCATTGGATCTTGCGGCCGACCAGATTCACTCCCTCGGGGGTGGCAAGGTCGATTTTTTTGGCCTTGGCTGCGCCGAGCGCAGCGGGGCCGGTCAGGCTGATCGCGACAGCGGCTGCCAAGGCGGACAGCGCGGCGAATGAACGATTACGAATCATCTGGCGTCTCCCTAAGAAAGATCGCCGACGATCATACCGACTAATCGTGTTTCAGATACTTGGTGACGCCAGGATCGATGCGAGAGACCGGCACGCGATCACGAATGAGCTCCGACATGACTCGCTCGGTGTAGGCCGCAAGATCGGCCGATCGGGCCGCCGCTTGTTCGGGGGTGTCGACATGCTTCTCGACCGCATCGGCGGGTAGTACCTGGCGACTTGCGAGCTCGGCTTCGAGCGTCGCGAGACGTTCGCGCAGCAGGTAGACCTCGGCGGTGAGCGCCATGATGGCACCGACCGCGTTATCCATCGGGACATCGTGCAGGAAATCCGGCTCGGTGTCGGTAACGGGGCCTTGGAGGGATGCTTTGAACTCGCTCATCGGTGGCCGCTCATTTTTCGAAGACGTAGAGATTCCAGTGATTCGCATTGATCGGTGCACGACCCGGTCGCTTGACCGAACGGTTCAGGCGCTCGAACGGGGTGATCGAGGTGCGACTGAAGCCCGCTTGTTTCGCCCATGCTTCGATCGGCGTGTCATACCACGGCGTCGAGTAGGTTTCGTTGTTGGTCCATGCGTGCGATCGCTGCAGCACGTTTTGAAACGGATCGCCTGGGCGCAGATGAAATTCGTGGCCGGCGAAGATGCCGCCGGGCTTGAGTACGCGCACGACTTCGCGCAGCAGCGCGGGTGTGTGCGCGGGCGGCAGCTCGTGCAACATGAAGTTGAAGAACACGAGATCGAAGTGATTGTCCGGATAGTCGAGGTGTTCGAGATCTTGCTGAGAAAGGAAGAAACGAAATCCATGCTCGAGAGCGCGTTGATGCGCGACCTTCAGACAGGGTGCCGACAGATCGACACCGTGACACTCCGACTGCGGATTGCGTTGTTGCCAGGTGACGAGCGCAGCGCCATGCCCAGTGCCCCAATCGAGTACGCGTTCGTAGCGGCGCTCGGGTAGCGAGTCGAAGAGGATGTGGTAAATGCCGTTCGGGTCCGCGTGCGCGGGCACCGTCGTGCGACGCCCAATCTCATACGCCAAGCCGTCGAGATCATCGTGCGCTACGCCGCCGGTATGCTGGTGGAACGGCACGAAACGAAAGTATTCGGGCAGTTTTAGGTCGGGGTCGAGTCGCAACTGATCCGGTGCTTTGGCCGCGCTCTCGTTCAATTCCTGCACCAAGCGATCCCGCTGCGATTCGAGCAGAGCGAAGATGCCCAAATGCGGGCGGTGATATTTGAAGCGTTGCAGATTGCGATAGGCCCAGTTGTAGAGCTGGAACTCCGGGAGATGGTCGAGCACCGCCTCGGCTGCTCGCCAATCTTTGGGTGTTTGCTCACCCGTCAAGCCGCGCTGTTCGCAAGCGCGTTCATACGAGTCGTGCATCTGCCCGACTAGCGGGCCTTCCATGTAGTTGCGAGCAGCGCGCAGAAATGCATGATAACTACGGAAGTCTCGGCTTTCTTTGGCATGCACGGACATCGACATCACTCCAGATAAGCGTAACCGTTGAGCTCGCCTTCATAGAAACGCTTCAGCGCCTGACTTTCCGCTACCGTCATACGGCCATCGCGGATGGCGCGTTCACAATCGCGAGCGAGCGCCGGGTAGAGCTCCGCGACATCGTACTCCATATATTCGAGCACGCGATTGGCGGTATCGCCCATGACCACTTCATCGATACACCAGGTGCCATCGTCGGCAAGCCGAATGTGCACCACATGCGTATCGCCGAAAAGGTTGTGCAGATCTCCCAGCGTTTCCTGGTACGCGCCGACCAGGAAGGCGGCGAGGTAGTACTCCTCGCCGGCGCGATAGTCGTGCAGTTCGAGCGTGCGCTTCACTTCGCGATGGCTCACGAAACGATCGATCTTGCCATCCGAGTCACAGGTGATATCGGCGAGGACAGCACGACGCTGTGGGCACTCTTCCAGGCGGTGAATGGGCATGATCGGAAAGAGTTGATCAATCGCCCAGCTGTCCGGCAGCGACTGGAATACCGACATGTTGCAGAAGTAGATATCCGACAGAATGTTCTCGAGATCTTCGAGTTCTTCGGGCGTCTCTTCGAGTCTGCGTGCGTGGTCGCGGATCTTGGCGCAGGTTGCCCAGTAGAGCCGCTCTGCCAAGCCGCGAAACTCGAGTGACAACAAGCCGAGCTTGAACATTTGCAGGCACTGCTCGCGAGCCGTGAGTGCGTCGTGCCAGCACTCCACGAGCGTGCGATCGCTCACTTCGCGATAAGCGCCAATCAGATCTTGTACGGGTTGCGGCAGTGATCGATCGGCATATTGCTGATCTTCGCGGCCTGTGACATGGAACTGATCAAGAGCCGAAGTGCCCAGGGTATTGAAGATGAGCACGCTGTGATGCGCGGCGATCGCGCGGCCCGATTCGCTGACGATCACCGGATGTTCGATACCGCGTGCGTTGCAGACGCTGGCTACGCGATACACCACATCGCTCGCATACTCCTGCATGTCGTAATTCATCGACGAGGCGTAGTTGGTGCCAGAGCCGTCGTAATCGACGCCAAGACCGCCACCCACATCGATGTATTCGAGCCCGGCGCCGAGCAGCTTGAGTTCGGCATAGACGTGCGCGAGCTCGTTGATCGCTTCTTTGACGCGACGAATATCCTGCAGTTGGCTGCCCGGATGGCAATGCACTAGCTTCAGGCAATCGAGCATGCCACGCTGCTTGAGAACCTCGACGGCTTCGAGGATTTCGGTGATGAAGAGGCCGAACTTCGACTTCTCGCCAGCCGAATCGCGCCAGCGACCGGAGCCTTCGCTCGCTAGCTTCACGCGGATGCCGATCTTGGGCTTCACGCCGAGTCGATCGGCGTGCTTGAGGATGAGATCGAGCTCGGAGAAATTTTCGACGACCGGCACGATCGTGCGACCGAGTTTGGTCGCGAGCATTGCGGTCTCGATGTAGCTATCGTCCTTGAATCCATTGCAGACGATGAGTCGATCTGGTGAATTCTCGGTCATCGCCATCACGGCGAGCAGTTCTGGCTTGCTGCCCGCCTCGAGTCCGAAGCCGAACTCGGCGCCATAGCGATACACCTCTTCGACGACGAGGCGCTGCTGATTGACCTTGATCGGAAAGACGGCGGCATATCGGTTGCGATAGTCGTTCTCGGCGATGGCGCGTGCGAAGGCTTCGTTCAATTTGCGCAAGCGATGGGCGAGGATCCCGGAGAAACGTACGACGACGGGCGTCGTCAGTTCGCGGGCTTTCAGACCCTGCACAACTTCAAATAAATCGATCTCGCGACCGGGGATTTGTTCAGGGCGCACGGTGACATGGCCGGCATCGTTGATACCGAAGTAGCCTTGACCCCAGGCATTGACGTGGTAGAGCTCGACCGAATCGGTCACCGACCAGGCGGGTTTGTTCAAGATGCAGAAGCTCCTGTGGCAACCGGACGCGACGGATCACGAACCCACTCGCTCCATGAGCCCGTATAGAGGCGAGCGCCTTGGATGCCGAGTGTTTCGAGTGCAAGCAGATTAAGGCACGCGCTGACGCCCGAACCGCACATGGTGACGACTTCGTTCGCGGGGCGGCCTTGCAGGGTTTTTTCCCAGCGGGCGCGCAGTTCCGTCTCTGGCAACCAAGTCCCGTCAGCGGCGAAGTTGCTCGCAAAGGGATGATTGACTGCGCCCGGCACATGCCCGGCGACCGGATCCATGGTTTCGTTCTGGCCAGCGAATCGATCGGCGCCACGACCATCGACGACATGCAGTCGATGCGATTCGACCGAGTCGAGAACGTCATCCACGGTCACGACCCAGTTCTCTTGCGGTCGCGCGACGAAGTTGCCGGCGGCCCGTGTAGTCGTCTCGACGGTGAGCTTACGCGTGCTTGCCGTCCAAGCGGCGAGGCCGCCGCGCAAGACGGCAACCGATTCATGCCCAAGCCAGCGGAACAACCACCACGCGCGAGCTGCGTAGACGCCGCTCGCCTGGTCGTGCACGACGATCTGCGTATCGTCGTTGATGCCCCACCGACGCGCGAGTGCAGCGAAAGCCTCAGGCTCCGGTAGCGGGTGTCGTCCCGAGCTCGCGGTTTGTGTGGCGGCGAGATCGCGATCGAGGTGCGCATACTGCGCGCCGGGGATATGCCCGGCCGCAAAGCCTTCCTCACCCCAGGTCGGGCGGGTGAGCTCGAAACGGCAGTCGAGCACCACCCAGCGCGGGTCGTCTAAGTGGGCGGCCAGGGTGTCGACGTCGACCAAAGTGCGAAGTGCCATGAGACCTCCTCCGGGGGCAGGCGCGAATTCTCCGACCAGACTGTTACCGTTACAATCCCGCGATGGCGATTGATCTCTATTGGGCTAGCGGCTGTCCTTACTCTTGGCGGGTGCTGCTGGCGCTCGCTCACAAGCGGCTGCCTTTCCAAGGCCATCGGCTGCAACTCGAGTTTCAGGAGCAGAAATCGCCGCAGATGCTCGCCATGAACCCGCGAGGTCGGGTGCCGGTGCTCAAGGACGATGGCTACGTGGTGTTCGAGTCGGTGGCCGTGCTCTATTACCTCGATCGCAAGTATCCCGAGCCGTCGATTTTCGGCCGCACGCCCGAGGAAGCCGCCGTCATCTTGCGCGTGATCGAAGAGTTCCAGGCCTACACCGAGCCGCACATCATGGGCATTTGTCGAACTTTGCTCGGGTCGGCAAGTCCTGCGGACGAAGAGCGCCCTTTGTCGCGTGATGCTTTGACCGACGCCATGCACGTGGTAGCTCGGGAAGCGCGCACCATCGAGATGCGCGTATCGCGTTTCGATTGGATCGTGGGTGAAGACTACAGCGCCATCGACATGGTGATCTTCCCGGCGATCCAACTGCTCCGTCGCGCGTTGACGCGACCCGAGGCGCAAGATTTGGCAGGACGTTTCTTGCCAATCGAGGCAAACTACCCAGCCCTCGGCCGGTGGTTGCAGCGCATCGAATCCTTGCCGGGGTACGAGCATACCGTGCCACCGTCTTGGCGCATCGGCTAATCGCCGTTTTTCATTCTCCAAGGAGCATCATGAGCGATCACAAGGTTCACGTTAATTTTTCTGGCCGAATTGTTTTTGTGGGTTTTGGCAGCATCGGGCAAGGCGTTTTGCCGCTGATGATGCGGCATATCGGCACGAGTGCCGATCGCATCACGATTGTCTCTGCCGATGAGCGCGGTATCGAAGTGGCGCGTCACTTCGGAGTGAAGTTCATCATGCAGCCCGTCAAGCCGGAGAATTTGCGTACCTTGCTCGAGCCGCTCGTTGGCGAGGGTGATTTCCTCGTCAACGTCTCGGTCGATGTTTCGTCGATTGCGCTGGTGCAATTCTGCCAAGAGCGCGGTGCTCTATACCTCGACACCTGCATCGAGCCGTGGCCCGGTGGCTACACCGACCAGAGCGTGCCGGCTGCGCGTCGCACCAATTACGCGCTGCGTGAAGCAGCGCTCGCGTTGCGCGATGGCAGCAAGGGCGGTCCCACGGCCGTGTTGACGCACGGTGCGAACCCGGGTCTCGTGTCGCACTTCGTCAAGAAAGCACTGCTTGATATCGCAGCGGCGACGGGCGTTACGACAGATGAGCCGAACTCGCGCGAGGGTTGGGCGGCGCTCGCCAAAAAACTCGATGTCAAAGTCATTCACATCGCCGAGCGTGACACGCAGGTGTCGCCTGTGCGCAAGCGCGTGGGCGAGTTCGTCAACACTTGGTCTGTCGATGGTTTCGTCAGCGAAGGATGCCAGCCCTGCGAACTTGGTTGGGGATCGCACGAGCGGCACTTTCCGGCCGACGGAAATCGCTACGATTTCGGCCGCGGATCTTCGATTTTCCTGTCGCGCCCGGGCGCGGCGACCCGCGTGCGAACCTGGACGCCGAAGGCAGGGCACTTTCATGCTTTCGCGATCACTCATGGTGAGTCGATTTCGATCTCTGATTATCTGACCGTCAAAGAAAGCGATGCTGTGAGCTATCGTCCGACGGTACACTACTCGTACCACCCCTGCGATGACGCGGTTTTGTCGGTACATGAGTTCGTCGGTCGTAACTACGTCATGCAGAGCAAGCAACGCATCTTGATGGACGAAATCTCCTCAGGCGGCATCGATGAACTCGGCGTGCTGTTGGCGGGCCATGCCAAAAATGCTTATTGGTATGGTTCCCAACTGTCGATCGACGAAGCTCGCCAGCTTTGTCCATTCAATAATGCGACCAGTCTGCAGGTGTGCGTGTCCGTCCTGTCGGGCGTGATCTGGGCGATGGAAAATCCGCGGCGTGGCATCGTCGAGCCTGACGATATGGACTATCGCCGCAATCTCGAGATTTGCATGCCGTATCTCGGCCCTGTCGTCGGCGAGTTCACCGATTGGAATCCGCTCACGGGTCGCGAGAGCTTGTTCACGGAAGATCTCGATCGCGAGGATCCGTGGCAGTTCAAGAACGTGCGGGTGGTTTGACGCCTGTGTAATCGATTGCGAGGATCACGAAGAGACGCCGACCTGTCGGCGTCTCGACGTGAACCTCGTCGTCGAGGTGCTTGCCGAGCAGCGCTCTTGCGAGCGGCGAATCCATGCTGATGTAGCCGGGCGCGAGATCGAATTCGTCCGGACCCACGATGCGATGGCGGTTCTCGTTGCCCGCATCATCCTCGAGCGTGACCCACGCGCCAAAGAATACCCGCTGCACATCCGAGGGCGGGTTCGACACGATGACCATGCCATCGAGACGCTTGCGCAAAAAGCGCACTCGCGAGTCTATTTCTCGTAAGCGTTTCTTGCCGTAAGTGTATTCGGCGTTCTCCGAGCGATCTCCCTGCGCGGCCGCTTCGCTGACCGCGCGCGTCACCGCGGGGCGCTCGATACGCCACAGTTGGTCGAGTTCCGTTGCGAGCCTGGCATGGCCCTCGGCCGTGATGAACTTCGAACCGGGGCGGGTTGGGGGACGATATCGGGACACGGGCGCAAGCATACCGACGGCGCCGGAAACAGGTAACCTGTCGGCCTTTTCGACCGAGTTCGGAGAATCAGCAGATGCGTTTTAATCAACGTTGGATCGCAGTCGTGGGGGCATTCGGCTTAGTGTGCGCGGGCGCTTCCGTCGCCTCGGCCGCCGATGCAGCATCAAGCACGAGTGCTAGCTCGAGCACTAGCACCACATCGACCTTGCGCTCGGGTCTGGATCTTGCGGGCTTCGATCGCTCGGTTCGACCTCAGGATGATCTCTATCGTTTTGCGGGCGGCACTTGGCTCGCGACGACCGAGATTCCGGCGGATCGCTCGAATTACGGCACTTTCAGCAAACTCGAGGACGACGCGATCGCTGCCTTGCGGGCACTTGCCGAGGCGGCCGCAGGCGATGCGCAAAAGACTCCGGGCTCTGATCGTCAAAAGCTCGGTGATCTCTACGCTGCGTACATGGACGAGCAGGGCATCGAGAAGCGGGGGCTTGCGCCACTGCAGGATGAGCTCGCGCGCATCGATTCGATCAATGACGCCCGGGCAATTTTTGAATATATCGGTCGCGCGCAGCGCATCGGTGGCGCGGCGCCGATCGGCTTCTACGTCGGTCAGGATCGCAAAAACTCATCGAGCTATATCGCTGGCGTCGGACAAAGTGGCTTGACCATGCCTGATCGCGAGTACTACCTCGCCGATGATGAGCGCAACCGAAAATTCCGTGAGGCGTTCGTCCGTTATGTCGAGCAATTGTTGAGTTTGTCGGGAACATCCGATGCGGCGGCCAAGGCTTCACGCGTGTTGGCCGTCGAGACGGCGATTGCAGAACAGCATTGGACTCGCGTCGAGAATCGCGATCCGCTCAAGACCTATAACAAGACCACGATCAAGGAACTGGCTTCACTTGCTCCGGCTCTCGATTGGAATGCGTTTGTTACGGGGCTCGAGGTCGATCCCGCCAAAATTCAAGCTGTCGATGTCCGTCAGCCGAGCTATCTACGAGAGGCGTCGCGCCTAGTGCACGAAATGCCCGTCGAAGACTGGCGTGCTTACTTCCGCTTTCGTTTGCTCGATGGCAGCGCGGCTTTTCTTCCTAGCGCCTTCGATGCGGCACGTTTTGAGTTCAGAGAACGCACTCTGCGCGGTGTGCAGGCGCAGCAGCCGCGCTGGCGTCGCGGTGTGAACTTGCTCGATCGCACCGTTGGCGAAATCGCTGGTCGCGCCTATGTCGAACAGAACTTCCGTCCAGAAGCGCGGGAGCGTATTCGTCAGCTCGTGGGTAACTTGCGGCAAGCATTCGAGGTGAAGATCGACGAACTCGAATGGATGAGTGCTGACACGAAGCTCGAAGCGAAGCGCAAGCTCGCGCGCTTCACGGTCAAGGTTGGTTATCCGGATCAATGGCGTGATTACACGACGCTCGAAATTCGCGGCGGTGATCTGCTCGGTAATCTGCGCCGTGTCAATGAATTCGAGTTTGCACGGCAGATTTCGCGGCTCGACAGCCCGGTTGATCGAAACGAGTGGTTCATGACGCCGCAGACAGTCAATGCGTATTACAGTCCGCCCATGAACGAGATCGTGTTCCCGGCCGCTATCTTGCAGCCGCCGTTTTTCGATCCGCTTGCCGACGACGCCGTGAATTACGGTGGTATCGGTGGCGTGATCGGACACGAGTTCAGTCACGGTTTCGACGACTCGGGGCGTCGTTATGATGGCGAGGGCAATTTGCGTGATTGGTGGACCTTCGACGACAACGTGCGCTTTCGCGAACGTGCGGGTCGTTTGGTTGCGCAGTACAGTCAGTACAAGCCCATTGCTGACCGCTCGATCAACGGAGATCTCACCTTGGGTGAGAACATCGGCGACTTGTCGGGTCTCGCGGTAGCCTATCGCGCATACTTGATTTCACTGAACGGCAAGGAAGCGCCGATCATCGATGGCTTCACCGGACCCCAGCGATTCTTTCTCGGTTGGGCGCAGGTGTGGCGGCGCAAATATCGCGATGACGAACTGCGCACGCGATTGATCACCGACTCGCATAGTCCGAGCGAGTACCGTTGCAACGGTGTGGTTACCAACATGGCAGAGTTTTACGACGCGTTCGGTGTGAAACCGGGCGATCGGCTCTATCGCGAGCCCGCCGAAAGAGTGAAAATCTGGTAATCGCCCCGGAGGACATTCGCCCATGAATTCGATACTCAAACGACTGATCGTTGCGTGCGTGGCGCTCGCCTCGCTTGCGCTCAGCGGCTGTGGTTACAACACCATCCAGGAGCAGGACGAAGCCGTGAAGGCTTCATGGTCCGAGGTGGTGAACCAATATCAGCGGCGTGCCGATTTGATCCCGAATCTTGTCAAGACCGTGCAGGGTTTTGCTGCGCAGGAAGAAAAGGTGCTGGTCGGTGTCACCGAGGCGCGTGCCCGGGCCACGTCGATTCAGGTCACGCCGGAGCTCGTCAATGATCCAGCCGCGCTCGAGCGCTATCAGAAAGTGCAGGGCGAGTTGACGAGCGCCCTCAAAACGCTGCTCGCCATCAGCGAGAACTATCCGCAGTTGAAGTCCGATCAAAACTTCCGCGATCTGCAGGCGCAGCTCGAAGGCACGGAGAATCGAATCGCGGTCGCCCGCAATCGCTACATTGCGTCAGTACAGGCCTACAACGGCACGATCCGGCGCTTCCCGTCCAATCTGACTGCGATGGTCTTCAGCTACGAGGTGAAGCCCAATTTCACCGTCGAGAACGAAGCGGCCATCTCGGCCGCCCCGACGGTCGACTTCGGCACATCCGCACCGGCGCAGTGATTCGACGCGTTTCTAGACTGTTCTTGGCGCTGTTGCCGTGCATGTTTGCGGCAATCGCGTGCTTGCCGTCGGCATGGGCCGAGAGCGAGCTGCAGCCGGTTCCTGCACTCACGGCTCGGGTGACCGATCAGGCTGGGGTGCTCTCGGCACAACAAAAGTCTAAGCTCGAGTCGGTGCTCGCTGCGTTCGAGGCCCGCAAGGGCGTGCAGATCGCCGTACTAACGGTGGCGACCGTCGTGCCCGAAGAAATCGAGCAGTACTCGATCCGTGTCGTCGACGCCTGGAAGCTCGGCCGTCAAGGCGTCGACGATGGCGCCTTGCTGCTCGTTGCCGTCGAAGATCGACGAGTGCGTATCGAAGTCGGGCGCGGGCTCGAGGGAGCGCTGACCGATCTCGTCTCGAATCGAATCATCGATGAGTCCATCGTACCGGCGTTTCGCTCTGGCGATTATCCCGGCGGCATTGCGCTCGGCGTGGAGCGCATGATCCAGGTGGCCGACGGTGAACCGTTACCCGAGCCGCAACCGAGCTGGAATGGCGAAGGCGGCAATTCCACGGGTGACCTGTTTGGGTTGTTATTCATCCTCGTTTTCTTCGTGGGTGCGGCACTGCGCAAAGTATTCGGGCGATTCTTCGGATCGCTGGCGACCGGAGGAGTGGTCGGCACCGTCGTGTGGCTTGCCGGGACCGCGCTGTTCGCAGCCGCTCTGGCGGCTTTTGGCGCGTTCTTCCTGACCCTCGTGCTCGGTGTGATTCCGGCGAGCGCATTCAACACTCGAGGTCGCCGCGGTCGTTGGGATGGCGGCTTCGGTGGTGGAGGATTTGGCGGTGGCGGTGGTTTCGGCGGAGGCTTCGGTGGTGGTGGCGGTGGTTTTGGTGGCGGCGGCGCCTCGGGGCGCTGGTAAATAGTTATGAATCTGCGCCGATGGACTGCCAATCTTCTTGCGACACCGCTCATGACGCGTCGACGTTTTCCGGCGCATGCGCTCTCTGCCATCGAATCAGCCATCACTACGGTCGAGGCGCGACATGCGGGCGAAATTCGTTTCGTGATCGAGACCGCGCTCGATGTGTCTGCCTTGCTTGCTGATCGCACGCCGCGCGAGCGCGCCGTCGAAGTGTTCTCCCAATATCGAGTTTGGGATACGGCAAACAACAATGGCGTTTTGATCTATCTGCTGATGGCCGAGCACGATGTCGAGATCATTGCGGATCGCGGTATCGCGGCGAAGGTCTCCGACGCCGAGTGGCAGGCGGTGTGTCAGGAAATGGAGACGCACTTTCGTGCGGGTCGTTTCCGCGAGGGCGCGATTGCGGGTGTCGAAGGCGTCGCAGCCTTGTTGGCGCGGCACTTCCCCCATGAGGGTGGCGATCGCAACGAGCAGCCGAATCGCCCCATCCTGCTGTAATCTCGCAGACCATGCGAGTGTCCGACCCTATTCTTCGCTGGACTCTGAGCTTGTGCCTCCTGGCGCTGGGCGGCTGTGTCACGCTCGAGCGTGAACGCGAAACGACTTGGGTGGCGCCGCCACCGAGGGTGGAAGAGGCGTTACCGTACGCGGTGAGCTTGCATCGTTTCGAGCTGCCGGCTGAAGGCAGCGATCTCGTCGGTACCGTGCAAGTCACTCGTGCCGAACACGAAGATACCTTTGTCGATCTCGCACGACGTTTCAACGTCGGCTATGAGGAGCTCGTGCGCTCCAATCCAGGCGTGGATCCTTGGTTGCCTGGCGAGGGTCGCGAGATCGTATTGCCCACTCAGCATTTGCTGCCGAATGCGCCGCGCGAAGGTGTGGTGATCAATTTGGCGGCGATGCGCCTCTACTATTTCCCGAAAGTGGCCAAGGGCGAAAACCCCATCGTCTACACCTTTCCGATCGGGATCGGTCGAGTCGGTTGGGCAACACCCGTCGGTTCGACGCGTATCACGCGCGTAGCCAAAAATCCCAGCTGGCGGCCGGGTCCGGGTGTGCGCCGCGAGCATCGCGAGAATGGCGAGATCCTGCCGGCCGTCGTACCCGCAGGGCCTGATAATCCGCTCGGAACGCGCGCGATGTATCTAGGTTGGGCGGGCTATTTGATCCATGGCACCAACAAGCCTGCCGGCGTCGGGTTGCGCTCAAGTCACGGATGCATTCGGCTGTTCCCGGAGGATGTCGAGTTTCTATACGACCTCGTGGGTCCGGGAACGAAGGTCACGGTCGTCAATCAGCCCTTCGTCTTCGGCTGGCACGACGGACAGTTGCTGCTGCAGGCCTTCGATGTGCTCGAGGATGATCCGCGTAATTGGAAAACCGCCAGACAGAAATTGCTGACGCGTGCGCTCGCGGCGCGACTCGAGAAGCGCTTGAAAGCGCAGGGTGACAGCATCGACTGGGCGGCTGTGTCGCGAGTCAGTCATGAGCCGCGCGGTGTTCCGCTCGCCGTGTCGCGCGGAATCGAAACTTTCGATGCCGTGGTCGCGCGTGCGAATCGTGTACGTAATGCGTTGCCGATCGGCGCGAACTGGCAAGGCGAGCTTGCTTCGACCGAGGGAACGCAATGACTCGGCAGCTGATTTTTTCGCACGGCAAGGATTCGGAGCCCTGGGGCACCAAGATTGTCGCCTTAGCCGAGACGGCACGTGATCTCGGCTGGCAGTGCGAATCGGTCGACTATCGCGGTATCGACACCGTCGAGGGTCGACTCGAGAAATTATTGGCCGTAGCCCGTGATCTGCCCCCGGCGGTGCACGTGGGTTCGAGCCTCGGCGGATTTCTGGCGGTGGCAGGCTCGAAATCGTGTGCGGCTCGCGGCTTGTTCTTGATGGCACCCGCTTTCGAATTACCCGGTTTGCCGCCGACGCCCGTTTGCGCGGCTTGCCCGACCACCGTGGTGCACGGTTGGAACGACGATATCGTCCCGGTCGAGATCGGTATTCGTTTTGCGCGATCGCAGGGTGCGACGTTGCATATCGTGAATGATGGACATCGCCTGCACGATTCATTGCCGCAAATACAGCTTTGGCTGAGCGGCTTTTTGCGCGGATTTCCATGATCGCGCCGTTGCGTTGGTTGCTCTCGCGCTGGGTCAAACCCGAAGTGCGACCCGAGGCGGTGCTCGGTACGATCGGTGCGCAACGCGCGGCACCCGTGTGTTATCTGCTCGAACGACGCAGTTCGACCGATGTGGCCGTGCTCGAGAATCTGTGTGCTCGGCAAGGCTTGCCGGCACCGTCAGGACGACTCGTCGGCCGTGGTAAGGACACGGTGCGCGCGGCTATCCCCTTGCTGCAAGCGCGGGGTTTCTTTGATGCTCGCATAGAGCGCCGTGCACCCGCCGAGCTCGTTCGATTGATCGAGGTTATCCGAGCTGATCCGAGCTTCGATGTGCGCTTGGTGCCTGTCGCGGTTTACTGGGGGCGGGCGCCCGAGAAAGAGGGCTCTTGGTGGCGATTGCTGCTCTCGGAGAACTGGGCGCTGACGGGTGGTTTCAGAAAATTGCTGCAGGTGCTTTTTAACGGCCGATTCACGCTCATCGAAATCGGCGAGCCGGTGAGTTTGCGCGGACTACTGGAAGAGTCGGGATCGGTGGCGGTACAGGCCTCGCGCCTCACGCGTTTGCAGCGAGCGGCTTTTCGTAAACAGCGCGCTGCGCGCATCGGTCCTGATCTGTCGCATCGTCGTACGATTGTGGCGCAAGTGTTGCGCACCCGGGCCGTACGTGCGGCTGTTGCGTCCGAGGCGAGATCCAAGCAGCTCTCAAGGCGCAAGGCGATCTTGAACGCACGCGACTACGCCGAGGAGATCGCCGCTAATTATTCGCACGTCTTCATCAACTTGATGGAGGGTGCGCTGCGACGCTTGTGGAACCGTCTCTATGACGGCGTCAGTTTCAATCACGCCGAGACGCTGAGGCAGATCGGACCCGATCGCGAAGTGGTGTTCGTGCCCTGCCATCGCAGCCACATGGACTACCTGCTGCTCTCGTACGTCATTTACAAGCAAGGCTACGCGGTGCCGCATATCGCCGCTGGTATCAACCTCAATATCCCGGTGGTGGGTCGCTTTTTACGCAAGGGCGGCGCTTTTTTCCTGCGCCGCAGTTTTGCCGGCAATACGCTCTATACCGCGGTCTTCATGAAGTACCTCGCGACCATCATGGCGCGCGGACATTCGATCGAATATTTCATCGAGGGTGGTCGCTCGCGCACCGGGCGGCTTCTGCAACCGAAGACCGGCATGTTATCGATGACGGTGCGCAGCTTCTTGCGCGACCCTAGAAGGCCCGTGGTTTTTTTGCCGGTGTATTTCGGTTACGAGCGCATCGTCGAGGCAGGTACTTATGTGGGCGAACTGTCGGGTCGCCCGAAGAGCAAAGAAAGCATCGGCGATCTGTTTCGGGCGTTACGGGTGTTACGCGAGAAATTCGGTCGCGTGCACGTGAATGTGGGTGAGCCTATCCATCTCGATGAGTTGCTTGCTCGGCATGATCCCAATTGGCAATCGTCGGCGCTGGATGAGGAAGGTCGTGCGCCGTGGGTCGGCCCACTCGTCGAGCAACTTGCGCAACGAGTCATGCGCAACATCAACGCAGCTGCAGCCGTGAACCCGATCAATCTGTTGGCGATCACGCTCTTGGCAATGCCAAGACAAGCCATGGTGGCGCAGGATCTCGGTCGGCAGCTCGATCTGTATTTGGCGCTGCTGAAGATTCAGCCGTACGACAGTCGTATTACGGTGACGACGCTCGATGGCAGCGAGATCGTGGCTTACGGCGAGTCGATGAAGGTCTTGCAGCGGCAGACTCACAAGCTCGGCGATGTCGTTCGCATCAACGACGACATGGCCGTGTTGATGGCGTACTACCGCAACAACATCGCGCATCTGTTCACGCTGCCTTCGTTGATCGCTTGCGCGTTCATCAGCAATACCTCGGTTCGCACCGAAGATATCCAGCGGCTTGCGTGGCGCATCTATCCCTACGTCGCGGCCGAGTTGTTTCTCAAATGGAGCGAGTCGGAGCTCGCTCAGGTGGTCGATCAGACACTCGGCGCTTTAGCGCAATTGGGTGTGCTCGAGCGGGTCGATGGGAGTGATCTCTGGCGTCGACCGCCGCCGAGCTCGCCGAAAGCCATTCAGCTCTCGCTTTTGGCACAGGCGTCGGTACAAACGATCGAACGCTATTACCTCGCCATCGCGACGCTCACACACGCAGGCTCTGGAGTTTTGACGGCCAAGGCGCTCTCCGAGCGCTGTCAGTTGATGGCGCAGCGTATCAACATGCTCTATGGCTTTAACTCGCCTGAGTTTTCCGATCGAGCGATGTTCGATCAGTTCATCGCCTTGTTGATGAAGCGCTCAGTGATCCGCACGGATGACGCAGGCCTACTCGTGTTCGACGTGGTCTTGGAGAGAGTGGCAGCGGATGCTGAGTACGTGCTGTCGGAGCAGATTCGTCACAGCATCCTGCAGGTCACGCACGCCTGAGAGTTAGTCGTCGTGGCTGATTCGGCCGCGCCCGCGTTTGATGCCGCTACGACGTGTCTTACTGTCGAGGCGACGAACCTTGGAAGCACGGGTCGGCTTGGTCGCATGCCGCTTCTTTGGTTCGACCAAGGCTGCTTCGATCAGCTGCGCGAGCCGTTCCTCCGCTTCGCGGCGATTCTGCTCCTGGCTGCGCTGTGTGCGCGCGATGATCAACACGGCGCCCTCGTCGGTGAGACGGCGGCCTGCGAGACGCCGCAAACGCTGCTTCACCGTCTCGGTCAGAACGGCAGAGCCCTGCAAGTCGAAACGCAACTGCACGGCCGAGGAGACCTTGTTGACGTTCTGTCCGCCCGGCCCGCCGGAACGCACGAAAGCGACCGACAGCTCGTCATCGGGGATCAGCAGCTTACCCGCGCGGATCGGCATCGTTGGGCTGGCTTGCGGGGCGGGCGATGATCGCGCCGGGTTCGAGTACGCGCACTTCCTGCTGCGCGACGGGAATCTTGATACCGTGCTCCTTGAAGAGCTGCCAGATCTTGCGATTGACGTCGGAGCGAACATTGTTGACGCCGTTCATCGGATCGCGAATCCAGAAGCGTGCTTCGAGCTTCATGCCGTAGTTCTCGAACGACATCAGTCGCGATACCGGGCCTGGATCGCGCAGGATGCGCGGATGATCGCTGGTGGCTTTTATCAGCAGTTCGAGTGCGAGCTCCGGGTCATCGTCATAACTGATCATGACCGGCAGTCGTAGGCGTACTCGCTGGTCCGAGTAACTCCAGTTGATGACCGAATTGATGATCAGATTCTGGTTCGGGACCAGCGATTCCACGCCGTCGCGATCGCGTACGACGACGTAGCGGCCGCGCAGCTCCTGCACCCAGCCGAAGTTTTCGGAGGTGGTACCGGTGTGCTGGGTGAAGCTGATGACGTCACCCGGCTTGATCGACTTGTCCATCAGCAGCACGAAGCCACTGACGAAGTTGGCAGTGATGTCTCGGATGCCGAAACCGAGACCGAATACGATCGCACCGGTGAGCACGGTGAGTGCTGTCAAATCGACGCCCGCTGCGTTGATGCCAAGCAGGATGCCGAGACTGATCAACAGGAAGTAGGTGAACTTGCTGATACCGACTCGGGTTGAGGGCGCGAGCGTTTCGAGCAACATCACACGCCGCTCGATGGCACGAGCGATCACACTCGTGATTACGACGAACGCCGTGATGACGATGAGTCCTTTGAGTAAAGCCCACAAACTGAAGACGGATTTGCCGGGCAGTAGGTCGATGGCGTCGAGGGTTTCTTCCAGCCAGTTGAACCAGCCGAGCAGTTCGAAGCCGAGGCCGAGCCAGAGTACCAACGTGATGCGAGCTTCCCAGCGTGCGACGAGGCTGGTGTCGCCGAGCAGCAGACGCAAGCAATAGACTGCGATCCGCACGACGCCGAGTGCAACGACGAGCTGCGAGGTCAAGACAAGCACGTTGTAAGCCATGCCGAACTGACGGGCGGTATTTTCGGCTAAGCCGATCAACAGCGCAGCGACAAGGTAGGGCGTCAGGATCACTGCCGTTTCGATTAGGCGGCCCGTCCAGGGGCGCACCGTCACGTCGCTGCCGATGCGAACCAGCCCGGCCTTCGCGAGGCGACCCGAGATGATGGCGATGGCGATGACGATCAGGATGGCGATCATCTCGTTGAGACCATCGCCACTGAGCAACTCGACGAGCAGCTTCGAGGACGCGACCGTGTTTTCGTTCATCACTCGTCCCTCAGGCGTTCAAATCGGGAATCAGGTGGCTACCGTAACGCTCGATCTGATCCTTCAGCATGAGCTTGCGTTTCTTGAGCCGCTTCAATTGGATTTCGTCGACGTGGATATCCATCGACAGCCGTGCAATCACATCGTCGAGATCGCGATGTTCGATGCGCAGTTGGCGCAATTTTTCAATGTTGCGAAAGAGCTCGCGGTCGATTTTTTCGGTTTCGTCCGTCATCTCTGAAGCCGCGCCGCGACGTGTTCAAGGTCGGGCGGTAGCTTAGCGAAGCGGCCGGGCGGATTCCACGGAATGCCGGGATCGTGGAAGTCCGAGCCGGTGGAAGCGGCAAGACCATTGGCACGAGCGAGTTGTGCGAGTCGCTCAAAATCGTTGCTGCTCATACCGCCGACGGCGACCTCCATCCCGAGGCCGCCAACGCTGCCAAACTCGGCGAGCAAGCGCCGCAGCGCGCCAGCGCTGATCTTGTAGCGATGCGGGTGAGCCAACACCGGCTGGCCGCCCGCCTCCCGAATGGTTTTGACGGTGGTCTCAAGCGCAGGCCATTCCGCCGGCGCGTAGCCCGCTTGGCCTCGGCCGAGCCAATGATCGAAAGCGTATGCAACGTCCTTTGCGAGACCGCGAGAGACCAACAGTCTCGCCAAATGCAGCCGTGTCGGGCTGTCATGGGTTCTGCAAAGCTCCTCGATCGCCTCACCGACGACGAGTTGTTTTTTACGCTCTAGCCTGCGACCGATCTCGATCAAACGCGCATGACGCAATTGCCGCACGGTCGACAGATGCGCCTGGAGCGCCTCGCTGCCGGGGTTGATGCCGAGGCCGAGCACGTGTAGCTCCTGGCCCTGCCAGCCGGCGGTGATCTCCACCCCCGGCACGAACCCGATACCGAGGTCGGCACAGGTCTGCGCCGCCTCGGGACAGCCGCGTACGGTGTCGTGATCGGTGAGAGCAGCGAGTGTGACGCCTTGTGCAGCGACCAACTGCATGAGCGCCGCCGGCGCGAGCACGCCGTCGGAGTGGTGACTGTGAAGGTGCAGGTCAGCGATCATCCGGCGGGTATCATACCGGCATGGATATCCTCGCTGCCGATGCTCCGGACTGGTCTGCCATCGATACGGTGCTGCTCGATCTCGACGGTACCTTGCTCGATCTCGCCTTCGACAACTACATCTGGCTCGCACGTGTGCCGGAAATCTACGCAGAGCGAGAAGGGCTCTCGCTCGCCGAAACCCACGCCGTACTCGCGCCGCGATTTCATAGGGTGCAAGGTACGCTGCAGTGGTATTCGATCGACTATTGGAGCGAACAGCTCGATATCGATATTGCGGCCGTACATCGCGAGGAGGCTGGTCGAGTTGCCTGGTTGCCCGGTGCGCGACGTTTCCTCGAGGAATTGCGGCTGCGCGGCAAGCGTCTGGTGCTGCTGACGAACTCGCATCCGACGATCTTGCAAATCAAACACGAACAAACGGGCGTGCTCGATTTTCTGGATGCGGCCTATACGTCCCACGGATTCGGTGCGCCCAAGGAAGATCAGGCATTTTGGCGTGCGGCCCAAGCGCAAGTGGGCTTCGATCCTGCGCGCAGCTTGTTTGCGGACGACAGTAAGGCGGTGTTGCATGCAGCCATCCTGGCGCAAGTGCGCTGGGTCTACGGCGTGCGAAGACCCGACACCTCGCGTGACCCTCATTTGCATGAGGAATTCACCGCGATCGATGCGGTGGTCGAACTGCTTTAGCGTCGACCGCCTCGACCGCCGCCGCCGCCGCCGCTACGGCGCGGACCGCCGCGCTGTCCACCACCGCCGCCACCGCCAGACCCGCCGCGACGAGGGCCACGGTGTGCGCCTTCAGGGCTCGGGCGACGCGGAGGCCAGGTGATCTCCGGCAACATGTCGACACTGATCGGCTCGAAGGGAATTTTGCGGCCGATGTATTTTTCGATGTCCGGCAGTGCGACAGCGTATTCCTCACACGCGAAGCTGATCGCATCGCCTTCGGCACCCGCGCGAGCGGTGCGGCCGATGCGGTGGACATAGTCTGCGCAGTCCTGCGGCAGATCGAAGTTGAAGACGTGGCTGACTTCCGGAATGTGTAGGCCGCGCGAGGCCACATCGGTCGCGATCAGTACGGCGAGTTTGCCGTCGTGGAAGTCTTGCAGAAAGCGCATGCGCTTTTTCTGTGGGACATCGCCCGAGAGCGCCTGCGCCTGAATGCCGTTGGCCTGCAGTGTGTCTTCGAGTTTCTCGGCTACGCGCTTCGTGTTGACGAAGACCATGGTGCGATGCGGATCCATCTTGCGCAGTAAGCCGACGAGGAGTGGAACTTTTTCTTCCATCGCCGGGTAATACATCACCTGTCGAACGCGATCGGCCGTGATTTTTTCAGGCTCGATGCGCACGAGCGCCGGATCGTTCATGTGTTCGTAGGCGAGTTCGAGCACGCGCTGTGACAGCGTTGCCGAAAACAGCATCGATTGCCGGCGATCGGGTGGCGGCAGGCGACGCAGCATGTAGCGGATGTCGGCGATGAAGCCGAGATCGAACATGCGATCGGCTTCGTCGAGTACGACGGCCTGTGCTTCGCGCAGTTCGAAGACGTGCTGCTTGAAGTAATCGATGATGCGTCCCGGCGTGCCGATCAAGACATCGACACCGCCCTCGAGGTCACGGCGCTGCTTCTCGTAATCCACGCCACCATAAACCACGGCGATGCGCAGCCCCGTGTGTTGACCGAGCTGTATCGCGTCCTGGTGAATCTGGATGGCGAGCTCGCGTGTCGGCGCGATGATCAATGCGCGGATCGCAGTCGCGCCGCGAGTGGGCGAGGCGGGGTGTTTCAGTAAGTTCTGGAACAGGCCCACGAGGAACGCTG
>Ga0315904_10001112_pt1 | contig 42689 bp, 52 predicted proteins | sample LakEriMetagenome_6_FD_203529 | JGI IMG/M metagenome (GOLD analysis project Ga0315904, IMG submission 203529) | Freshwater fungal communities from buoy surface, Lake Erie, Ohio, United States - Buoy 12 MA120 | ecosystem: Environmental > Aquatic > Freshwater > Lake | place: USA: Lake Erie, Ohio... | reverse complement strand
CCAAAACGGCTCACGGCTTCACCGCCGCCAATGTCGGTCAATTCATGATGGTGGGAGCCATCAGCGGCGCGACGGGCGTTCCTGGCCGCTATGCGATTGCGTCCATTCCCAATGCCGACACGATCGATTTCACGGTTGCGGGCTGGCCAGCCTCAGGCTCCTGCACGGTGGATCTGTTCGGGTGGAATTACCTTTGGACGCAATACACCGGCACAACGGCGACGAGCGCCAACATTGACGCGCAGCGGCGCGGGTGGAACTCCGGCGTGACGGCGGCGACCATCAACACGACGGCCACCGCCGGCCATGTGATGAACACCTACGCCGATGGCCGGAATGTCAACTGGTCCGATACGCTGGTGGCGTCCGTCACAGGACCAACGGTCACAACCCGCGCGAGCCGCATCGAGAACCTGCCCGACGACGACGTCGAGCTTTACGTCTACCTCTGGGCATGGAACGGCACGACCGCCCCGGCCAGCACGACAACCTGGACTCTCGGCTTCGTCTCGGTGGAAGATTGCAGCAATGTGGTGAGCTATATTGGCGGTATCCGCCCGCTTGGCTCTGCCGCACCCTTGCCGGTTTCAGTTTTCGGAACGGTCACCACAAGCTTTACCCAGCCCGCTCTTGTGTCTGGCACTGCTGCGATCGGCGATGTTGGCGTGCAATATCGCGCGAGCGCATCCGGGGCAGCCTCTTTGGCCAACCTGAACTGCCCAGCAACTCCAGCGGCGCAGTCCGTCAAAGCTACGGGAGGCCGTTTGCTATCGATTGTGGCGACAAACAATAGTTCTTCGACAAGATGGATCAAGTTTTGGAACACGGCGTCCGCAAGCGTCACAGTCGGAACAACGTCTGCGATAGCTGAAATTGGCATCCCTCCAAACCAGACTATCAACATACAAAATGAAGGCGGCTTCAGTTTCGCATCCGCCATTACTTTGGCCGTCACGGGCGGGCAAGGGCTAACGAACAACACGGCTGTAACCCTAGGTGACGTGACAGGCGTCATCGCTTTCGCATGATGGAGATGAAAATGCAGAAACAGGTTCACATTCAAGAGGCTATTCGTGATCCCGATACCAACGATATCACGCACTTTAACCAAGCCCTTGGCGTGACGGATGATGATGGCATCACATGCGTCATCCCCAACGGTTACGTGCCGCTGATTGAAACAACTGCTGCCGAAGATATCACGGTCACACTCATCCCGCCTCAGACGCAGATCACCCCGGCGACTCTGGTGAGCCGGGTCAATGACGCCGAGGCCAACACCTCGACGCTCGTCTTCACCTTCCCCGAAGCCTGACGGAAACCTAGAGCACCGACATGTTCCTAACCCTGCTTTCAAAGAAGGCGGCGGGCGGGGCGCTTGTCGGTGCTTCAACTCTAACATTCACGCCGGCGGGCGCGCTGGCGGGAGACGGATCGCTTTCCGGCGCGCTAAACCTGTCGTTTGCTGCGACGGCAGGCCTTACCGGTTCTGGCGGGGCCGGAGCCAACATCGAAGGCGCAACGTCGCTTGCCTTCACGCCATCTGGTGGGGTAGTAGGTAATGGCCCGCTTATCGGCGCTTCTGCACTGGCGTTTGCCGTGGCGGCGGACCTCACCGGCTCCGGCAGTGCTGGAGCCCTTGAGGGGGCGTCAACCCTGCGGTTTCTGACCGGCCTGCTTTCCGGAAACGGCGGGCCGGCCGGGTCTGGTATCGTGCTGCTGTTTCGCCGGAGGCGCCGTTGAACATCCCGCCGAAGATCAAAGCCAAGGTCCGGCAGCAGGCGCTGCGCGCCATGTGCTGCGACAGCAAAGGCCAGCTCACGAAGAATGGCAAGGTTGTTCTTGCCTACCTTCGCGACTTCTGCGCGGCAGATGGCCGAGGTAACGCATTCCCCCGTGACGCCACGGGAGCACTTGACCCGCTCGGAATGGCCCGAGCGGCAGGGCGGCGAGAAGTCTACGACCTGCTCGTTCACATGCTGAACGTGAAGCTCGAAGATCGCCACAACCTTGAGGACGGACTGCAATGACTGAGAACGTACAGACTGCCCCGGTGGGGGACCAAGCGGCCCCAACGCCCGCCCCGGAGCCCACGCCGGCGCCGCCGGCTGGCGCTTCATGGCGCAGCAAGCTGCCCGGCGATCTGGCAGAGTGGGCGGACGCCAAAGGCTACAAGCCAGACCTGCCCGCCGAAGATGTCGCCACCATGGCGCTGCAGAGTTACAACAGCCTTGAAAAGCTGTTCGGCGCCGACAAGGCGGGCCGCACGGTCCAGCTTCCGAAGGATGAAAGTGATACGGCGGCGCTGGATGCAATCTTCGACCGCCTCGGCCGGCCGAAGGACGCCAACGGCTACGAGATCAAGATCGACGGCGCGGATGAAAAGTTCCTCGGCACGGCGAAGGGCTGGTTCCACAAAGCCGGCCTGCTGCCGAAGCAGGCGCAAATGGTCGCTGAACTGTATCGTGCCGCCGAACTCGACAGCGTGCGGAAGGTCCAGCAGGATCACGCAACCGAGATCGAAGGGCTTGAGCGCGAGTGGGGCCCGCAGTTCGAGCAGAAGGTCGAGGTCGGAAAGGCCGCAGCGAAAGCCGCAGGCATGCCCGAGGAGGACATCAAGGCCGCCGAGGCGGTTTGGGGTCCTGCCAAGGCGGCCAAGTATTTCGAGTTCTTCGGGCGGAACTACGTCGAGGCGCAGCCGCCCGGCGCAGAGAACCGCACGCAGACACCGGGCTTTGCGCAGCACACACCCGCGACCGCCAAGGCGAAGATGGATGCGCTCTACGGCGACCGGCTATTCATGGAGCGGTACAACAGCCCCGACCCGAAGGTTCGGGCCGTTGCGATGGCCGAGATGGATGCGCTCGCGAAACTTGCGGTCAACGCGAAGATGTGAGATACGGGAGGGGGCGCGATTGCTCCGACCAGCAAGCTCGTCGGTTTTGCTCCCTGTTCCTCAGCGCCGCCCCTCACCGGGCGGCGCTTTTTCGTTGCGTTGACAGTGTCGAAACGTCAGGTTACAAATCACGCAGCGTCGGGGTTGACGGGCCGCACAGGCACAAGCCCCACACCCGACCGACCCCGACATCATGTCGGCCCGGCTTGCCGGATAACCGCGAAACAGGAACCCACACTCGCGGAGATCCGCCATGTCTTTCACTGTGCAGCAGCACCACGTTCTGACGTTCTCGCGCAACGTCGAGCACCTTCTTCAGCAGTCCGGTATGCGCCTTCCTGCCTATGTTTCGCAGGGCTCGTACCAGGGCAAGGCCGCTTCGCCGGTCGAGCAGTTCGGCACCATCGGCCGCACGCGAAACCGCGCCCGCCACACGGATACGCCGCACTTCAACGTGCCCGGCAACCGTCGGTGGGTGTTCCCGAACAGCGTCACCACCTCGACCTTGATCGAGCAGCTTGACATTCAGCGCATGCTGATCGACCTGCGCTCGCCCTGCACCGAGGCCATCGCCAACTCCCTTGGGCGCGGCGTGGACGATGAAATCGGCACTTCGTTCTTCTCCGCGGCGTTCACGGGTGAGAACGGCACGATCAGCACGCCGTTCCTCGCGGCGCAGGAAGTCGGCGTCAACGTCGGCGGCGCGAACTCGGGGCTGAACGTTCCGAAGCTCCGCGCCGCGAAGCGCATCCTCATGGCGTCCGGTCTCGACCTGGCGCGCGAGCAGGCGTACATCGCGATCACGTCGGTCGAGCACGACAACCTGCTTGGCGAACTGCAGGTGACGAACATGGACTACAACGACCGCCCGACCCTTGTGGACGGCCGCGTCACGTCGTTCATGGGCTTCAACTTCGTCCACGTTGAGTGGCAGGCGGCGGAAGATGACGGCACCACGCCGGTCTACCCGCTGTCGGTCCCGACCATCATTCCGGGCGGCATCGCGTCCCTGACCCGCAACATTCCGTGTTGGGTGGCGAGCGGCGTGCATTACGCGCAGTGGCAGGGCGTGGACGTCCGTGTCGATACCCGGCCGGACAAGAACTACAACACGCAGATTTGGGGCGAGATGAACGTCGGCGCCACCCGCACGCAGGAAAAGAAGGTCGTGCGTATCGTCTGCAACAGCGCGTGATGAAGGGGCTCCGGCCCCTTCCGTCTCATCCAATCCAGATCAGGAGTAATCTCCATGCCGACTTTCTACTCGAACGAAATGCGTGGCGTCGCCGACGTCCCGCGCAACCTCGTGGGCAACGAGGCCCTTGGCGGGCGCGTGCGCGTCTTCCGGGCCACGATCCCGCTCGACGCACCGAACCTGAACTCGACCTCGGCCGGCACCGTAATCACGTCGGCCGACCCGGTGGTGCTGGCCCGTGTCCCGGCCGGCTACCGCTTTGCTGGCGGCGAGCTTGTGTCGTCGGTGTCGCTCGGTACGTCCACCGTCGCGATCGGTATCGCCGGCACGACCGGCAAGTATCGCGCTGCGGCGGTGTTCACTGCGGTAGACACGCCGACCAACTTCGGCACGGCGCTCCGGTTTGCGGACCCGCCGCTCGCCGCCGAGGAAGAGATTATCATGACCACCGCGACCGCTTCGCTTCCGACCACCGCCGGCGCGCGACTGGTCGTTGACCTTTACTTCGTCGGCCCGTAAATTCGGTTCCGACCGAATGTCTCGCGTTGCGCCGGGGCGGTCACGCCCCGGCGCATTTGCTTGAAGGGATGCCACGATGGCCGTGTCTCGAACCTCTGTCATCAATCTGGCGCTGCAATCCATTGCGGCGAACGGCATCGCCGACCCCGACGAGGACACCGAGAGCGCGCGCCAGGCTAAGGTCTGCTACGATCAGGTCGTGCGCCGCGAGATCGCCACGCACCCGTGGTACTTCGCCAAAGAGCAGGCAGCGCTGCCGGCCAACGCCGGGGCACCGCTGTACAAATTCGCCCGTTCGTTCAACCTGCCGTCTGCGTTTCTGCGGCTTGTCGAGCTTGAGCAGCGATGGGTGTTCTCGATGCTGCGCAACATCGACACGAACCCGGTTCCACCTTACGAGATACAGGGCCGAGCGATCCTGACCGACTTCGGTGCGCCGCTGAACATCACATACCTCGCCGACAAGACCGACGATCCGTCGTTGTGGCCGCCTGAGTTCGTGCAGGCTGCGGCCATGGCGCTTGCGGTGCGTTTGGCCTATCCGCTCACCAAGTCCGATGGTGCGGTCAAGATGGCGAAGGAAAACTACGCCGAAGCCCTGACCTCGGCTCGCAAGAATAACGCGATCCAGCGGCCCCCGGAGCAGATGCCTGACGGGTCGTGGATGGCTGCACGGGGGCTTGCCTGACATGCCGCGCGCCCGCCCCATCATCACGGCGTTCAACGCTGGCGAGCTGACCCCGCTGCTCGACGGACGGGTCGATCAGGACAAATATTACTCGGGGTGCAAGCAACTTTCCAATTTCATCCCGACCGTGCAGGGTCCGGCCCGGCGGCGCGGCGGCACGCGCTTCGTGGCGACGGTAAAAAACAGCGCCAAGCGGACGTGGCTGACCGACTTCCGATTTTCGGTCACGCAGTCCTACATTTTGGAGTTCGGCGAAAATTACATTCGCTTTTACGTCAACCGCGGCCAGCTTCTCAGCGGCGGGTCGGCCTATGAGGTTTCGACGCCGTACAGCGAAGCCGACCTAGTGACGATCGAGGGCACGTTCGCGCTGCGCACGCTGCAATCCGGCGACATTATGTGGGTTGTCCATGTGGAAGGCAAACACCCGCCCTACAAGCTGTCGCGCCTCGGGGCGACGAATTGGACGTTCCTGCAGGAAGTGTTCGTCGGCGGGCCGTTTCGCGACATCAACACCGACAAGGCGATCTCTGTGCAGGCATCGGCGGTCACGGGCACCGGCATCACGATCACATGCACTACCGGGCAGTCCATCTTTCAGTCCGGTCACATCGGGTCTCTGTTCCTGCTTGAAAGCCAGAACCCGAGCACGTTGCCGCCGTACCAGACCGGCGTTGGCACGGCTATCAGCGCAGGCAACCAGATCCGAAACGCGGGCAACGTGTACGAAGCGCAGAACTCGTACACAGTTCCAAGCGGCAGCACCATTCAACGGTACGTGCCGGTTCATACTGAAGGCGACGCATTCGACGGCGCAATAACCTGGCGATATCTGCACTCGGGGTATGGGTGGGCGCGGATAACCGCCGTTGCGTCAGGCGGTGTGTCGTGCACTGCGGATGTCGTATCGCAGCTTCCGCTGCAGACGGTCAACAGCCCGACAAACCGCTGGTCGCACAGTCACTTTTCATCTGTTTACGGCTGGCCGACGACGATCGCGTTTTTCAAAGAACGGCTTGTCTACACGCGAAACCGAACTGCGTTCCTGTCCGTGGTCGGTGATTTTAGCAACTTCTCGCGGCGCGACGCCGGGCTTGTCACAAAAGAGACCGCCATGATCCTGACGCTGGCGGCGGACAGGCTCGGCGACATTCGGTGGACCGCGCCGTCGAAAGCGCTGCTGATGGGGTCGGCTGAAAGCGAGATTGCGCTACGCGAACAGACGACGCAGACCGTGTTCGCCGCCGATAACGTCCAGTCCGACCCGCAGACCGATTACGGCGCGCGGCTGCTGCGCCCGTTGAAGGTCGGGGAGAGTATCCTGTTTGTCGAGCGCGCAGGCCACCGCATCCGCGACACCCGGTTCTCGTTCGAGATTGACCGGTATAAAGCCGAAGACCTGACGGTGCTGTCGGAGCATATCTTCGACGGCTCGGAAATCACAGGGGATACCGAGCAAGAGCAGCGCGAGATCGTGGATTGGGCGTACCAGCAGCAGCGCGACAGCATTGTGTGGTGCGTACTTTCCGACGGCACAACGGCTGCGCTGGTACTGAACCGCGAGCGCGGCGTCATTGCGTGGGCACCGCAATACTTCGGCGGGGACGCGGTTGTCGAGGCGGTTCAGTCGATACCGTCGCCCGACGGCAGGACTGACGACGCTTGGTTCATCGTCCGGCGCACCGTCAACGGCGCGACGCAGCGCTCGATCGAGTACATGACCGATTACCGGCTTGTGAAGAAGGGCGCGGCGGAGGCGGTGCACGTCGATTGCAGCGTGACATATCGCGGCACCGCGACCGCGACGATCACCGGGCTCGGCCACATGGAAGGCAAGACTGTCAGCATCTGCGCGAACGGGGCGAACCATCCAGACCGCGTCGTGACGGGCGGGCAGATTACGCTCGACCGAACCGTTACGCTGGCGCACGTTGGCTACCGGTTCGTGAGCCGCATGCAGACGATGCGGATGGAAGTGAGCGGCGGCATCGGTACGGCGCAGGCCGCGCGCAAAGCCATTGGAGAAGTGAAGCTGCGGCTGCAATCGACCATTGGCGGGCGGGCCGGCCCGAGTTTCGAGCGCATGGACGACATCAAGACGCTGAACCCGGCAGCGCCGGTCGGCACACCGCCGGCCCTGTTTTCCGGAGACTACAAGCTCACGTCCCCCGGCGGGTATGACACCGATGGATACGTCTGCTACGAACAGTCGATGCCGCTTCCGGCAACTCTCGTCGCGGTGATCAGCGATGCGCAAATCAATAATTGAGATCACGCGCGACATTCGCCCCTCCATGGCGCTCGAGCTCGAGCCGCAGCCCGCGCAGCGCCGTCAATCGCCGTGCACGCCGGATAACCTGTTTCGGCTCATCCAGTCTGGTCCGGTGTGGGGCGTCAGGATGAACGGGAAGCTCGTCGCGCTCGGCGGCCACACGCCGATGTGGCAAGGCCGAACGGCGGTGTGGGGGTTCATCGGCGCGGATAGCGGCCCGGCCATGTTGGCGATGACACGCGAAATCCGCCGGCAACTTGAAGTTCTACAGGTTGAGTTTGAGCGCGTCGAAGCGTATGTTGACCGGCACCACGCCGAAGGGCACCGCTGGATGCGCGCGCTCGGGTTTCACAAGGAGGGCCTTATGCGCAAATTCGCGAACGGAATTGACTATGTGATGTACGCACGGACGGTGTGACATGGCCTTTCTTATCCCGGTTGTTTCGAGTGTCGCCTCGGCGATTGGCAGTGTGTTCGGTGCGGGCACGGCCGCAGCGGGCGCGACGGCCGCCACGGCTGGATCGGGGTTTTCGCTTGGCACGGCGCTGACTGTCGGCTCGACGCTGATCGGGACGCTTGGTGCGCTGCAACAGGGTCAGGCGGCGTCTGACGCGGCAAAATACAACGCCGAGGTCCAGCGGCAGCAAGCCGACCAGGAGAACCAGAACGCGGCGGCGCGAGCGTCCGAGCAGGCGACGCGCACGCGGCAGAAGGTCGCCGCCACGCGAGCGGCATCGCTTCAGAGTGGCTTCGACACAGAGGGCAGCGTCGCGGACATCCTGAACGTGGTCGAAACGCAGGGGGCGCTTGAAGGGCTGACCGCACTGTACGAGGGCAGCGTGCGAGCGCGCGGACTGCGCGCTTCGGCGTCCTTGAGCGAGGCCAACGCGCGAAACTCCCGCACCGCCGGGTTCATCAACGCGGGCACCACACTTCTGACCGGCGCGAGCCGGGTTTACGGGTGACAGATGGCACGGCTTCCGCTTGACTTGATGACGGCGGGCAACCGCGAAGACCTGCCAAACGCGCGCATGCAGGTTGACCGCGCCAACGCCGACGATTTCGGCGGCCAGATCGGTCGTGCCACGCAGGGACTGGCAGACGCGGGGCTTCAGCTTGCGGCCAAAATCAAGGCGAACGCCGACCGCGTGAAAGACTTCGACTACGAGAAGCAATTCCTGCAGCTTCAGGAGCAGGACAATCTCGACTACCAAGAGCGCCAGCGCACGATGCAGGGCGCGGCAGACGGGCATTGGATGACGGCGCGCGACGCGACCGCCGGGCGCTTCGGGCAGTGGCTGGAAAGCCTGCCCGCCGACAAGCGGGCCGAGTACGCCGCCAAAGCGCAGTCGTTCCAGAACCGCCGAACCGCGCAAGCGTTCCAGGATCAGTACCAGCAACAGGATGCGAACACGCGGCTGACCCTGACCGAGGAACAGCGCAAGGCCGGCGTCGCGGTGCAGCAGCAGCCAGCGAGTTATGAACAGTTCGTCAAAGATCAGGAAGATCTGATCGACAAGTCCACGCTGACGCCGCTCGAGAAGCAGGCCCGCAAGCAGGAGCTGCGCAATTCGCTGGCGTTCACGGCGGCGCAAGCCGAGGCGCAACAGAACCCGGAAGGTTACATTTCCGCCAACATGCAGCCGGGCCTCGGCGGCATGAAAGACCTGCTGCGGCGCAAAGAGGGTTTTCGCGAAACTCCGTATTGGGACGTGAACGCCTGGCGCATCGGTTACGGCAGTGACACGATAACCAAAGCCGACGGGACTGTTGTTCGCGTCGAGCAAGGGATGAGCGTCAGCCGCGAAGACGCAGAACGCGACCTCGACCGTCGGGTCAAGAACGAGTACATGCCGGCTGCGGTGGCGGCCATCGGCAAGGACGCATGGGAGAAGCTGTCCCCGGCGGCGCAGGCCGTCATGGTGTCGCTGTCCTATAACTACGGGGCAGGGGCGTGGGACGGCCCCGGCGAGCGCGCAGGTGGATCGCGCGGCGCGCTGAACTCGGTGGCCGTAGCGGCTCAGTCAGGCGACCCGCAGCGGCTCGCGGCGGCCGTTCGCAATCTTGCGTCTCACAACAACGGGGTGAACGCCGCCCGGCGAAACTCCGAAGCGGATATGGTGGTTTCCGGCAGGGGCGCGGGGGCGCCGGCTCCCGCATATGCTCAGGCGCTGACGCCGCAGCAGAGCGCGGCGGTGCTGGAAACGGCGAAAAGCGCGCTGGCCGAACAGCAAAAAGCGACGGACGCGGCGAACCAGGCGCAACTGGCCGCGCAGCGCAACAGCGTGTACGTCCAGTTGAAAGAAGGCCCGGCGCCCGAAGCGACATACGAAGCAGCGCGGCGAACCGGCGTGCTGACCGACATCAGCGACATCCAGCGTGCCGAGCGCATCATCAAGGACCGGCAGGAAGCGAGCGCCGACCTGAACGTCGGCATCGGCTTGGCGCAGGGCGGGCGCGGCGTCGCAAACCCTTACGACAGCTCGCACAAGCGCGGCGTCGGCGCGGTGTTCGACAGCATGGTCAAGCAGGGCGCAGCGCCCGCCGAGGCGGCGGCTGTCCTGTTCGACCGCACAGGCATCATGCCGCAGCAGTTCGCCACGGCAATGCGCGGCGCGATGATCTCCGAAGACCCGCAGAAGATGACGGCGGCGCTGACCGCTGCATCCAACATGCTGCGGCAGAACCCGAACGCGATGGCCGGCGTCGAGGGCGGTGCGGACTTGCAGAAGCAGGCGCAGCGGTACGACTTTTTGACGCAGGATTTCGGGCTGTCGTCCGAGCAGGCCGTGCAGCGCATGATCCAGGAGAACCGCGACCCCGAGCGGCTGAACCCGGTCAAGTCCGAGCAGATGGACAAGTTCCGCAAGGACTACCTGACGCAGGAGAAGGTTGAAAGTCGGCTGACTGGTAGCTGGTTCGGTACGATCGGCGGGCAAATGCCGAAGGGTCCGCAGCGCACGGCGATCAGCTCGATCTACGCCGAGTTTGCGCGCGAGGGGTTCGAGGTCCACCGCGATCCAGCCGTGGCGATGAAGTACGCCGACGCCAAGATGAAAGAGCAGTTCAGCGTGCAGAACGGCGTCATCACGCGATACCCGCCGGACAAGGCCGGGTTGCCGGCGCTGCCCGGCGCCCGAGACGGACACAAGTGGGTCAGTGAACAGGCGACGCAGATCGTGCAGCAACGTCTCGGCGTGGTTGTCGGAGCCGATCAGGTTGTGCTGATGCCGGTCGAGCGCGACGGGGTAAGCACGAGTTCCGTGTTCCGCAGCCGGCAGGGCGTCGAGGTCACGCGCAGCGACAGCGGCAATCCGCAGCAGCGCACGAGCTACCGATCGGTGCCGTACCAGATTGTCGTCACGCCGAAAGATGAAACGCAACAGCTTCTGGTCCTTGATGGGGCGTTCTTTCCGGACATCGAGCAGTACGTGACCGACAAGAACAAGGCCAACGCGGAACTGGTCGCCAAGGGTCCGGTCGAGTATATCGACCAGTTCGGGTTGCCGGCCACGCTGCCGCCGTACCTTGCCGACCAGGTATTGACGCCCGAGCAGGCGCAGCGCAAGCAGCGCCGCGAAGCCGAACAGCGGCTGCGCGAGGAAACCGAGCGGTTCCGCGCGGATCGAGCCGCCATCAAAGACCAGCAGAAGTTGATTGACGTCGAACGGGCGGCGCAGGCCAAGGCGCAGGAGAGGGTTGTCCGATGACGTTCAAGACATTCGACGAGTTGGATCAGCAGGCAGGGCCGGCGGCGCTGTTCGCGAACTATGCGAAACCGCCGCTCGCCGAAACGACCGCCGGCTACGATACCGAAGCGTCGTTGGCGCGGGCGCAGGAACTGGCGTCACGCTCGGTCTTTGCTGCGGCGTTCCGGCAGGACAACACCGTGGCATCCATGCTGTCGCGCAAGGACCTCGGCGTGGACAACGATGACGACGGGCAGTTCGATCCGGTTGAGTACGTGCGCAGCAACAACCTTCAAGGCTACGAGGATAGTTTTATCGGGGTACTGAACGCCCGGCGCGCGGACGCCGTGAAGGCGCAAATCGAGATGGAGCAGCGGGACCGCGAAACCCTGGCCGCTTCCGGATGGGCCGGCACATTCGCGCAGATCGCGGCGGGCGTATTCGACGCCCCGACGCTGATCCCCGGCACCGTGGCTGTGCGCGGCGCAAAGGGCGGCTGGTCGATTGGCAGGTCCATGCTTCTCGGCGGCGTCAGCGCGGGCGCCACGCAGGCCGCGACCGAAGGGTTTCTGCAGGCAACGCAGGAGACGCGCACGGCGGCGGAAAGCGCGATCAACATCGGTGCGGCGGCAGTGCTCGGGTCGCTGCTTGGCGGAGGTGTCGCGGCAGTGCTCGGCAAGAACGAGCGCATCGCTGCGCAGAAGGCACTGGAAAACATCGCAGACATTCAATCAGGAAAGGTTCCGAATGAGTTCGTTCCTGAACAACTGGCCGCCGGGCGTCCTGCTGCTGGCGGTGCTGACATCGCCGAAGGTTCGTTCTTTGTCGATCCAGTGGACGCGCCACGTAGCCGCGCAGATCTGGAAGTGCAGGGCGCGGCGGCCCGCGCAGTGGTGCAGACGACGTGGCGGTTCAACCCGGTCCTGCGCGCGACGCAGCGGTACGCGGCTTCGGCTCGGCAGATCGGCAACGTAGTTTACGAGAACACCATCTACCGCGCCATGCACTCGGCAGGCGAGACGACGGGCGTGTCGGTCGAGGCAGCCATTCGCACCCGCGTTACAGCGCTGCAGGCCGAAGCCGCGACACAGGCGCAGGCGGCGTACAAGGAAATGCGCAAGGCCGGCGTCCGAATGGGCGAGGACGATTTCTACAAGGCCGTCGGCGTAGCGATGCGCAACAACGACCAGTCGGACAACCCGGCCGTCGCGCGGGCCGCGCAGGCGTACCGCAAGCTGTTCGGCACGTTCACCGACGACGCACTGAAGATGAAGCGGTCGGACGGGACGTACCTGCTCGACGAGCGCGACTTGGACGTAAAGACGGCCGCCAGCTACTTCAGCCGTATTTACAATCGGGATCGGCTGCTCGCGTCCGAGCCCGAGTTCCTGGACTTGATCGGGCGGCAATTTGCCGAGCGCATGGGGGTTGCCTACAGCGAAGACGCGGCCAAGGTCACGGCCTCGCGGGCGCTGTACCGTCAGCGACTGGACGACCTTCGGCAGACAGGCGATGCGCGAGCCGCCCGCATGGCGGAGATCGAGCGGCAGGGCGAACTGCTGGACCAGCAGAACCCCGTGCACGTAGACGCCCGAAGCGACCTTAAAGTCCTGCGCGGCGAGTTGCGGGCAGCGAGAACACCGGCTGAACGGGCAGAAGCTAAAGCCAAGATTGAAAAGCTGAGGCAGCAAGGCGGGCCGGAACTGGAAGCGTACCTAGAAAAGTCCGCCGAGTTGAAGACCAGAATGCGCAACCTGCGTGAGCGCAACCCGGATGCACAGCTTGCGCGCGGCGAGCGTCTGCAGGAGCGCATCGAGGAACTGGAAGATCAGGTCAGCGGCTCACTGGCGGCGTTCGCCAAGCGCACGAAGAACCTGCTGAACGACATTCGCCGTGACCCGGAAGGTCGCGCAGCCGAGGCGGCGGACAGCGTGCGCGAGCAGATCGTGAAGCTGCGCGAGCAGGCAACCAAGACTGCGGAGCGCGCCAACAAACTCGGCGCGCAATATGTCGAGGCGATGGACCCGCAGCGAGCGTTTCAGGAAGCGGCGGCCCGTGCAGCGGCGCAGGGGCAGGAAGGTCAGGCAGCGATCCGTGCCGGTACGCGCGAGGCGGATCGCGTCACGAAGCAGATCGACCAGTCCAAGACGGTCATCGCGCAGTACGAGCGCCAGATCGCGAAGCTGGAAGATCTGGCCGACCGCATGTCGCGGCGCGAAACCGCCGTCGAGGCGGCGCGCGACTTTGCCGCAGAGCTAGAGGCGACGTTGAAATCCGTGAACGAACAGGTCGCAGCGCGCAGCATCCGGCGCGGCGAGAAGTCCGCGGAGCTGAAGGCGAGGGCGGCCAAGTTGACGCCCGAGCAGGTCGCCGAGCGGGCGACCCGGCAAGAGGCGCAGTACGGCAAGGTGCTGGAAGACGTTGAAGGTCGGTTCGACAACCGGTGGGGCGCGCGCAAAGCGCTTGGCATCGAGCGCGGTGAGCGGTACGACTTCGAAGCCGCCGGGCGGCAGGCCGCGAAAGATGTTTACGACACGATCACCGGCAAGGTGCAGCAGCGCGAGGACATTCCGTCGTTCATCACTAAGGTCAGCACCGGCCCGCTGAAGGATCGCACGTTCATGGTGCCGGACGAATTGCTGGCCGGGCGTGGCTGGCTGGTCGATGACGTGCGCGAGGTCGCGAACCGGTATGCCCGCGCCATGGCAGGCGAGATCGAGCTGACCCGACGGTTCGGGCGTGCAGACATGGCCGACCAGCTTGCGGTCGTCGCTAAGGAATATAGCGACATGCGCGTCGCTGTCGATCAGGCCAAGGGTGTCGCGGGCATCAATGCGGTGCTCGGGCGCGACAAGTTCGGGCCGAAGCAGAACCTCGCGGCGGCCAAGGTCGAGGCAAACCGGCTGCTCGCGGCGGACGAGGCGTCAGCGATTGAGGACATTCAGGTCGGGCGCGACAAAATCCGTGGCACGCACAACGCGGGCGTGAACAACTCGAACTTCGGCGCGATCACGCGGATGCTGATGCACTTCAACTACATCCGGCTGATGGGCGGCATACTGCTGGCGAACATCGGCGAATTTTACCGACCCGCAATGGTGCATGGGCTTGAACCGTACATGCGCAACATGCCGGACCTGATGGCGCAGGCGTTCAACGCCGGCAGCGAAGGGCTGAAGCTGTCGCTGCGGGAAGCGAAGCTGTCAGGCTTGGTCGCCGGGCGCGTCACCCACGCCATGCAGGTCGCGAACGGCGACATTGCCGATCCGTTCATCAACGGCGTCACGAGCGTCGAGCGGGTCATGCAGAAGGCCACGAACATCGCGTCGCGATGGAACTTCGTGAACCTGTTTACAGACGCGCAGCAGGCCATCGCGTCCACGTTATCGCAGCATCGAATACTGGAAGCCGTGCTGAACGCCAAACCGCAGGACGGGTCATTCGTTCGCGGCGATCCGCAGGCGCTGCTGCGCATGCTTGGGATCGGCAAGCAGACGCAGGCCGACATCGCGCGGTACGTCACCGCGCACGGTCAGACGGTCGATGGCATCCGGGTCGCCAACACCGAGCGTTGGCTGGCCGCCGCGAACGCGACTGGCAGCGCAACCGAAATCGCCCGCGCCGAGAACGCGGTGCGGACGTACCGGGCTGCGGTCAATACCGACGTGAACAGCATCATCTCCCTGCGCAAGTCTGGCGACGCGCCGCTGTTTGTAAACCATCCGATCGGCAGGGTGCTCACGCAGTTCTCGGGCTACGCAATGGGCGCGCACAGCAACGTTATGATCCGGGGCCTGCAGGAAAGCCATAGCCGCCTGATTGGCGGATTGGTCGTTATGACCTCGCTCGGGGCGCTGACCTCCTATCTGGCGGCGTGGCGCGGCGGGCAGGAGCGCTGGAAGAAGTACGTCGAGGACACGACCAAAAACCCGGCGCTGCTGATCGGCGAGGGGCTGGACCGGTCGGGCTTCTTTCCGCTGCTGTTCGACCTTAGCAACCGCGCCGAGCGCGTCACAGGGGCGGTCGGCTACCAGTATAGGTTCAACCCGGTGAAATCGCCCATTGCGGCCCTGGGCGGCTCGGGCGGGCTCGGCGTCACAAGCACGCGCGGGTCGGAAAGCTCGGCCGCGTTTGGTGCGCTGCTCGGGCCGACCGCCGGACTGGTGGATAGCGGCATCGCGGCGGGTCGCGTGGCGGCGGACCTCGCGGCGGGTCGCGACCCGCCGAAGCGCGACGTCAACCAAGCGCTTGCCGTGGTCCCGTACCAGAGTTACTATGGCATGCGCGAATTGCTGCAAGTCCTAACCGGCAACTCTAATTACACAAGGAACTGACCGTGACCGTGGCATCCTCGACCGCCAAGTATGTCTACACGGGCGACGGCACGTCTGTCGCGTTCGCGTTTCCCTCGCTGTTCTTTCTGAACAACGACATCCTGGTCGGGGTGAACGGGGTTTTGCAGACTACCGGCTACACCGTAACCGGTGCCGGAAATCCGGCGGGCGGCACGGTGACGTTCAGCACCGCCCCGGCCAGTGGGGCCGTGGTCCTGCTTCTGCGCAAACCCGCGTTCCAGCAGCTTGTCGATTTTGTGAACGGGCAGACTGTTCTTGAAGGCACGATCGAAACTGCGCTTGATCGCCTGACCATGATGTCTCAGTACCTGCTTGACGCGCTGTCGCGCAGCTTGCGCGTGGGCGATCTAGACACCCTGACGGCAACCGAAGACTTGCTGCTTCCGAGTGCGACGGCGCGCGCGGGTAAGCTTCTCGGGTTCGACACCGCTGGACGTCCGGCCCCGACATCCCCGTCAGGTTCTATAGCGCCGGGCTCGATTTCGGACACGGACCTGGTTGATATGGCAGAGGCCGCCGTGAAGGGGCGGGCCGCCGGCGCAGGACCTGGACCACCTGGCGATCTGACACCCGTGCAACTTGCCGCCATCGTGGCTCTAGGGGGTGGCGCCGCGATTGACGGCGCGAACCTCAACAATGGTTCGGTTGCCAATTCCAAGCTGGCCAATATGGCGCAGGGCACGCTCAAAGGTCGAGCGGCAGGGGCGGGAACTGGCCCGCCGATTGACGTCACCGGCGCGGAGCTGCGCACGATCATCGGGAATGTATCGAGCGCGACTGCCGGCCTCGCACCAGCCTCTGGCGGCGGCACGGTAAACTTTCTCAGGGCTGACGGAGCGTGGGCGCCGCCCGGCGATATCGTGCTTGCGACACAGCAAGCCACGACCAGCGGCACGCAGTTCGATTTCACAGGTCTGCCGGCCGGCCTCAACGAAATTGTAGTAGCTTTCGACGGGGTTTCACTAAGCGGCACAGATCATCTGTTGGTGCAGCTTGGAACAAGCGGAGGCATAGAAGCTACAGGATACGTTTCAACCTCGGGCTTGGTGTTCGCTGGCGCCGCTATTCAAGCGGCTAATAGCACGACTGGTTTTGTGTTATTTGTTGGTGACGCAACCAGGTCTCCTTCCGGCCAATTAATAATTAGGCGTATGAGCGGAAACAAGTGGACGCAAAGTCACGCTAATGTTCACAGCACAATCTCTATAATAACCGGAGCGGGGATAAAAACCCTTTCAGGTGAGATCGACCGTATTCGTATTTTGGCAACTGGCGCGAACACATTCGACGCTGGCGCGGTCAACATCAGCTACACTCGGTGAGGCGGCGAGATGCTCCCAAGGAAATACGAATACCTTTCCCGCGAGGGCGGACCCAAAATGCTTGTGGAGGCGCTTCGCCTTCATGGCACGCGGGAAACCGCAGGGCCGGGCAATACGCCGGAGATCATGGGCTGGGCACGCGAAATGGGCGGCGACCTCGCGCGTGTCTTCACGGCTGATGCCATCCCTTGGTGCGGTCTTTTCATGGCCATCGTGGCCCGGCGCGCCGGCAAGCCAGACTGCGTGCAGCCGCTGTGGGCGCGCGCATGGGCAAGCTGGGGGCAAGCTTCGCCGCGTGCCTCGCTGGGGGATGTCCTCGTTTTCGTTCGACGGGGCGGGGGGCATGTCGGGATCTATGTCGGCGATGACGGCACGCATTACCACGTTCTCGGCGGCAACCAAGGCAACGCGGTGAGCATTATCCGCATCGCCAAAGCTCGCTGCATCGCTGTGCGGCGTTTCTATCGCATCGCCCCTCCGGCGAATGTTCGGCCCATTCGCCTTGCCGCGAGCGGGCCTGTCTCGACCAACGAAGCATAACCAACCCAAAGGAGTTACCCATGAGTGCAATTCTTCAGCTCGGTGCGGGCTACCGCACCTACATCATCGCCGCCGTGCTCGTGCTCGTCGTGGCCGTCGAGAAGGGCCTCGGCATCGATGTGCCGGGCGTCGATGTCGGGTCTGACTGGCTCACCCACGTCCTTGCCGCGCTTGGCCTTGGAACCCTGCGGGCGGGCTTCTCTGGCACTGGCAAGTGAGCGCCCTTCTCGCCGCGATCCTGAAGGGGTTCGGCGATTTTCTCGCGCGTCTCGTCGCCGATTGGCGGCGCGACCGCGACCTTCAGGACAAGGGCCGGGCCGAGGGCTCGGCTGATCTCAACCGGGGAATCGCGGGAGTCGCCGATGATCAGGCGAAAAACAATTCTGTTGAGCGCGGCGGCGCTGCTGACGTTCTTGACCGGCTGCGCAAGCGGCCCAGGACCGATGGCGCTGGCCGTCCATGAACCGGGGTTCGACGCCTCCAAGCTCGCAACCCAGCGCACCATTGCGCCCGCCTGCCCGACACCATCGAGCGCCGAAAAGCTCCGCGTGATCGAGGTGGAAATAGAAGCGGCTATTCGGGCCGGGGCCGCACCGGATGCGCTCGCGACCGAGTGGGAGCGGCTCGACGAGGCCGCGCGCATTTGCAGGGGGCGGAAATGAAGCAGAACAATGCGCTGCGGAAGGGGTATTGCCGATGAAAACCCCAGACGTTGAAGCGATTAATCTCGACGCTCGCTTGGCCACTTTTGACGATGGCGGCACGGGCATCATTACGGATATGTTCGATGCCGATGGCGAGGATACCGCTGACCCTGAAGAAGCCGTTGCCGTGGTGATTGAGCACAAGAAAAGTGGGCGTTTCTTTGTCGGGCTACCAGAGGACTTTGATTCAGGGGTCTTGCAATGAGTGAAGATACGCGCGACATTGCTATTGCAACCAAAACTGAGGTTGCCCGCCTGCGTGAAGATGTCAGGGAAATGCGCGATGAGATTGCCGAGTTTAAGCGCGACCTAAACGAGCGGCGCGGCATGGAAAAGCTCGCGGGCTGGATGCGAACAACCATCGGCGGGGGCATTGGTTCCGGTCTGACAATCGTTGCTTACAAGCTAATGGGCCTTCCCCTCCCCAAATAAGGAGCCGCCTATGTTCGGCACGCCTTTTGGACCACCGCCCCCGGAGTGTCGCGGTTCATTTCGCACAGCTCTCTTTCTGTTCGTGGTGTTCTTTGTCCTGTTTGGCGTGGGTGCTTACCACGCAAGGGCGCATAGCTGGTATCCATATGAATGCTGCTCGGAAGTTGATTGCTTCCCTGTCCCGGTTCCGCGCACCGAGATCGAGCGCACGCCGGATGGATGGCGGCTCAAGAAGGAGGGGGTTGTCATCCCCTTTGATGCGGCGCGGACTTCGCCCGATGGGCAATTCCATCTCTGCCGGGATGAGCGTGGCAAGGGAAAGCTCATCACGCCCTACGGAAAGCCGCCATGCTTTTGGGTGCCGGAGCCGGGAGGGTGAAGTCACGCCTTCTTTGCGTGTCGCCGATCCCCACTTGGTGAACAACAAGCGCGGTTGTGGTTCATGGGTTGATCATTTGACCCCTGCTTCGTAAAGCGCTCGGGCGCGGAGGAGATCATCCCATTCGAATCCTGTAAACCATCCATCAGGGTTTGAAGCTGGATGATCTGCCGGATACTCGGCAGCGCAACTTTCGACATCGGCGCACATTTCAGCGAACGGCTTCAGCGCCTCTCTCAGGGCGAGAACGTGCCGCCCCGCGAACTCGGCGCGCTTATGATGATACTCGTTGAGGCGTTCGAGCCGCCCGACCTTGCCGCGCAAGGCTTCATTCTCTTTTCGGAGGCGGGCAGTCTTTTCGCGTTCCTCGACAAGCCATCCGTAATGCTCGACGGCATGAGCGCGGTTTATGTCATTCTCTGCCCGGAGGCGTTCAATTTCGCGAGCAGCTTCGACTTTGATAGGCGTGGTCCGAAATGTCTGCACAAAGTAGTTCTCGTTGTCCGGCGTCGCCTCCACGGAAAGCGTCGCGGAATCTCGCACGCGATAGACGCCCAGCAGCCTCTCCACCAGATCACTCATCGTTTCCTCCCAGGTCGCGGATGGCGGTTTCAATCCAGAGCGAAACGTCTTGTGCCGCTATGTCGTAGACCTCTGACGGAGATTGTTCGTCTCGCCAAACATCGGGAACACTGAAGCGATTTGGCGTCCCGTATTCACCGGCGATCCTCGCGCACCGCTCCCGCTCTTCCATGATCGCGCGGGCGATGACCCTGATATCAAGCCGCTCCGCCTGTGATCCCTGATAGTGAGGGCTGGTAGTTTCCAGCACGTCATAGACCGTCTCAGCCTTTGCCAGGATGTCCTCGGGTATCTCGCTCATTTCCATCACTCTTCTCCTTCCCTACGCCTCGATGACCACATAGCGCCGGGCCGTGTCTCCGCCCGGCACCGTCTTGGTCTGAACGCTGACGCGCAAGCCGCCGTCAACCTCAACGGGTGTCGCCAGCCTCAACTCGACCAGCACCTTCAGGTGCCGCAGGTCGCCACTCGCCGGCACCTGCTCGCGGAAATACGGCTCGGCGTCAGTCAGAACCTTGGCCGCATCGTGGGTCAGCAGATGCTGCGTCCCGTGGCGATCCATGTAGCTCGCCAGAATGGTTGCCATCATGCGCCCCTCGCCTGCCGACGTGGCCGTGGTGTCGAACGGGCGCAGCGCGTAGCTGCTGTCGCCATTCGGCAGCGGGAAGCCTTGCCGTTCCAGCCACAGGGGCTTCGTCTCGATCGCGGCGTTGTTCGACTTGGCGTCGTCGATGCGAACGTACTTGGCCCGGTAGCCTTCGCCGAACCCGTATAGCGCTGCGTCGTGCTCGTCGGCAGCGTACATGGTCGCCGTGATCCGAACCGCGTTGACGATGTTGCCCGCACCGCGCACTGCGTCCTGCGAGCCGGCGGCGCGCACACCCTTGGGCGTGTGCTGCAACACCAGCGACGCCACGTTGGCGAGGCGGGCCAGCCCGTTCACAGCTTCCATGACTTCGCCCATCGCCACGTTGTCGTTTTCTTCCTCGTGGTGCAGGCTCACCAGCGGGTCAAGGGTCAGCACGTCGAAGCTCTCGCCTTTGATCAGCCTCGCCAATTCCTGCACATCGGCCATCACGACCTGGTGGTTCTTGTCCATCAGCCGGAACCGCATCTCGCGACCCGGCCACAGCAGAACGTTCCGCTCGACCTCGGCGACATCCAGACCGTAGATCGCGCATGTCGCGTACAGCCGCGCTTCCATCTCGTGCCGGTCATCTTCGAGGTTGTAGATCACGGTCTTGAACGGGCGGGGCACATGGTAGTTCCCGAACGGTCGGCCGACCGCGCCGTGCGCAGCGATCGCCAGCGACAGCGCCGACTTGCCGACGCCGCCCGCGCCGGCCAGCACGGTCGTCTCGCGCCGCAGCAGCAGCCTGTGCATCACCCACTCACGCGCAGGAATATTCTCGATCGGCGTGAGCTTGCGCTTCTGAAACACGCTGTCGAACTTCCCGCGCGACGACGGGGCTGGCAGCGTGACCGGCTCGCCGGCTTGGTCCTTCAGCGATGACACGCCACCGGACCCCTGCCGGGCCAGTGCGTAGTTCGCCGCATTGCCGCAGATCGTCACAAGCTCGGCGATGTCCCACGGCGGCGAACAGCGCGGGTTCCAGTGCTCAGCCATCAGTTCGGCCGCGCGCTCGCCCGACACGCCGATCTCGATCAGCCGGGCCGCCACGGCATAGGTTGTGTTGTTCCCGCCCCGCCCCTCGACCGCAGCGGGCGCATCCTTCTCGAGATAGTGGATGGCGAACACGATGTCGTCGGGATCGTCCACGCTGACGGCCGCCGCGCGGTCGCGCTGCTTCGGCTCCCCGCATTGCAGGATAAAGCTGGCCGGCGCAGCAGCGGCCTGCCGGTCCTCGACCAGCGTGTACGCGCCGCGGTACCCCTTGGCCCCGTCGGCGTCGTCAAACACAGAGCCGGGGCCGACGACGTAGCCGCCCTTCGATCGGATGTCGATGCCGGGCGCCACGCGATCCACGCTGTTCGCCACATCCGGCCCGCGATAGTACAGGTGCATCCCGCCGCCGGGCGTCCTGACGGTCAACGTCTCGGGCAGGTCCACGTCCAGCAGCGACGCGAAGCCGTTCTTGCCGGCGTCCACATCCACGATCAGCCAGCCGTCACCGCCCGCCACGCCGTAGTTGTAGCTCGGGTTGAACGCCCACCACGCGCGGATCTTGGCCGGATCACTGGTCGCTTCGGCCCGCCACAGCAGGCCCTTGGGCGGCACCTTGCTGCCGGGCTGGATCGGGAAGATGCGGAAGCCGCGCGCGGCCCACGCCAGGGCGTAGTCCAGTAGCATCACCGCACCCGCTTCACGGCGCGGTAGCTGTTCTTCAGTTCGCCGAGCGCCAGCACGTAGCCCTCACGCTTCAGCGCTGTGCGAGCCTCGCCAATGGCGCGGCTGCACCGGCTGTGCATTTGCGTCGGCGTCAAGCTGTCCGACGGCTCGCGGCTCACGATCCGGTAGATCTGTTCGAGCTTGATGTCCTGACCTGGCAGGTTCATGAACGTCCGAACCAGTTCCTCGTAAGCCTTCTTTTTCATGCGTCTGTCTCCTGTCGCATAAATGTTTATGCGCGTTTCGCCTGCCGGTCAATAGCGATTTCGACCGCAAGGTTCAGCGCATCGACAATCCGTTCGGCGTCGTCCCGGTTGAAGCACATGGCGACAGCCTTGATGGCTTTCGTTTCGCCGACCGCCGGGTGTCCGCGCTTGCGGTCGAACACGAACCATCGCCCGCGCACATCTTCCGTAGTCTCGTAGTAGTAGCGGTTCATTTCACAAACCTCCTGTCGCGCCACGCGGCGCTGGTTAACGGGAAGCCGGCAGCCCAAGACGGCAGCACGGCCATGAGTTCCTGCACTTCAGCCTTGTCCCCGGTGCCGATCAGAACCTCGAACACGCCTTCATCATGGACATGGAGCACAACCGGGTAGCCGGCGCGCTCGCAGTTCATCATGCCGAACACAAGCAGATCGCGGCACAAACCCTGGATGATGTTCTCCCATATCAGCCCGCCGTAGAGCGACACATCGCCCCACTTGTTCAAGCGGCTGTCCCCTCCCTCGACGATGACCTGCCGCCGAATACGGCCGGCTTCCTTCGTCTCGCGGATGCGCGGGTAAAAATATGACAGCGGCCTGCCGCTCGGCAGATAGATGTGCAGGAACTTGCGGTTGCGTGCGCAGTACATCCTGACCTTGCCGCCGAGTAGCTGGACCATCTGGCCCGGCTCGCTGACGGCCTCGACCACGGCGTCCTGCACGTCCCACCACGACTGAACCGTGCGCGGGTGGCCGGCTCGCCAGCCGTCCACGACGTAGCGCAGCGAGGTCCACACATCTTCGGACAGCCCGAACTTCGCGCTGTTCTCGAACTTGACCCGCGACTTCTCCCACATCACAGGGTCGGCGGTCGGCATCACGACTCGCGCGATGGCGTCCGGCTTGAACCCGTAGTTCGCAGCGCCGGACAGGAACGCGCCGACCGCACCCTGGTAGCCGAGGAACAGTTCCTGCACCTTGCCGATCTGGCGCTTCGGCCCCTTGCCGATGCTCTCGACCGGCTCGCCGAACGACTTGCTGTATGACAGCTTGTACAGGTCCGGCCCGATCCCCGCGTCGTATTCGCGGAACGCCTCGGTCTTCCACGTCTCGCCGGCCAGCCACGCCGAGCCGCGCCCCTCGACGTTCGAGTAGTCGCAGCCGATCAGTTCCTTGCCGTCCTCGGCGACGATCATCGCGCGGGTGCACTTGCCGATCGCGCGCATCGGCACGTAGCCGAGCAGTTCGCACCAGTCCACGGCATCGGCCGGCGAAGCGGCGTTCCGCAGGATGTGCAGCATGTTCTCGATCAGCGGCCCGTCTTCGTCGGGGTCTATGCGCTCAAGGTTGTGCGGCTGGTACAGCGACCCGGCCCACCGGCCGGTGCTGGCCTTGTGGTAAACCAGCAGGCCGCGCGCCCGCTCGTCGAAGTTCACGCAGCGCAGACCCGCCCCGTACTTCGCCAGACTGGTCGCCTTTGCCCCGAGCCGGCGCAGCGTCACGACGCGCTCGGCCAGTTCGTCCTCGAACAGCCGGGCGTGGTCGATGATGTCCTCGACATCGCCCTTGCTCATGCTCTCGACCGGGATGCCGCGCCCGCGCAGCCACGTCTTGATGCTTTCAAGCTGCGTGGCCTTCGCCACAGCGCCGTCCGTCAGCGCGCACAACTCGACATCGACGCGGCGCTTCGCCTCGTCCAGGAATGCGTCGGCCTTGCGCATCAGTTCCGTATCGAGACGGAAGCCGCGCAGGTTCACAACAAGATCAAAATGGTAGACCTCGCGCTCTCCGTCGCTGAACGGCGGCAGTTCCTTGTCAAGGTCGATCGTCGTCCACACGTCGTCCGGACAGTAAACGTACAGCTTTCTGAAATCCTCAGGGTCTTCGTTCCATAGGATCACATCAGTCGGCTCGCCTTTCTTCGGCTTGCGCGGCTTGCACAGCCGCACCATCGCCGCGTGACCCTCGGCGTTCTTGCGGGCCTTGACCCGCAGCAGCGTGCTCGCGCCGTCCAGTGATCCCATCAGGGACATGATGTGCGACCGCGCCATCGTGCAGTCCATCTGATGCGGAGACAGCTTGCCCCACCCAAGGCGCGGTTCGCAAACGTAGGTCCAGATCATCAGCTCGAACATGGCGTTGTGTGCCACGATCGTCGCGCCTGCGGCCACGGCGTCGATCAGGTTTCGTGGCGGCGGGTCGCCCCGCCGCCACAGGGTCATGGAACCGTGGCCCCATTCATCCTCGATCAGATACGCCGCGCACAGAACCTCCGTCGTGGGATCCTGCGCGTAACGCGCGGATCCGCACTTCACCAGGTCGCATGCACTGCGCGTTTCGAAATCGAGATAAATCTTCATCCGAACATTCCGATCCCTTGGGGTGCACCTGCTTGACTTCTTGCTTCCGCGCCCACAGTGCACCTTGCATCCATTGCTGCGCGTCCTTGGTTCCAAGGTCGAACGGGCATACGGCAGCCGCGGTCCTTCGGCGCAAGTCTTCCACGCCTTTTCTGTAAGGGTTCACGTTATTACCCCCACCCGTCGCTGCCGCCGGCCGCAGCCGTGGACTGCATGATCTGGTTCGGGTCTTCGACCCCGAGCGCGACCGCCTCGCCGCCCTCGTCAGCCGACGCGCCGCCCCCGCCACCGAGGAAGTTGTCGTCGGCCAGCTTCCACAGGCCCTGCAACCCAAGAGCCACGCCGGGATTGGCCGACGTGGTGGACTTGAAGCAGACCAGCTTCGCCTCGACCCACGCGCCGCCGTACATTTCCTTTTCCAGTTCTTCGGGCAGGATCGGCACCCACCGCCCGGCAACCGCCTTGAAGCACGGGACCTGCCGACCGGACTTGGCGTTGAAGAACGGCAGGCCGACGACATAGCCGTCGCTGGTGCCCTTCATCGGCTCACGCCCACCGTCGGCGACGTTGACCTTCAGAGCCTGGTCCTTGATCGGCGAGTTCTTGCTGTACTTGTCCATGAACATGGACGGGTCGGTGACGCTCGGATACGCAGCGCGCGCCGTGCTCTTGCACAACTCGGCAAGCGGGCCGATGTTCGTGGTCGGGAACAGTCCGGCCGCCTGATACTTGCCTTCGGCGTTCGGGTCGCGAAGGTTCTTGGCTCGCTTCGCAAGGCTCGGGTACGACAGGCGCACCGCGCCGCTCAGCACGCCGCCACCTTCGGCGACGCGCATCGGTTTGCTGCGCAGCAGGAAGTTGATCTGCTCCAGCGTCAGGCGCGTATTCATGCGCGGGTCAATCGCGGTCAACATTTTCGATCTCCGATTTTCAGGGTTGCGGCAGCGCGACAGGCGCTCCGACCGTGGCAGTCATTGCAGCGGCGGGGTCCACGGCCTCCCCCTTCGCCGTCTCAGGGACCAGCTTCAATCCCGAAGATTTCTTCTCGACAAACGCGGCCATGGATTTCACGGCGGCCTTGTCGGACTTGATCAGCTTCTCCGCCTGCGCGACGGTCAGCAGCTTGCGCGGCGCGTACTCGTCCTCGTCGAGTATGGTGTTCTCGGCGAACCATCTCTTCGCCCCTTCGGCGTTCTCCCACGACCGGCGAGCCTGCTTCTCGATCAACTTCATGCCGGGGATCTTCGTGCCGCCCATCGCCATCGACAGGGCGGCGTCCTCGATGCCGTCGATGAACGCCTGCAGCACGGGCAGCAGCGCCAGCGTCTCGGCCAGTTTCTGCGGATCGCGGCATGAACCGGCAGGCGGTAACGTTACAGTTACGCTGTCGCCGTGCACCGGCCATATCTCGGTTGCGCGGACCGCTGTTCGCGGCAGCGCCGGGCAGTCCGGCGCGCCCGCGCACCACTGGCACCACGAACCCGGCGTCGGTTCTGGCTCGACCGCCAGCGCGTTCGCCCTTGCCTCGTCAATCTCACCGTCGAGCACCATCAGGTCCGCCGGCCCGTAGAGCATCGTGCGGATCGGCTCGGCACCGAACGCGCGTGGCTGGATCACAGTTGCCTCGATACGACGAACCGGGTGCTGCCAGTTGATCGTTGCGCACAAGGCGTAAAACCGAAGCTGCACCGCCGCCGCGTCAACCAGTTTATAGCCGTGCTTGTAGTCGATGACGCGCAGCGTCTCGGATGCCGGGTCGTAGATCACGCAATCCGCCGTGCCGCCCGTATCCTCGTGCAGCTTGAACTTCTGCTCGATCAGCACGATTGCATCCGGCTCATGCAGCAGCGGCAGGATGAAATCGACGGCCTTCTGCACCGCCTCGACATCCTCGGCGTCGTATTCGACGTGGCCCGGCAGCAGAGCCTGGCCCTCGAACTCCAACACGCTGTCCCGCCGCTCGCGCAGCGCCAGTTCCAGCAGGGCATGGGCATGGGTGCCGCGCATGGCGTGCTCGCTCGGCGGGCTTGGCGGCGCGGCGGCGCACAGCTTGACGGACGCCGCGCACCGCAACCAGCGGTGCGCGTTCGATCCGCCGAACGGAAGATGTTCCCGTTCGTCTGACATATCAGATCACCTTCTTGCCGGCGGCAAAAGCGTTCAGGTCGGCGAGCAGCCGCGCGCGCTGATCGGCGCGAACCGTGCGCAGACCGGCGGGCGAGCCGTCGTCCTTCTGGAACGTGGCCGCAATGTATTCCTTCACCCTGGCCTGCGCGCCGGCACCGAGCTTGTCGATGGCGCTGTTCGCCGCCGTCGACAGTTCCGCCTCAGTCGGCACGTAGTCAGAAGGGGCGCCTGCGGTAATGGCGGCAGGTGCGGGCTCCGGGGCTGCGGGGGTTTCCTTCTTCTCGGCCTTGGCCTTGGGCGGGGCCGACGGCGTAGGCACGGCGGCCGGGGCGGGAAAACCGTGCGTCCCGGCCAAGGCACTCAGTACCCGAGCAACGTCGTCCTTTTCCGTGTCGAGATTGATTTGAATGTGGATTTGCATGTCGATGTTTCTCCTGTGTTGATCGACGCATAAAATATTATACATACTGGCGGGTCGGTGTCAACCGTCGCCTTTGATGAGTGCGCCGATGCGCGCAAAGTTTTCCGGCGTTATGGCGCCGGCTTCGTCGATCCATACTCGGGTTAAAGTTGGGGTTTTTATCACTTTCGGCTGGCGACACAGCAGCGGATAATTGTGTCGGTGCCGCGCTCCCGCCGCGTAACTCGTGAACCGAGCGCCGCACGCGCAACCGTATGTCTCAGACCAGTGGCGTTTCATGCCATTGCCTCCTGTGTTGATCGACGCATAAAATATTATGCAGATTGGCGGGTTGGTGTCAACGCGATTTTCTAAATTCCAATAGCGCATCGGCAACTTTGAATGCCGCTCTCGCGATGTCATCGGACCTATGTCTCGACAAGAAATCCGTGTTCGACATAAGCCCGGCTACAGCCTGCCCCGCGAACCAATCGCGCAAGGACATGCCGGACACCGTGCCGTGGTGCCAAGTGTACCCGTCGCTACACACTTTCGAGTATTCTGCGTGTGTTGGAAACGCCTGTCCGCCATCTTTCACATTCATGTTACGCTCCTCCTTGCTCAAATTCGCGAACCGCGTCGAGCACAGCACCTGCCACACCCTGCGGTTCGCCCTCGTCGCCGCGCGTCATGGCGGCGGACAGCTCTGCGATCGTTGCGCCGTGTTGCAGCGCGATGCTGATCAGCGTGGCAGTGTCGCGGGCGGCAACGTCCATGGCAGTTGTCGGCTTGTTAGCCGAGATAAATACTTCCTTCGGAGTGCCGGCCTCGTCGAACCCGACCATCACGTCGTAGACCAAAACGGAAATATTGCCGGGGTGCGGCAGTGTAAACGTTAACCCCGGCCTGCGGTTCTTCAATCGTGACCTCACGCCATCGCCTCCTGTAGATTGTCCTTCGCGGTGATCGAGACGATCGTATTGGCCTTGCGGGTTACGATCGAGGCGACCGTTTGATCGAAGCTGTTTTGCAGCATCACGAAGCGCGCGAAGGTGGGGCGCTTCTGTCCCTTGCGGCGCACGCGGCGCACAGCCTGGATGTTATCGGCCGGCGTCCACGAGCTTTCCAGCATGTCGAGCCGGCAAGCCGCAGTCAACGTGATGCCGGTGCCTGCGGCGGTGATGTTCCCGACGAGGACCCGCACGCCGTCCTGTTCGTGCTGGAAGCTCTGCACCGCATCTGTGCGCGCCTTCTCGCTCGTGCCGCCGACAATCGCGGCGGTGCGGATACCAGCCTGCGTCAAATGGTCCGCGACAAGCTGGATCGCGCGGCGGTGGTGCGCCATCACGACCAGTTTGTCGATCGTGCCGGACTTGATCTCGTCCGTGATGAGCCGGGCGTAGCCGGGTGCCTTGGCCTCGGCAATCAGCGCGCGCAAGGTGGCGACATGGGTGCTGTCGTCGAACGACAGCGCACCTTCGGCCTCGACGGCCTGCACAATCCGCTGATCGAGCCCTGGATACTGCCGCAGGTAGTTCACGATTTCCTCGCGGGATCCGTCCACTGCCAGCGGGTCGATGCGGATCGGCGGTAACTGTTCGCCCACGTCGTCGAATGTCCGCATGATCGACATCGTGCGCAGCAGCGCCTGCAACTCGGGCAGCGCCTCCTTGCGCACCGTATTGGACACCGAAAATGTGCCGATCCGCTGCTTGAAGTAGCGCTTCTGGAATGCAGTGAACGCGAGCGGCGTCGCGCCGGCCAGCCGCATCGGCACCCATAAATCCGCCGGGTCGTTCTTGATTGGCGTGCCGGTCAGGCACCACACATGGTTCGCCATTGCGGCCACGCCGCCGAGCCCGTTCGCCCCGATAATCGCCTTGGTGCGCTTCGCCTCGGGGTTCTTGAGGTAGTGGCTTTCGTCAATCACCAGCAGGTCGAAGAAATCCGCCGCGAGGTCCGCCGACCAGTTGGTTGCCTGCTCGAACGACACGACCAGCACGTCGATCTTGTCCCGCTGCCACATATCCAGGTCGAACACGCTGTCGGCCTTGCACACCCGCGCACCGTCGCGGCCCCACAGCTTGAACTGGTAGGGCCAGACCTGCCGCACGCCGGCCGGGCAGATGACCAGCGTGCGCCCGGCGCGCACAAGCTCGCGGGCGCGGATGGCCTGCGCGGTCTTGCCGAGCCCCGGCTCGTCGAAGATCGAGGCGCGGTGCTTGCTCGCGAGAAACGCCGCGCCCTGAAGCTGGTATGGCTCAAGCTGGTCGGTCACTTCGGGTCATCCACTTTGAAGTTGACGGCCTCGGCGCCCTTGGTCACGAGCAGGCCCACTGTATCGCAGATCTTCATTCCGTGCCGGGCAGCAAAGCGGTAAATCAGGTCGCACGTATCTTCGCGCAGACGGACGTTCATCTGCGTGTAGGTGTTGCGCGTGTCCGGCTTCGTGCCGTGGTAAATGTGCCGCCGGGACACGCCGATCAGCTTCGCGATCTTGTTGGGCAGAAACCCGGCAGCGCGCAACTCGCGCACAACCTCGTTGCGCTCCTGCACGGTCGTCCAAAAATATCGGCGCTCCTCGCCATTGACGTGCGCAACGACGGTGCGGTTTCCCTTCATCGCTGGCATGTCGGACAAACCTTCTTGAGACTAATCGCCGCGACGATCCCGCGCCACTGCTTATCCTGCGGGTGTTCCACCTTGGCCCGCAAAGCCGCCACGGCCTCGCTAAAGTCGGCAAGCATCTGGCCTTGGGTTTTGTGCTTCTTCAGTCGCACATTCACGCGGAATGCCGCTTCGGGCCACACCTGTTTCTCGGTCATCATCCGATCCTCATCATCACGTAGCCCGGCCAGTCGGCCTCGGCTACGACGGTTGCAATACATTGGTCGTTCGGAAGTCCGTCGCACATATGCACCATGTGGTCGCGCATGTCGGCGTCATCAACCACGATTGCCAGCCCCTCGCGGGCTTGGTTCGCGACGCTCGGCGCGCGCAGCACGTCGGAGATCAGCTTGGTTCGGTTGTCGCTGTCACCTTTCATGTTCTTCGGCAGGTCGATCCATAGGCAGTAGCGGCCATTGCGGAACATCGGCAGCTTGTCGAAGTCGCCGAGTGTATCGCAGACCTGCTGCCACCAGAACCGATAAGCGGCGGTCTTGGCCGTGCGGTGCGAGTGACCCCGAGACGCGAACGCAGCGTTCACGCTCGGCGGCAGCGGCAGCCGCACGGACACAAGGTTCTGGCGAACGCGCGGCGGCATCAATCACCCTCGCGGTTTCGATCAACGCGCAGCAGCGTGTCGCGATGGCGCTTGTACATCTCGGCGCGCAACTCGGCCTGACGGCGCGTGAGCCGCTCGGCCGCGAGCATGTCCGACATGTACATCCACACCGCCAGCCCGCAGCAGACGGCCGACACAACGGCCACGAACGCGAACCATGCGAATTGCTGAACCTCGGGCGTCATGGTGCACCTGCCTCGCTGATCGCGTCCTGCGCCACCTTGGCCTTGTGCTCGGCGATGGCGCGCAGCGCAGCCATGCGCTCGGGCGTGGCCGGCGACCAGGTGCGTTCACCTTTGCGCATCAGCGACAGGTACGGGCGACTGATGCCAATCGCCTCGGCCAGATCGGCGTCACGCACGCCAAGCTCCGAAAGATGCGCGGCGATCGACGCGACCGGGCTGACAGGGGCGTCACCCTTGGTTGCTTTGGCCGGGGCGGGCGTGGCGGGTGCCGGTTCATCATCCCATCCGTCATCGCTGCTCGGCTCGGGTTCGGGCTGCTCAAATGCCTTCGCCACGAATGCCGGCGGCTTGAAGTCGTCGCCGTAACCGGCGGCCAGTTCGGGCGCAAACCCGATCACGCGGGCGCTACCTTCGATAAGCGGGCCGGCAGTTTTCAGATTATCGGCCGCGTCCTGGTAGATATCTTTCTTGCGCCGATCCAGGTCAGCCGGGATTTCCAACTCGTGCTTCGGCTTCTGCGGCAGCGCGGCACCATGCAGGTGCGCGAGACGCGGTTCACTGCCGACGAACTCGCGAAGCTGCTTCCCGTCAACGGTCGAGATCGGCATGCCCGCGACGGCCAAGCCGAACGCCTGCCGGATGGCCGCGACACGCGCGGTCCAGTCCGACGCCTCGTAAATCGGCGTGGTTTCAACTTCCAGTCCCGGCGCGAACCGGGCGATGACCTCATCGAGATCAGCCAGCCCGCCGTTTTCCTCGATCTCGACCTCGCAGGCGACGGCCACGTCATCGACGAGCTTGCCGAGCCCGCGCGAGATCGCGGAACGGGCGTTTTCGCGGATCGCCGCGTTGGCCTTGTCCGTGACTGAAAGCCACGTATCAGACGATCCGAACGCGGTTGGATCGTCGCGCAGCGAAAGCGGCCATTCGGCCGCCGCCCGCTCGATTTCTGCTCTGATGTCCATTGGTTTTCACCTCTCGTTTGCATAAACCATTATGCGACCCCTGGCTGTCATGTCAAGAGTTCGCGTGGCGATCAGGCGCGGACTTCCGGTTCTGATCCTCTGCAGCCTTGTGTGCGGCATCGAATGTCCGAAACAGTCTCGGGCATCCTCGCGCGTCGAGCAGCTCCGCTTTGTGTGGCTGCGCGTCATCGTTCCAGACACGCCACATCGGCTTTCCGGCTTTTGTCATATACCCGCTTGCGGGTTTCCATGGGCCGGTCAAAGGAATGCGTTTTCGCGTCCACCTTTTAGGGTCGGTCAGGTTATGCGGATCGTGTAGCGGGGCCATCTTTTTCACCCTTGGTTGCCTGGTTGCGTTGAAGCGTGGCGGTCAGACCGCAACGCCGTTACCGAAAATAATCCGAACCGCGCACAAACCTTCACTAGCGCGCTCGAACGCGATCGGGAGCCGGTTCCCGTGAAAAGGAAGCACGGCCAGCTTTTCGGCTTGGCAGGCTTTAGCGTAAGTCGCGGCGCGTTCCCGCACCGCGGCAGCTTCAAGCCGTGCCGCGTTCAGTTCACGCTCTATGCGCAAAGCCTCGTGCATCATGTCTGCGAAGAAACGCAGGTCGCCCATCGTTTTCACCCTTGGTTGCCTGGTTGCGTTGAAGCATGGCGCTTCCCGGTGAACCGCCTCACCTGGGCGGTTCACGAAGCAGCGTCACACGGCTTGCCAAACGGTGAAACCGGTTTTCTCTAAGCGCCGGCCCCAATGGAAACCGTTGTCGTCAAGGCAGGCCGTAACAAACTCATCAACGAAGTCGTGCCACGGGCGCCCATCCGTTTCGGCGATGCGGCATTCTTTGGCGCGCGCTTTGACTTTCTCGGCAAGCCGGCCTTTGCGCACCACATCAGCAACGGCCGCAGAATGCTTGTCGTATCCGCCCCCGCCCGCGAAGCCGCGCACCATCGGAACGCCGATCCAATGCACATAAGCATACAGGCGGCCAGCGCCGTCGCGCGGATACTTGAAGGCGATCGTTGCCACGCGAGCGCCATTGCGGGCGATGACATAGGCCGAGACGTTCGGGAAGGCGGCTTTGTGCTGGGCGTAAATGTCGGGCATTGTCGGTTGTCCTTGCGTGTCGGTTGTGAGGATGGCCGCTTCAGGCCGTCAGAACGGCTAGTGTGTCTTGTGCAGAAGTGATTTTCTTCTTGATTGCGACGGCCGCCGCGCTTTGGGCTTCCGGGAGGATCTCGTTCGCCACGGTGACAAGATACGAATTATCCCCGTGAGGCCAATTCGCATCAACGCCCCACAAAGCGCATTCGTAATCATCCAGAAGCTGGAAACCGCCTTTTTCAGCGGTCACGGCAACGGCGCAATAGATCATCTCCCCTGCGCGGTGCATGGCCATAACGGCTTCGCAATCGGCCATCTGCTGCGCATAGGATTTGCGCGGGTTATCGCCGATCCAGCCAGGAGCGGAACGGTCGAGAGAAGGCCAGAAACCTTCGTCGTTATCTTCTGGTTTCCCTGCATAATCGTCGCAGTGGATCGTCGCCGTGTAGGTCACGCCGTCAACCGTACATTTGATCGTATCGCCGTTGTGAACTTTGCCACTCGGGCGATTGGAGAAAAGGCCGGTAAACATTATCTCAGTTCCTTCTGGTTAGCGCATCGCGTGGATGCAGGTTGCGCGGGAATGGTAACGCTCGCACTGTTCGAGTGCTCGGGCGTAATTGCGGTTCAACATCGCAAACGTGACCAGGATCACGGCGATGACCGAGAGAATGGTGAGGCGGTTCATTGGTCGGCGGCCTTTGCGGCCGCGTGATTGTCGAACAGCTCGCGATATTCGTCGCACCACGAATTGAAATAGATGGGCGCGAGCTGAGAATAGACGCCCTCCACATTCTCGATTGCTTCCGCCGCGTCGTCGCCGGGCTGGAAGAAAACAGACGTGTTATCGCGCTTGCGAGTGATGGAAGCTCCACCGCCGCGATGCGTCGCAAAAGTGTATTTTTCCGTTTCATAAATGACTGGCATCGGTGTATCCCCGTGTTTGTGTGTCGGTGTTGCGTATATAGCGGGTTGTAACATTCGTGTCAATCCCATCCGTCGCCGGCATCGAATGGAAATTTTCCGTCACGGAGATAGGCGACCATATCCGCATACAGAAATTTTACACCGTCGCATTGAACGACGCGCTCTTCGCGGCCGCGCCATACCGGCGCGCCGGTTATAGGTGATCCTGCTCTATATGTGCCGTCGCGCACGTCGCGCGCCCATACCAGGCGCGAGCCATCGAGACGGATTGCCGCGTGAATGCGGTCCGGGCGGATGCGCTCGCGGTTATCCGCCCATCCCGTGCTATCCGTGTCCCAGGGCCACGCATACCCGTCACGGATCGCTGCGGCGATATCGCCGGTCAGGTAAAACCGCCATCCGCATTTTACCATTCGGCCTCGGCCGTGAACGGGTTGCCCGTGACCTGCGGGTTCGCCGAACGGCACACGTTTCGGCTTTGAGAAGCGGGAAGCGCGCGGAAGTGCCGCCGCTTGCGCCTCGGAAACCCATGTAACAATACCGTCCACTAACGTCATGTAATCGAGGGGATCGACGATCCGTTCGGCCATTTTTAGCCCCTTTCGTTTGCTATAGGCGTAAACAATAAACTACGCAAATTAGTAAGACGTCAAGTCGCTCATCATAAAGAGGCAGAGCGCCGGAACACGGCGCGCTCTGCCCGTCTCGTGTTGTGGTGGATTGGGGGCGGGATAAGGCGACACATAGAGGCCCCGTGTGGCCTATGTGGTGCTATATCTTCCGCCCTGTAATCGGATAGATTGGTTGTGTCGCCGGTTCGGTGTGTCAGCGTGACAACGGGGGTTATGCTCGAATTGAGAATAAGCGCGGCGGTGTTGCAGTGAATTGCAGAGGAAAAGCCGTGCGCGTTGGTTATGCTCAGGTTGAGGATAAGGTGCTACGGGCGCTTACCTGATCCGCCGGTCTCGATCAGCCAGACTGCGCAACAATATTTCAATAATAACATAAAGTTGCGCCAAACAACCGTATCTTAAAATAAAACATCACGAAAGCACCGGCTCGCGCAATTTTATTGCGCATCGCATTCCGCTGATCCGCCCCAGCTTGCCCGATTGTTGGGCTTTTTGTTGGGCTTTTTGTTGGGCTTTTTGTTGGGCTTTCCCGATATCGGCATGACGATATCGCAGCAATATTAACAGCTTAGCGCCGCAATGCGGTTCCCCGCCGAGGAACCGCAGCGTCACGCGCACGCACATGCGCGCGCCATGCGAGACGCGCGTGCTGGCGCGATGCTGACCAGGCCGGGGCGGGTCCCCCACCGCGCCGCCACACCGCCGCGCGAGTCCTGATCCACGTTTTTCCGGATCGTCGAACCGCCGTAACGCCAACGTGACAACTCTGCACCCCCTCCCCAAGTCGGCAAAAAGCTGCTATAGCAACTTGACAACCCATCAGAACCAATGGCAGACATACCGACATGCGCAAGGACCCGCCCTTGCCCTTTGCGCCGCTTTCTGCCGCGCGATGGCCGCGAAATCGAAGTGACTGGCATCCTTGCGCAAGGAGAGGACCGATGTCGGACGTTATTCAACTTGACGATCACCGGAGCCCAAAAGGGAGCGAACCTGGCCCGGACGCGGTTTGGCGGTGTGGGTGCGGATGTACAAGCTACTTCGCTCGGGCGGACGGACAGCTTGAGTGTGTGAGTTGCGGGTCTGTGGCCGACGGAGTGAACGGGGAGTGGCGGGCGAAGTTGCCGGACGCGAGCGCGCAACCACTGGCCCCGATGGAAACAGGAGGCTCCACGATTGTTACGGCACTTGGGTCAAGCGGGGCAGCGTGCCGACGCATTCTCGCGGCCGACCCCGAGGAGCTTGTTGCGGCCATTACTTTTGATAAAAACGGCACCATCGGGGCGTGGGGCCTCGGTTTTAACTGCCGCGAGAAACTGGAATGGCTCGATGAAAAGCTGGCGGTGGCGCGAAAGCTACTGACGGAAACAGGGAAACCGACCTGACATGCGCAAGGACCCGCCCCACAAAACCGCACACGGCATCATGGGCCGCCCGAGATTGCCGGCGCCGCTACCGCCGGGCGAACTGCCCGACGAGAACAGCCGGATATGGTCGTATCCGCCCGCGGCGATCCGGCACGGGGAGGCGCATATCCAGCCGGATACGCGAGAGTGGTTCCGCCAGAAGGACGGCGTTGTGGCGATCTGCCGGTTCTACCCGGATCATCCGCGCTGGAACCTTGGGGCGGACAAGAAATCGAACATCCTGAATGACCAGATTTGCGGCGAGGTCCATATGCTCGCGCGCATCGAGGCCGGGCTGCCCGAGCTGCCCAAGGTTGCCATCCGGCAGATGGAAGTGAAGCAGGTCCAGGCGGACACGGCGTTTCGGCTGGTATCCGCCGTGCGCAAGGTATCCACGTCGGAGCGGCTGACGGATACGCTCGAGCGTTTGGCCGATCGGCAGCCGGGGCAGTATCTGAAGCTGGTGCGCGATCTGGCGCGGTCAACCTATCTGCCGGCCGGGGTTGAGCCGGTGCAGCACGCGCCGGACAGCAAGCAACTTGATTTGATCATCGAGGCGCTCGGGGATGAGCTTCGGCGTCGCGAGCAGGAGATGAAGATCATCACGGTCAACCCGCAGGACGTAGAATTTGCGGAGCCGGCGGATGCGTTCGTGACACGGGCGATGGTGCTGCACGACGCGGCGAATATCACGGAGGACCGGAAACCCGGCCTCGTGGCGCCGGACGACAGCCGGGCAGTCACGGGACTGCGCGGGGTTGTTGATGTCAACGCGGAGGATTACGACGATGGGTGGTAGCTTCTGGTTGGCGGTTGCTGCGATTGGCTCCCTCATCCTGCTGCTGGCGAGCGCCAGTCATGCGCGCTCGTGGCGCAATGCGCCCCGCTCACCCGACCCACTTTCCGTCGCCACCAAAACAGGAAAAACGAAATGAGTGAACGTCTTGAGGCGATCCGCGCGGCGAATGCGGGCAAACTGGTCGATACGGCCAAGGGGTTGTCGCGCGAGGAAGTGCGCGAGCAGACGTTCTCCGCCGACGCGCGCAAGGCCCGCGATCTGGTGAAGGCGCAGGCGTGGCAGTCGCTGCCCGATCTGGCGCGCGCCATGCTGCCTCTGATCCTTGAGAAATCGCTGAAGCAGAAGCTCGGCGCGGCGATCGAGGAACTGGCCGCAGCGAACGACGAGTACCGCACGGTCGAGACGCTGCCGCCCGGTATGGTGCAGTGGATGGGCGGATACACGATGTCGAACGGCCTGCTGCCGCAGCTTCTCGACGGGGTGCCCGAGCACAAGCGCCGGTTTGCGAAAGCGTGGAACGGGCTGCTCGTCACGGTGAACGAGATCACCAAGGTCGGCATCACCAAGCGCTCGCGCTCGCTGCCGATTACGCTGCAGGTCGATCTCGACGCAACCGAGGTTTCACGGGTTCAGGTTCAGGGGTTCAGCGCCGATGGCTGGTGAACTGGACGACCTGATCGGCGAGCGGGGGAAAACTCACGGCGACTATGCGGCCGTGGCGGACACTTACGCCACGCTGCTCGCGGCATGGCAATCCTCTGGCCAGCCACTGCCGGAAACGTCCGCCCTTGCGCTGACGATGATCTTCGTGAAGATTGCGCGCATTCTCAACGGCGACCCGAGCCACGCCGATCACTGGATCGACATTGCCGGGTACGCCAAGTTGGTGGCGGATCATCTCAGCCATGGACCTGACCAAACTCACTGACGAGCAGATCCGCGATGCCCTGCGCCGGCTTGAGGCGCAGAAGCACGAGGCGGCCAAGCTCAAGAAACTGGAAGATTACCAGCCCTACGCCAAGCAGAAGCTGTTCCATCAGCACGGCGCCGCGTATCGCGAACGGCTGTTCGCGGCGGGCAATCAGCTTGGCAAGACGTATTCCGGCGCCGCGGAACTCGCCATGCACCTGACCGGGATGTACCCGCCGTGGTGGAACGGCAGGCGCTGGTCCCGCCCAACCTCGTGGCTCGCCGGATCGGAAAGCGGCGAACTGACCCGAGACGGTATGCAGCGCCTGCTGATGGGGCCGCCGTCGATCGAGGAACAATGGGGCACGGGGCTGATCCCGCGCGACATGATCGCGCAGAAACCCAAGCGCCGCCCCGGCGTCAAGGACGCGATCGACGCCGTGGTTGTGAACCACGTGCAGGGCGGACAGTCCGTCGTGCGCTTCAAGTCGTTCGATCAGGGTCGGTCGAAGTGGCAGGCCGACACCGTGGACGGCGTGTGGATGGACGAAGAGCCGCCATACGACGTGTACGAGGAAGCGATCACCCGCACCAACGCCACGCAGGGCATGATTTACATCACGTTCACGCCGCTCAAGGGCATGTCCCAGGTCGTGATGAAGTTCTTCCAGACGCCCGGAAACGACCGCATCGTCGTGCAGATGACGATCGACGACGTGGATCACTACACCGCCGAGCACAAGGCGAAGATCATCGCGTCCTATGACGACGCGACCCGCGAGGCCCGCACCAAGGGCATCCCGGTCCTTGGCTCGGGCCGCGTCTTTCCGGTGCCCGAGGAGATGATCAAGGTGTCACCGATCCGCATTCCTGATCACTGGTCGCGGCTCGGGGCGCTGGACTTCGGGTGGGACCATCCGACCGCCGCCGTCGAGATGGCATGGGACCGCGACACCGATACGATCTACGTGATTCGGGAATACCGCCAGACCAAGAAAACGCCGGCCGAGCACGGCACGGTTCTGCGCCAATGGGGCCAGTGGTTGCCGTGGATGTGGCCGCATGACGGCGAGCGCTCGGGCATCGACGGCGGTATCGCCATGGCGAAGCAGTACAAGAACGCCGGGCTGATCGTGCATCCGACCCATGTAACATTTGATGACGGCTCGATCGCGGTCGAGGCGGGCATCATGGAGATGCTGACCCGCATGAACGAGGGCCGGTGGAAGGTGTTCGACACCTGCCCGATGTGGTTCAACGAGTTCTCCCTGTACCATCGCAAGGACGGCCTGATCGTCAAGTTGAACGACGACTTGATCTCGGCGAGCCGCTACGGCATGATGGGCAGGCGCTTCGGTCGAACGCCGAACCGCAGGCCGTCGTGGAACGGCGATTTCAGGTCCGTCACCGCGCTCGGCACGGGCGAGGTTAGGTTTGGAGGTTAGCCCCATGGCAACGTTGTTTGGTGGCAGTGGACCGAAGCCGCAGCCGCCCGCCCCGCCGCCGCCGCAGGTCGATGACGCCGTTGCGCGGATGAACGAGCAGGATCGCGTTGCGCGCCGCTCGGGCCGCCGTACCAGCATCCTGACCAGTGAAAGCGGGCTGCCCGACCTTGGCACCACGACGCGGACGGGCCAGTGACGATGTACGGCGGCGCGGACGACAAGGCTAAATGGCACAGCGAACGGCTGGCGAAGCTCAAGACGAACCGCGTCAACTTTGACAGCCGGTGGGATCGCATTGCGCGCCTTGTGCTGCCGTCCGCCGTCGGCTTCCAGACGACCTACTTTCCCGGCAGCCGCCAGGATTACGACATTTTCGACAGCACGGCGCAGCTCGCGCTGCCCCGCTTCGCCGCCGCGATCGACACTTTGGTCACTCCGCAAACGACGCGCTGGCACACGCTGGTCCCGAAGCGCAAGACCCTGCGCCAGAACCAGCGCGTGCGCCGCTTCTGCGACGACCTGACGGATCTGCTGTTCTCTGTGCGGTATTCGCCGCGCGCCAATTTCGCAAGCCGGGTCAACGAGGTCTATACCAGCGTCGGCGCATTCGGGAATGGCGTGCTGTACATCCACGACGCGCGGCCCGGCATCCGGTATATCACGGTTCACCTGTCCGAGATTTGGTTCGACGAGGACGCGCAAGGCCGCATCGACACCGCGTATTGGGAGCACGAGTACACCGTGCGTCAGGCCGCCGAAAAGTTCGGCGTGGAAAAGTTGCCGCCCGACATCGCGGCGGACATCGAGAAAAATCCACAGCGCTCGGTCAAGTTCTGCAAAGCTGTGTACCCGCGCCGCGACCGTGACCCAAAGAAGCGCGACGCCAAGAACATGCCGTTCGCGTCCTGCACGTTCATCGTCGGCAAGGACAGCACGATTGTCGAGGAAAGCGGCTACCGCACATTCCCGTTCGCGGTTGCCCGTGACGTCACCGCGCCGCGCGAGATCTATGCACGCGGTGCTGCCGAGCGATGCCTCGCGGATAACCTAACCTTGCAGGAGATGGCCAAGACCAGCCTGCGCTACGGCCAGCTTGTCACTGATCCGCCGTGGCTGGCGGTCGATGGCGACAGCCTTGACCCGTTCGCGGCCCGGCCCGGCGCGGTCAATTACGGTTATCTCGGGGCAGACGGGCAGCCGCGCGTCGCGCCGCTGCGTCCGCAGGGCGACCCCGGCTTCGGGCTGGAATTGCAGGACCAGCGCCGGCAGGCCATCAACAATGCGTTTCTCGTCAATCTGTTTCAGGTGCTCGTCGAGAACACGAAGCGCATGACGGCCACTGAGGTCATGCAGCTTGTGCAGGAGAAAGGTGCGCTGCTCGGGCCGCTCGGCGGGCGGCTGCGCACCGAGTTCCTGTCCGTCATCATCGAGCGTGAGATCGACATCCTGTTCAACGCGGGCGTCGTGTCGGTGAACGACATTCCCGCCGAACTGGTCGAGGCCGGCGGGGAGATCGACTTTGAATACGACAGCCCACTGACCCGCGCCATGCGCGCCGAGGAAGGCGTCGGCATCCTGCGCACCTTGGAGTTCGTCAGCCAGGCGGCCACACAGGTCGCGGCGGCGGATCAGGATCGCGCACGGCGGATCGTGCAGAAGGTCAACTACGAGCGGGCACTGGAACGCATCACGGAACTCAACGGCGCCCCGGCGGACATCATGTTCACCGACGACGAAGTGGCCGAGATGGAAGCCGGGCAGCAGCAGCAGGTGCAGGCGCAGCAGATGCTTCAGGCCGCGCCTGTCATCGCCGACACCGTGAAAACCTTGGCGGAAGCGAACAGCGTTGCCGGAAACCAAACCGCCGTGATATAGGACACAGCCATGAGCACCATCGACCCGACGATCCAGACGACAGATACCGGACTGATCCGCGTCACGTGGGCCGGTCTTGCGGCCGGCGACGACGGTGCACCGATCGACTATCCGGCCTACGCTGACCGCACCGTGCAGGTCAGCGGCGTGTTCAACGGCACGACGGTTGTGCTTGAGGGCTCGCTGCTCGATCCGCCAACCGCATGGGCCACGCTGACCGACCAGCTTGGCAGTGAAGTGTCCATGTCCGGCGCCGACATCAAGCTTGTGGCCGAGGCAACGACATTCATACGCCCGCGCGTTTTCGGCGGGATTGACGTCAACGTCAACGTTACGATGCTCCTGCGGAGGAAGTGATGACCGATATGTCGATCCGGGAGGCCCAAACGCAGGTCAAGAACCTGCTGACCACGTTTCGGGCGCTCAAGCATTTCGAGGCGATCATCGACACCGTGGCGTCTGCGGAGCAGCGCGTCGCCGATTTGGCGACCGTCGAGGCCGAAGCCCGCAAGCGCGTCGAGGAACTGGACGCGGCGATCACCGCGGCGCAGGAGAACTACGCCAAGCAGCTTTCGGATTTTTCGGCGCAGGCCAAGCAGATCGTCGAAGCTGCGCAGGAGCAGGCCAACCAGATGCGGGCCGACGCGGCGGCCGCGGTGAGCAACGCCAAAGTGGCGGCGGCCAAGGCCAGCAAGTCCGCCGAAAGTGCGCGAGAGGCCGAGGCCGAAGCCAGCGCGGCGGTTTCCGCGAAGCAACAGGAACTGGACGACCTTGAAGTCAAGATCGAACAGGCGAAGCAGACTATCCAGAAATTACTGACCGGCTGATAGGGACACGATATGTCAGCAACAAACGCCTTTGAGACAAGCCTGCTTCAGCATATTTTCCAGAATGCTGCTATCGCGAACATTGGCGACGTAACGGGGCTGCCAGCATCCGCTACCGCAGGTTCTTTGTTTGTGTCGCTTCATACGGCAGACCCCGGCGAGGCGGGCGCGCAGAATACCAGCGAGGTATCCTATACAGGCTACGCGCGCCAGGCAGTTGCCCGCTCTGGTTCTGGCTGGACAGTATCCGGCAACAATGCATCGAACGCGGCGGCTATTGCATTCGGGCCTTGCACTGCCGGCTCTGCCACGATCACTCACTTCGGCATTGGCACAGCGGCGTCTGGCGCTGGCAACTTGCTGTTCAAGGGCGCGTTGACCGCTTCGATTTCGGTTACGACAAGCTCGAACGCAACGCAGACCTTCGCCGTTGGGGCGCTCGATGTGGATGTGGATTAATCCGCAAACGGTTGAGGCATTCACGATCACCGAAGGAAACGCCTGATGTCCGATAATGTTGGCTATGATCCCGGCACCGGCGTAAAGGTTGCAAGCCGCGAAGTCACCTATTCGGGTGAGACCGCTCAGGCGCAATCCGTTGGCCTTGTCATGTTCTCTGGCGCGGATGACGCCAAAACCGCAACGGATGTTTCGACCGGATTCCCCCTTCCTGTCAGCGTGCAAAATGGTTCCGCCATCCTCACGAAAAACCCGATGTTCGAAGACCCCGGCGCGGTTGTTCGGCAGGCCCCGGCTGATATTTGGTCTGTAAGTTTTGCGGATAGCGGATCAGGTCTGCTCGCGCCGGAGCTTACACAGCGCCGCCTTGGGACCGGCATGGGCGTTAGCCAGTCGTCCAGCAACCTGCTTGTCACGACCGGCACAACGACCAACAGCGAGTTTCTTGCGCGCAGCCTCAAATCGTTCCGGGGGGCCTTTATCGCCCGGCACAAGACCATTCTTTCGCAGCGAATCGCCAACAACAACTTCGCCGTGATGATGGCGGATAGGGTGGGTGAGGGCCTGTCCTGCACCATCAACAGCGCCACCTCGATCAGCGTCACCAAAACGGCTCACGGCTTCACCGCCGCCAATGTCGGTCAATTCATGATGGTGGGAGCCATCAGCGGCGCGACGGGCGTTCCTGGCCGCTATGCGATTGCGTCCATTCCCAATGCCGACACGATCAATTTCACGGTTGCGGGCTGGCCAGCCTCAGGCTCCTGCACGGTGGATCTGTTCGGGTGGAATTACCTTTGGACGCAATACACCGGCACAACGGCGACGAGCGCCAACATTGACGCGCAGCGGCGCGG
>Ga0315904_10001110_pt1 | contig 42734 bp, 12 predicted proteins | sample LakEriMetagenome_6_FD_203529 | JGI IMG/M metagenome (GOLD analysis project Ga0315904, IMG submission 203529) | Freshwater fungal communities from buoy surface, Lake Erie, Ohio, United States - Buoy 12 MA120 | ecosystem: Environmental > Aquatic > Freshwater > Lake | place: USA: Lake Erie, Ohio... | reverse complement strand
CGGCGGCATGCTTTTCATCGATTATCGCGGCCACATCGGGCCTGCCCAAACGTAGTTTTGTTCCTGCCATGCGAGATGCTCACATGCCCGTGTCATTATGTCACGTTATTTCTGCGATCTGGTATCATTCCAAACCGCGCGGACTTCCAGTGCGCCAAGTTCACGCCATGCTCCGAGGGCGATTGATTCCCACGACAGCGCGCCCAAGGCGGTGCGGATCAGCCGCAGGGTGGGAAATCCGACGGCGGCGGTCATCCGTCTGACCTGCCGGTTCTTTCCCTCGACAAGCCGCAGTTCGATCCAAGAGGTCGGGATCGCCGCGCGGAATCGCACCGGCGGATCGCGTGGAGGCACATCGGGCTGCGGATCAAGGTGCCTCACCTCACATGGCCGGGTGCGATAACCCTGGATCTCCACACCGCCACGGCGCAACGATTCCAGGGCGGCATCGGTGGGAACGCCCTCGACCTGCGCCAGATAAGTTCGCGGATGACCGCGCTTCGGATCGAGAAACCGGTGGTTGAAACCGGCCTCATCCGTTAGAAGAAGTAGCCCTTCCGAATCCATGTCCAGCCTCCCCACCGGATAGACCGCGGGCGGAAAGCCGAACTCGGCGAGCGTGCGCTGCCCCGGTTGGTCGGGCGTGAACTGGCAGAGCACGCCGTAGGGTTTGTGAAAGGCGATCACCATGGCGGCGGCTATTTCCTGAAGATGAAAAACACCGCGCCCGCCAGGCACACCGCCGCGCCAAGATAGTTCCACGTGATCTTCTCGCGCATGAAGAACACGGCGAACGGAACGAACACCGAAAGCGTGATCACCTCCTGAAGAATCTTGAGCTGAGCCAGGTTGAAAACCTGATAGCCGATGCGGTTGGCGGGCACTTGCAGCAGGTATTCAAAGAACGCGATGCCCCACGACAACAGCGCGGCGATCATCCATGGCTTGTCCCGCATGTCGCGCAGGTGGGCATACCAGGCGAAGGTCATGAACACGTTCGACAGCGTGAGCAGGATGATCGTTTGCAGTCCGGCCATGGGCGGAAGCTGAATCGTTCCGCCCGGAACGCAAGCGCGCACGGGGCGAATGGTCAGAACGAGAGCGACGCCCCGATGCCGACGGAATGGGAGGACTCCGAGTCCGAGGAGCGGAAGTCCGAACGATAGGTCAGGCCGACGCGGAGGTTGTCCGTGACGTCGTAGTAGGCGCCCGCGCCGATGACCAAGGCCTCGTTGTCGATTCCGGGAGCGCTGACCGAGAAGGGCAGGCTGCCGGCCGCGGTGTTTCTCGCGGATACCGATTCGGAGGAGCCATCGAGATCGAAGATATAACCGAGGTGACCGACGAGCCTGAAGTCCGGACGGACGGCGTAGTCGAGATCGATCCCGAGTTCGAGCAACGAGGAGTCGATGTCCTGTGAGGCGACGGCGAGCGAAGTGCCCGGGCCGGCTTCGGTGAAGCCGTTCACGCCGCCGGTCATGTGGCGGAGCATGGCGCTGGGAGTGATGCGGAATCCGTGCTTTTCATAGACCACGGTGGAAACGCCGAGTGTGAACTCGAAGGCATCCGAGTGAATGCCTTCAGCGAAGACGTTTCCTCCGGCGCTCCGTCGGGTGGCATCGTGTTCGTAACGGCCATAGGTGGCGCTGGCAATGAGGCGGGTATCCGAGGACTCGTCCACCACATAACTGCCGAAGGCGCCAAGCGCGACGCCCGACGACTCGGTGTTGACGAGGTTGCCCTGAATGTCGCCGTCATCGTAGCCGAAGAGGACGCCGAACCGGGCCTGTTGGTTGAACTGGTGGCGGGCACCGACGGTGACTCCCACGAGATCGATGTCATATCCGGCGTTCGTGGCACCGTCATCCACTCCGGAGGAATGATAACTGGTGGTCGCGAAGGCCTCGGTCTCGCCAACGCGGGCGATGGCCTCCTGCCCCATCGCATCCCTGACGTGGGAACGCAGGGCCTGTTCGGTGTAATCGGCGAGGCCGCGGTGGACTTCGGGTGACAGGTTGTTCGCGACGGGTGCGGCCTTGGAGCTGGTGGCCATCAAGGGCACATCCGCGGTTTCTTCCGGAGCATCAACATCGCTCTCCGACACCGGAATCACGGCAGACAGGGCTCTCACGGTTGGGGTTTTGCGATTGTCGGCGCCGTTGTCGGCATCCGTCTTGGCGAGGGTCGACTTGCTTGGGGCGGAAGCAGGCACCGCCTTGGCGTTCCTCGCAAGGATCTTGCCATCGAGGCTCACACCATCGCCAAGTCTGACGAGGGTGCCGGTGGCTTGGTTGAAAGCGATTTTCCCCTTGAAGCCGACAGCCACGACGGATTTGAACGCATTGGCATAAGAGCCGGCCTTGAACAACTGCACACCCTGGCCCTCCTTGAGACCTTCGCCGGTATTCACCACGACAAGGCGGCCTCCGAACCGAACCGAGCCGGCATTGATGGACTCGAAGGTGTTCCTGTTCTTGAGGGAGAGGGTGACAACGCCGGAGTTCTCGAGTTTTCCGGAAATGGTCAGGTCCTTGTTCCTGCCGCCCGCATTCACCGCGAGATTGCCGAAGTTCTTCATGTTCCCGTCGACGGTACCGGTGCCGAGGAATGAGGCCTTGTCGTTGATTCTGGTGTTTGACTCCGCCGTTCCGAGCAAGGTGAGGGAGCCGGCGTTGACGTCGAGTTTCCCACCACCGATCGATCCGGAGATGGTGGTTTTGCCTTCGACGATGACATCTCCCGAGATATTGCCGGCGACGGTGCCACCCTTGATCTTGGCCTTGTCCGTCACGAAGAGTTCTCCGGTGCCCCTGAGCCTCGCGTCGTTGTTCTGAACGTAGATGCGGACCCGGTCGTCGAAGGCGCCGAGGTTCAGCACGCCGGTATCGACCACCCGGACGAACGCGGAATTCGCGATGCGGTCGGACGCTCCGAGTTCAAGCACGCCGCCGGAGATGCGGATCGCCCTGCTTCCGATGGTTCCGAGAACCTTGGTCGTGCGTTCGGTTTGCTCGATCTTGCCGTTGCCGAGATTGCCGGCGAGCAATCCGCCCCTGAAGAAGTAGGTGTTGGCCGTGAGCGTTCCAGTGCCGGAGAGGGTGCCATCAAAGAGGGAGAACGTGGTGACCGTTTCATTGAACCCCGCCAGGTCAAGAGTGGCTCCGGTCACGCGCAGGGTGGTCGCGTCCGACAGCCGCTCCGAGGCGCCGAGAGCAAGCGTTCCGCCGATGACATTGACCCTTGCGGACTCCGAGCGACCGAGCAGGGTTGTTGTGCCGGCAGCTTGGGTCAGGCCACCGGTGCCAAGGTTGGCAATCACGGTTCCACCCAGTAGGTTGTAGGTGTCCGCCGTGAGGGTGCCCTGGCCGTCGAGAGTGCCGCCGTTAATGGAGAACGAGGCAACCGTGTCATTGTAGCCATCGAGGTCGAAGGCGCCGCCGTCGACGATGACTTGCGCGGAGTCGGCAAGGCGATTGGAAGCTCCGAGTTTCAGGATGCCACCATTGATGTTGACCTTCGATGCGGCGGAGGTTCCGGAAAGAGTGGTGACACCGCCCATCTGGGTGAGGATGCCGGTGCCGAGATTGGCATTCAACTGACCGCCGTTGAGGGTGTATGAGGCGGCGCTGAGCGTGCCGGTTCCCGACAGGGTGCCGCCATTCACCGTGAAATCCCCGACGGTATCGGAATACGCTCCGAGAGCGAGGGTGCCGGAGTTGAGTTGCACTGCGGCGGCCACCGAGAGCCTGGCGGAAGCGCCGAGAGCAAGGGTGCCGCCATCGATCGTGACTTTGCTGGCGGCGGCGGTGCCGTTCAGGATGGTGGTGCCTGCCAGTTGGGTCAGGTTGCCCGAGCCGAGTTTGGCGTTCACGACGCCGCCACCGAGGTTGTACTGGGTCGCGGTGAGGGTGCCGGTGCCATTGATGGTTCCGCCGTTGAGGACGAGGTTTTCGACCACGTCGCTGAAAGTCCGCATGTTGAGGGTGCCCGGGGCATCAATGGTGATGGTCGCGTTGTTCGCAAGGTTTCCGGACGCGCCCAGCGCAAGGGTGCCCCCGGTGATGTTGATATCGAGCGCTGCGGCCGTTCCGTTGAGACTGGTGGTGTTCGAGAGTTGATTGAGGACACCCGCACCAAGGTTGGCGTTGATCGTGCCGCCGTTGAGATCGTAGGTGGCGGCGGTGAGCAGACCTTCGCCATTGAGCGATCCGCCGTTGAGTGTGAAAGAGGCGACCGCGTTGCTGAAGTTGCCAAGGTTGAGGATGCCGTTGTTCACAACCACATCCGCCGTGATGGCAAAGCGGTCCGACGCGCCGAAGTTGAGGGTGCCGCCATTGATGTTGACCAAAGACGCGGCGGAAGTGCCGTTGAGGATGGTGTTTCCCGAAAGCTGGGTGAGCGTCCCGGTTCCTAGGTGGGCGTTCACGACTCCGCCCGCGAGGTTGTAGTTCGTCGCGGTGAGTGTGCCGGTCCCGTCGAGGTTGCCACCGTTGAGGGAGAAGGTGCCCACGGTTTCATCGAAGGACTGCAGGTTGAAACTTCCTCCGTTGATGGTGAGGGAGGCCGCATCCGCAAGACGCTCCGAAGCGCCGAGTGTGAGGGTGCCGCCATTGACGTTGACCACGCTTGCGTCGGAGGTGCCGTTGAGGATCGTGTTGTTGGCAAGCTGGTTGATGGTGCCGGTGCCCAGATCGCCATCGATGATGGAGCCGCTGAGATTGTATGTAGCGGCCGTCAGGCTGCCGCTGCCGGTGAGGAAACCGGAGACCAGGTTGAAGGAGCCGACCACATCATTGAAGGAGCCGATATCCAGGGTCCCATTCGTTACCGTGACGTCGGCGGTGTCGGAAAGCCGGTCTGAAGCGCCGAGGGCAAGGGTGCCACCGTTGATGTTGACAATGCCGGCGGAGGAGGTGCCGTTGAGCGTGGTGGTGTTTGTGAGTTGGTTGAGGGTGCCGGTTCCGAGATTGGCATTCACCGTGCCGCCGTTCAGACCATAGGTGGCGGCGGTGAGCGTGCCGCTGCCGTTGAGGATGCCACCGTTCAGGGTGAAGGTGCCGACGGTGTCGTTGGAGGCGCCAAGGTCCAGCGTTCCGGCGCTGGCGATGGTGACAGCAGCGGTGTCGAGCAGTCGGTCGGAAGCTCCGAGGGTCAGCGTGCCGCCATTGATGTTGACGGTCGCGGCAGCGGCGGTGCCGTTGAGCGTGGTGAGGTTGGAAAGCTGGGTGAGGATGCCGGCTCCGAGATTCGCATTCACCGTGCCGCCGTTCAGATCGTAAGTGCCGGCGGTGAGGGTGCCGCTGCCATTTGAGATGCCACCATTCAGGGTGAAGGTGCCGACGGTGTCGTTGAAGACGCCGAGGTCGAGTGTTCCCGCGCTGGCGATGGTGACGGCGGCTGCATCCAGCAGACGATTGTCAGCTCCGAGTGCCAAGGTTCCGCCGCTGATGTTGACGGTGGCGGCGGCCGATGTGCCGTTGAGCGTGGTCGTGTTGGAGAGCTGGGTGAGGATGCCCGCTCCGAGGTTGGCGTTCACCGTGCCTCCATTCAGATCATAGGTGGCGGCGGTGAGCGTGCCGCTACCATTCAGGATGCCGGCATTCAGGGTGAAGGTGCCGACGGTGTCGTTGAAGGTGCCGATGTCGAGCGTTCCCACGCTGGCGATGGTCACGGCGGCGGTGTCGAGCAAGCGGTCGGAAGCACCGAGAGCCAGGGTCCCAGCGTTGATGTTCACCGTCGCGGCTGAGGACGTGCCGTTGAGCGTGGTCGTGTTGGAGAGCTGGGTGAGGATGCCGACCCCGAGGTTCGCATTCACCGTGCCGCCGTTCAGGCCGTAGGTGGCGGCGGTGAGCGTGCCGCTACCGTTGAGGATGCCGCCATTCAGGGTGAAGGTGCCAACCGTGTCGTTGAATGTATCCAGATTGAGAGTGCCGGAGTTGATGCTGACGGCGGCGGAGTTGAGCAGACGGTCGGAGGCACCGAGAGTCAGGGTGCCGCCGTTGATGTTCACCGTGGCGGCGGCCGAGGTTCCGTTCAGCGTGGTGACATTGGAGAGCTGGTTGAGGATGCCGACCCCGAGATTCGCGTTTAACGTGCCACCGTTCAGATCGTAGGTGGCGGCGGTGAGCGTGCCGCTACCATTCAGGATGCCGCCATTCAGGGTGAAGGTGCCGACGGTGTCGTTGAAAGTGCCGAGATTGAGGGTGCCCGCGCTGGCGATGGTGACAGCGGCGGTGTCGAGCAGACGGTCGGAGGCGCCGAGAGCCAGGGTGCCGCCATTGATGTTCACCGTGGCGGCGGCTGAAGTGCCGTTCAGCGTGGTGATGTTTGTGAGTTGGTTGAGGGTGCCTGCCCCGAGGTTGGCGTTCACCGTGCCTCCATTCAGATCATAGGTGGCGGCGGTGAGGGTGCCACTGCCATTCAGGATGCCGCCATTCAGGGTGAAGCTACCGACGGTGTCGTTGAAGGTGCCGAGATTGAGGGTGCCCGCGCTGGCGATGGTGACGGCGGCGGTGTCGAGCAAGCGGTCGGAGGCACCAAGACCCAGGGTGCCGCCGTTGATGTTCACCGTGGCGGCGGCTGAAGTGCCGTTGAGCGTGGTGAGGTTGGAGAGCTGGGTAAGGATGCCCGCTCCGAGGTTCGCGTTCACCGTGCCGCCATTCAGATCATAGGTGGCGGCGGTGAGCGTGCCAGTGCCGTTGAGGATGCCGCCATTCAGGGTGAAGGTGCCGACAGTGTCACTGAAAGTGCTGAGATTGAGTGTTCCAGCGCTGGCGATGGTCACGGCGGCAGTGTCGAGCAGTCGGGCGGAAGCGCCAAGAGCCAGGGTCCCACCGTTGATGTTCACCGTCGCGGCTGAGGACGTGCCGTTGAGCGTGGTCGTGTTGGAGAGCTGGGTGAGGATGCCGGCTCCGAGGTTTCCGTTCACCGTGCCGCCATTCAGATCATAGGTGGCGGCGGTGAGTGTACCAGTGCCGTTGAGGATGCCGCCATTCAGGGTGAAGGTGCCGACAGTGTCACTGAAAATGCCGAGATTGAGGATGCCCGCGCTGGCGATGGTCACGGCGGCAGTGTCGAGCAATCGGTCGGAAGCTCCAAGAGCCAGGGTGCCGCCGTTGATGTTCACCGTCGCGGCGGCCGAGGTTCCGTTCAGCGTGGTGGTGTTTGTGAGTTGGTTGAGCACGCCTGCTCCGAGGTTGGCATTCACCGTGCCTCCGTTCAGGTCATAGGTAGCTGCGGTGAGCGTGCCAGTGCCGTTGAGGATGCCGCCATTCAGGGTGAAGGTGCCGACGGTGTCGCTGAAGGCGCCGAGATTGAGGGTGCCCGCGCTGGCGATGGTGACGGCGGCGGAGTTGAGCAGACGGTCGGAGGCTCCGAGAGTCAGCGTGCCGCCATTGATGTTGACGGTCGCGGCAGCGGAGGTGCCGTTGAGCAGGGTGGTGTTGGAGAGCTGGTTGAGGATGCCGGCTCCGAGGTTGGCGTTCACCGTGCCGCCATTCAGATCATAGGTGGCGGCGGTGAGCGTGCCGCTGCCATTCAGGATGCCGCCATTCAGGGTGAAGGCGCCGACGGTGTCGCTGAAGGCGCCGAGATTGAGGGTTCCCGCGCTGGCGATGGTGACAGCGGCGGTGTCGAGCAATCGGTCGGAAGCTCCAAGAGCCAAGGTCCCACCGTTGATGTTCACCGTCGCGGCTGAAGACATGCCGTTGAGCGTGGTCGTGTTGGAGAGCTGGGTGAGAATGCCGGCTCCGAGGTTCGCATTCACCGTGCCGCCGTTCAGATCATAGGTGGCGGCGGTGAGGGTTCCAGTACCTTCGAGGACACCCCCATTCAGGATGAAGGTGCCGACAGTGTCGCTGAAAGTGCCGAGATTGAGGGTGCCCGCGCTGGCGATGGTGACGGCCGCGGTATTGAGCAGGCGGTCGGAGGCACCAAGAGTCAGGGTCCCGCCGTTGATGTTGACGGTCGCGGCGGCGGAGGTGCCGTTGAGCGTGGTGAGGTTGGAGAGCTGGGTGAGGATGCCGGCTCCGAGATTGGCGTTTACGGTGCCGCCCTTGAGATCATAGGTGGCGGCGGAAAGTGTGCCGCTGCCGTCGAGAACACCGGTGTTGAGGGTGAAAGCTCCGACGGTTTCGTTGAAGGTTCCGAGGTTGAGGATACCGGAGTTGATGGTGACTTCGGCGGCATTCAGCAGGCGATCCGAGGCACCAAGAGCCAAAGTCCCGCCGTTGATGTTGACAGTGGCGGCGGCGGAGGTGCCGTTGAGGGTGGTCGTGTTGGAGAGCTGGGTGAGAATGCCGGCTCCGAGGTTGGCGTTCACCGTGCCGCCGTTCAGGTCATAGGTGGCGGCGGTGAGCGTGCCAGTGCCGTTGAGGATGCCGCCATTCAGCGTGAAGGTGCCGACGGTGTCGCTGAAGGCACCGAGGTTGAGTGTTCCCGCGCTGGCGATGGTAACGGCCGCAGTGTTGAGCAATCGGTCGGACGCGCCGAGAGTCAGAGTGCCGCCATTGATGTTGGCCGTGGCAGCGGAAGATGTGCCGTGAAGCGTGGTGAGGTTGGAAAGCTGGGTGAGGATGCCGGCTCCGAGGTTGGCGTTTACTGTGCCCCCATTGAGATCATAGGTGGTGGCGGTGAGCGTTCCGGTTCCGTCGAGGATACCGCCGTTCAGGGTGAAGGAGCCGACGGTGTCGCTGAAGGCCGCGAGGTTGAGGGTGCCGGAGTTGAAGGTGACGGCCGCACTGTCATGGAGGCGATTCGACGAGCCGAGTGTTAGGTTTCCACCGTCCACGTTGACGACGGATGCTGCGGAAGTTCCGTTGAGCAGAGTGGTGCCGGAGAGCTGGCCCAGTGTGCCTGTGCCGAGATTGGCGTTCACGGTGCCGCCGTTGAGATTGTAGTTGGTGGCGGTGAGCGTGCCGGTGCCGTTGAGGAATCCCGAATTGAGGGTGAAGATGCCGACGGTGTCATTGAACGCCCCCAGGTTGAGGATCGCGTTGTTGATCGTGACCGCGGCGTTGTCGAAGAGCCGGTTCGAAGCCCCGAGGTTGAGGGCTCCGCCATTGAGGTTGACCACACCTGCGGCAGAGGTGCCGTTGAGAGTGGTCGTGCTGGAGAGTTGGTTGAGGGTTCCGGTGCCGAGGTTGGCATTCACGGTGCCGCCGTTGAGACTGTAGGTGGCGGCGGTCAGCGTTCCTGTTCCAGTCACAAGGCCGCCATTCAGGGTGAAGGTGCCAACCGTGTCATCGAAAGCGGCGAGATCCAGCGTGCCGGTGCTGAGAACGGTGACTGTGGCGGCATCCGACATCCGGTTTGAGGCGCCAAGCACGAGGGTGCCGCCGTTGATGCCGACATTGGCGGCGGATGATGTGCCATTGAGCAGGGTGATGTTGGAAAGCTGGGTGAGGATGCCAGCGCCGAGGTTTCCGTTCACCGTGCCACCATTCAGTCCGTAGGTGGCGGCGGTGAGGGTGCCGGTGCCGTTGAGGGTGCCGCCGTTGAGGACGAACGTGCCCACGGTGTCGTTGAAACCCTTGAGGTCGAGGATGCCGACGCCGGAGACGGTCAGGGCGGCTGCATCGGCAAGGCGGTTGTCGGCCCCGAGTTCCAAGGTGCCGCCGGTGATGTTGGCGGTGGCGGCGGAAGAGGTTCCGTTGAGCAGGGTGGTGTTGACGGTTTGATTGAGAATGCCAGCTCCGAGGTTTCCGTTGATGGCACCGCCGCTAAGGGCATAGGTGGCGGCCGTGAGGGTACCGGTGCCATCGAGTGTGCCGGTGTTGATGGAGAACGTGCCGACAGTTTCACTGAAGCTTCCGAGATTGAAGGTTCCGCCGGTGATCTTCAATGCCGCGGCGTTGTTGAGGCGTTCGGATGCGCCAAGGGAAAGTGTTCCGCCGTTGACATTGAGATCGGTGGAAAGGGCTGTGCCGTTGAGAAGGGTATTGTTCGCGATCTGGGTGAGTATGCCGGCTCCCAGGTTGGCGTTCACCGTGCCGCCATTCAGTCCGTAGGTGGCGGCTGTTAGAACGCCGGTGCCATTGAGAGAACCCCCGTTGAGCGCGAAGGTGGAGACCGTTTCGTTGAAGGCGGCGAGGTTGAGGGTGCCGTTGTTGATGCTCAGGGCGGCGGAGTTTGACAATCGTTCCGAAGCTCCGAGTTCGAGAGTGCCGCCGTTCACATTCACGGTGGCGGATGATGAAACGCCATTGAGGACCGTGGTGCCGCCGGTCTGGCTGAGGACTCCGGCGCCGAGGTTGGCGTTGATCGTGCCGCCGTTGAGGTTGTAGGTGGCGGCGGAAAGGGTGCCGGTTCCATCGAGAACTCCCGTATTGATGGAAAATGAGCCGACGGTGTCATTGTAGGATTCGAGATTGAGCCGTCCCCCGTTGACGGCGACGGCCGCGGAATCGTGAAGTCGATTTGACGAGCCGAGCGCGAGAGTGCCGATGTTGACATTGACCGCAGAGGCGGCGGAGGTGCCGTTAAGGAAGGTGGTGGTGTTTCCAACCTGGTTGAGTGTACCCGCTCCCAGATTGGCATTCACGTTTCCACCGCTGAGATCATAGGTGGAGGCGGTGAGGGTGCCGGTGCCGTTCAGGTTTGCGGAACCGGTCTGGCTATAGGTGCCGACGGTGTTATTGAAGGTGCCGAGATTGAGCGTGGCGCCGGATTGAAGGGAGAGGTTTCCGGAAACGGCGAGTTGGTTGCTGCCGGAGAGCGTGACGGAGCCTTGCTGGATCCCGGCGGTGGTGGACGTAATGGTGGCGCCGGAAGCGAGCGATGCGTTGCCGTTGGTGTTCCAGATGAAACTTCCCGCCGTGTTGGATCCGGTGATGGTGGTGCCGGAGAGCAGACTGAAAGAGGCGGGACCGGTGGTGTTGAAATTGAGTGAGCCGACCGAGGCGGAACCTGCGCCGCCGCCGAGATTGATGGAGGTGCCATTCAGGATGGCCGCGCCGGTGACGGCGATGTTTCCCGAATTGGTGATCGCACCTCCGGAGATGACGCTTAGGGAGGAGGCGTTGACGGTTCCGAGATCGGTGCCGTCCTGCTCGTTGATGACAATCGTGGTGCCGTTCAGGCTGAGAGTGCCGAACTGGTTGCCCGAATTGTTAAGAGTGATCGCATTGGCGCCGGCGTTGAAGCCGGCTGCGCCAGTCACCTGGGCGGCGCCGGTCTGGGTAATCGGGCCGGTTGATACCAAATTGAGCGAACCCACGTTGACTCCAGCGAGGTTGGAGGAGCTAGCCTCGGTGATGGCAACCGCGCCGCCGGTGAGATGGAGGCTGCCGAAGTTGTTATTAGGGCCGTTGAGGGTGATGTTCGAGGATCCGGCGTTGAAGGTGGCCAGGCCACCGGACCGCAGGATGTGCAGGTTGCTTTGGGTGATGCCCGCAGTGGCCTGGACGGTCAGGGCATTGGAGATGTCCACCAGCCCGTTGAGCTGCACACCGCCGTTATTGGCGAATAGGTTGAGACTGCCTCCACCGACGACATTGCTGACATTCGCGGATACGGTGAGCGAGGTGGCGGCATTGAGCGTGAGGGTGTTCGAATTCGCCCATGAAACCGCGCCGAGGACACTGATGCTGGTGCCTGCGGGACTTCCCGAGTTAGAAACCACAACCAGCGGATTCGAGCCGAGAGCGGAGACCACGGAGGTTTCGGCCACCACCGCGTCCATCGCGGGATCCAGTGGCGTGAAAACGGGGCCGGCCGAGATGTTGCTGGCAGGACCACCACCGATGTTCAGAATGCCCGCCGCATGGGCAGGCAGCGCTCCCATGCAGATGAAGATCACGGAACTGAGGAATTTGCGGGACGGTTTCATGGCGGGTGTTCTTGCTAGGGTGTATTTGAGATTGGGACTAGTTGGCACTTTCATCCAAGGGACCGGATGATTCGCGGGACATGACGGAAGAGAGGAAGGCCGCCTCGGCATCCTGTTGCATGCGGCGGCGTTCGGATTGCTCAAGCTCGGCGGATACCGATTCAAAAGGGCGCACGGAGGCGGGCTTGGCGTCCATGAAGCGGACGAGGAAAAGACCTTCCGGAAGCGCGACGACTTCACTGACATCGCCGGGCTTTTCCAAGCTGAAAGCGATCCGCGCTGCGGCTGCCGCCACTGAATCCTGCGCGCCCTCGTGCTCCAGCCAACCCAGGATTCCGTGTTTGAAGCGCGAGGAGGCATGCTCCGAGTGATCCACACTGAGCACGGAGAATCCCTCGCCAGGGTTTCTCAAAAGTTCGTTGTTCGATAAGAGCCAGTCGCGAGCTTGCTTGAGTTTGTCCGTGTATTGGGCGATCCTTTCCGGATTGTCACCCGGGTTGAGCCACAGCAGGGCAACCTGGCGTTTCTCGGCGGACTGGAACCGGTCCTTTCGGGATTCATAGATCTCACGAAGTCGGGATTCCGGTATGGGTTGGCTCGCAATCGAACGGAGTTGAGGATCGAGGCGGGTTTCGCGAAGCCGGGAGATGAGAATGCGGGAGATCTCGGCTCGGGCGAGCGGATCTTCATCCATTCCCGCGTCGAGCGCAGCCTGGACGAGGCGCGCGCGTTCCTCAAGCGCTTTGAGCGCCGTCTCGCGGGAAATGTTGGGGTTCTCGGCGAGATAATGATCGATATCAGATCCAGTGACCGCAAGGCTCCCAAAGCGCAGCGGGACCCCTTCGTCCCGGGTTGACGAAGGACCGGCAGACTGGCTCATGGTTTCCTTCTGACAGGAAACGACGATGAGCAAGGCCCCAAAGACAGGGAGTCTGATCAGGAGCCGGTTCATCAGTTCAGGTTGCGGATCGCGGCTCTACCGGTGCCGCGTTTGAATTCCCACATGAGAGTGTGATTGCCTGTGAGCTGGTGCCTGACCCTCACGGCGGCACCGGTGGTTTCGGCGACTTTCACGCCGTCAATATGGAACGAGAACCGATCACCGGGACCACCACCAGTGACTTTCAACTCGAAATCGAGGTCCGCTCCGTCGGTGATTTCCGAAACGATGCGGTTGGTGCCGCCGGAAGTTCCACCGCTGCTGAGGAGTTCGCCGGTGGTGGAGTTGGTTTCCCATGTGGCGCTTCCGCTCATTCCGAATGGGGAGGTTCCGACAAGATCGCCGATGGTGTTGGAGGCGAGTTCCCCGGGTTCGAGTTCCATGCCGAGGCGATAGAAACGGCTGGTGGCCTGAGCGGGCAGCGTCTGGCCGACAAGCTTGATACCGGTGGGATCCTGGGACTCGGTGAAGGTGGATGATGAGTCGGACCATTGGCCAAGGCTGGATGAGGATTCCACCCTCCAACTCACATCCGCGGCATTCATGGCGCTGTGTGTGAGGATCTCGGGCTTGCCATTGGCAAGGCGGAAGGTGATTCCGTGGGAGGAGAGTTTGTCCACGGAACTGAGACCGAAGGCATATGCCTGAAGATACTTCGAGACCGTCTCCGCCGGCATGTTTCTGAGATCCGAAAGTTTGGTCAGGACTCCGGAGGTGGAGGCGCTAAGCCAGCGATCGAAGCCGGCGCCACTGGCGGCCGAGGTGGTGGTGGCGGCATAGAGAATGGCTTCGTTGGGATCCGCAGACTGATACAAATCGCCCGGGAGAGCCATGAGATGGACCACCTTGGGACCTCTCTCAAGGCCTGCCGCGATCGGATAAACTGAGATGTCAGCCGATGTTTGGCCGGCGGGTATCAACAGTGAATCGGGAACGTCATGGATATGGGAGCCTTCTTTCGCCGTGCCGCCACAGCCAATCGAAACCACGAGTGGTTGAGCGGTGGACCCGTCGCGATGGAGTCTGAGAACAGCTGGCTGGTTGAGATCCGAAACCGCGTTTGCCTGCACCACTTCCAGCCAGACCATGGGGAGGTCTGTCACGGTCCGTGTGACCGTGGAACCTCCGACGGTGTATTTGTATTGTGGCAAAACGGCGAGTTGCACGGAACGGGGGCCGCTGGTCTGGAGATCCGGCACCGGGCGGACCATGACCGTTCTGCTGGCGACATTGCGATCAAGGCGCACCACCGAGCGACGGCTTTCGTTCGCCACTGCGGAATCGATGACGAATTTGCCACCAAGGGCTTCATCGATGAAACCCAGCGGAACGTCCAGCGCAGCGGCAAGACCCGCACCGCTTCGCGTAATGACAATATTGAACGGTTCATCCGGCGATCCGCCAGTCGCTCCGGGGGCGAGGGCGATCTGCACGGTGGTGGGGATGCTTAGACCGCCCATGCGGATGCGGCCCTCGACGATCATCCGGATGAGTTGGCTCGCTCCCACCACTCTATCTTTCAAAGTGATTTCCTGAGTGCCATTATCCGGGCGGACAACGATGAGGGTGGAGTCGAGAACAGGCGTCGGACTTGAGAAATCGGCGTCGAGACGGACAGAGATGAACTGTCGCGCGTCACCGGTGCGCCCCCAGAAGAAAGCGGACAAGTCGAGGATATCATTTTCGAGGTCGAAGTCGGTGATACGGTCGGCACCGGTGTCCACTCCACCAAAGACGAACTGGTCCACTCCGCCGGCACCCGCGAGGGTGTCATTGCCGGGGCCGCCCGACAGGATGTCCCTGCCCGGACCACCTGAGAGCGCGTCATCACCATGGCCGCCACGGATGATTTGCGGCGTGGAAGCGGAAGACGCGGATAGCGTGACTGGCCTCAATTCGGTGCTGAAGTCCCAGATGACGGACCCACACCACTTGGAGTTGAGATAGTCATTCACATCACGGAGTTTCTGCTCGGCGAGAGCGCTGGGGAAAATGATAAGTTCCTGAAGCTGTCCGCCAAACGATTGATCCAGTGGATCCGTGCCGGATGGCATCGCCGAACGACGGCCGCCGATCGTCGGCAGGACCGGATCGATGGCCGTGGCGGCGACGGATTGCCCGTCAAAGGAGAATCCGTAGATGTTCTGGAGCGCCGAGCCCTCGCGGCGGAAGACCGAGGTGGACTGGATTCCGGAGCTGTCGGAGTAGCTTTGGGTGGCGATGCCGTCCATCTGATAGATGGAGGCCCCCGGATATGAGACCGCCTGTTTGGTGGGTGCGATGTTCAGGAAACCACGATTGGTGGACAGCAATGTCTGTTCATCCTCCGATCCGGTGGCCGGTTTGTAGGCGGCGAAAACCGTGTGATCGCCGTTGGAGATGGCCAAATCCTGGAAGAACAGGTGAGCCGAGGTCGAGGAGGAGAAGTCAGCGGCATGATCCCTCACCGCGGGCCGGTATGTGGGGAGCGGTTGCGAAACCACGCGCGCGTTCCCGGAACGGTCATGCCATGTGGCAACCGAAGCGCCGGTGAGATCCATGCCATCGAGCCACAAGGCCGCATCGTTGCCATCACCCGTGCTCGGCGCGGAGGCCCGGAGCATCACCGATCCGGATTTCATCTCCCCGCCGTCGCTCCATGAGAGTGGCATCGATGCGGAGGAAACGGAACGCTGGCTGTGAGAAACGGTGAGGCGACCGTTTTGAAGATCGGCGAGAGAGAGAGAAGCAACGGAACCCTCCGCCAAGGGCGCTCTGTCAACCATCAGGGTGAAACCGAATGCCGGATCGCCGTTGAAATGCAACTGGATGCCGGAGGCCAGCGTGTCGGAATCAAGAACATGAAGCATCATGCCCGCCTGACCTGACTCGGGTATCAGGACTTCCGTGGTGGCTAGCAGGGGAATCCGGTTGCTGATGTTCGGGTTGCCGCCCTTGATGTATTCCTCCTGATTCGTCCAACCGTCGTTATCGGGATCGCCGGTGGCATCAGCGATCGTTTTGTCGAGCCCGTGGATCTCCTCCCACCAGTCGGGGATGCCGTCGTTGTCGGTATCGACGTTGTCGCCGGGAACGATCAGGTCGAGGCGGTAATCCATGGAGCGGCTGGCGAAGCTGAGGCCATAGTACTCGCGGCTTCCGTCGGGAAGCGTCGCGGGTCGCCCGTTGATGGTGATCGCCTCGATCCTGAAGTTGGTGTTGGCGGCGTTGATGGAAAGGAATTCCGTCAAACGGGGCGCACCGGGAAGATAGGCGAGGGGCACATCGATGGCATAGGAGTAGGGTTTGTCCACACTTTGCCCGGTCGGGATCAGTTGGGCCCTGAGGGAAACCCGGTTGGACGGGTTGGATTGGTTGACGATGGTCATCTCCAGCTCGCCTGACTGGAGAAGAACCGTCTGCGCGCCGCCTACCTGACGCACCTGGCCGTAGAAGGTGACGACCGAATCGGTGAAACCGGCGGAAGCGGCGGCCATGCCCGTGAGCACGGCGGACAGCAGCGTGGCGGCGAGAAGTTGGGAGAGTCTTTTCATCTGAGGGCGTTGATGGAAATTGCGGTCCACTGTTAGGTTACTGGCCTTGGTGGGAGTAGGTCTGGAAGTGGAGCTTGATGTCCTCAATGGTTTCGGCCAGGCGGGTCACTCCGGTGAGCGGATCGGCGTGGAGTCCGGCGCCGGGGATCACCAGCATCCAGTCCGAGTTCCAGACCGAGCGTCCGATCAGGCGGGAACTGAGTGTGAGTTCGCTCTCGTCGGCATCGGGATCACCGTTGTTGTGATACACTCGGAAATCGCCGTGGCGGCGGAGTTCGCCATACTTGCCGTCCACACCATTGAGGGTGGGAATGAAACCCGGAGAAGTGATGCCGCTTTCATTGAGAACGAACGGTGTAGGAATGCGTTGCTCGGTGACACTCCAAACCCTGATGAAGGGATTCGTCGCGCTGGACTCCCGGAGATAGTCGTGGCCGATGGGCACCAGATAGGCGCGCGGAGTGGTGGCGAGGCCAGCGGCATTGTAATTGTCCAGCCACACGCCGAAGCCACTGATCTTGGTGGCGAAGTTCGCGGAACTGTAGCTGTGATCGCCCGCCAACATCGGGCGGCCGAAGACGTTCATTCCGGGTTCGATGCTGGTGGAGAATCGGATGACAAGTCCCGGTTGCGCGCTGTTCGAGGATGTGCCGAGGGGCCTGCAATGGCGGACAAACTCCGGCATCTTGTTGAGATCAGGCACAATTCTGGCCTTCAGGGCATCCTCCCATCGGTCATCGCTGGCGGCTGAGCCTCCATTCGCTGGTCCGGGACCGATGCGGAAGAACTCGGATCTCATTGAGATTTTCTCGGTTTCGCTCTCCGGCGTGTTGATGCCAAGCTGGCCTTTGAGGACCTGGAAGTTTCCGTTCATCTGGGCCAGGATCTCCGCGAGCCCCTTCTGGCCGACGGCGGGTTGGCCATCCGTCCACAGACCGAGTTGGCGTTCCTTCACGATTCGGTCATAGACCGCGGCCGCCGAGGCGGGATGACCGGGGTCGAGGCTTGTCTCGTAATCGTATGCCTTGGCGGCGAGCCAGGTGTAACGGGCCGCGTTGTTGAATGCGGACTGGTACTTGCTCATCGCCTCGTTTCGCGAGAGGCGGAACACCATGTCCTGATAGCGGTTCTTCTGAACGGTGGCCGCGAGGGTCTTGTTGAACGCCTCGCGCTCGCGCAGCAGCCTGAAGCCTTCGGCCTGCGCGGTGTAATACTCCTGGCGCAGGATCTGCAATGTCTGGAGGCGCTCGCCGATAGCGGTTCTCAGCGTGTAGTCTTCTCCCGCAATCGCTCCCACCTCCACCAACATGCCTTCGAGTTCGGAGACGTAGTCCACCCGGGTTTGCTTCCGCTCCAAGCTGTCGATGACTTCGTCGCGGACGAGTTCGGCAATCTGCACGGCGATGCTCTGGATATCCCGGGCCACATTGAGCGGCTCGCGGACGGCGACTGCGGCGGCCAGGGCGGCACCACGCGCCGGCGCCAGCACGTCGTTGGAGAAACCAACACTGGTGGGAAGCGCTTCTTTTACCGCATCAGCGATGGAGCCGGTCAGGTTGCCTATGATCTCGAGGGTGCCGAGAACCGTCTCAACCGCCACAAAGGTGCTATTGAACCCCGCGCGCACTCCGGTTATCGAGTCCTGAAGGTTTTCCTTGTCGTTGATCAGCTCGATCTGGTTGAGCAGCAAACGGGTCTGCACCTCGAAATCACCGAGGTAGTCGGTGTAGGCGTAGATATCCCGCTTGAGGGCGACTTCCTCGCGGAGCATGTCTTCAAGTATCTGTTGCAGCCTGCCGTAACTTGTCCGTTGGCCCCATTCCGGGAGGGACCGGAAGGCGTAGTCAGACGTCTTGGTGACGGGCATCGAGAAACTGACGGTCGGATCCTCGTATTCGTTTCCATCAATGAAAACCTTCACGGCGTTGGTAAGCTGGCTGTTTCCGCCTGAAGTGCTCTTGTAGAGGTCGACGAGAGCTTTTTTGGACGAGAGCCCGGCGACAGCGGTCTTGATCTCACTGAAATCGAGCGTCGCAGGGTTGTTGGAACCCGTCCCGGTGGGAATGATCTGCTCCACGCTGTTGCGGTCGAGATAGGCGAACAACAGATTGTCCGGTCCCTCGTATCCTTCTGGATAGGCTTTTCCGAAGCCGATGGTTCCGGTGTAGGGACGCCCGAAGATCTCGATGAGGCGGTTGCGGTAATCCAGATCCTGGCGCATTGCCTCGCGGATGAGTTCATCGGTATCGTCCGCGATGCGACGGAGCTTGTTTTCGGCCTGGGCCGCGAAGCTCAACGTGGCAAGGGCATTGTTGCCGGCGACCGTGGCACGCTCGAAGATCTGTTCGAAGTGGGACATCCGGTTGTCTCCTGCGACATTCCCGATCAAATCCGGTTCGACGTCGAATGTGATGGCATTCGAATCGAAGCCGAGAGGGTTCACTCCATGGTCGGCTTCGTCGATGGCCATTTGGATTTCAAGGAGGCTGGCTGCGATCTCCCCGACCTCGTCAATGGCACCCGAGCGTTCGATCCGATCAAGGCCTTCCGGGTTCGCGATGGGTGTGGCTGCGGTCGCATCCTCAGGCAGCAGCGCATTGGCGACGGCCCAGTCGAAGTAGGCGGCTTGTCCGGCGCGGGTGCCCCACTCGGAGACGCCCCATGCGCGGGCCGGATCGGCGGCATCCCCATATCCCTGCCACTGGCCATCGGGGTTCTGGGTGTATTTCTGTCGATAGGTGCCGCGGACGATGTCGCGGCCGGCGCGGGCCTTGGCGGCGGCTAGCTTGGCGAAGCTCTTTTCGTCGAGGTAGTCCACTTCCAGGACATTCTGGAGGAGCGAATACAGCTCGGAGCGGGTCCTCCAGGTGAAGTTGGTGGCGGTGAGCAGGTCGTAGTGTTTCCCAAGCGCGTTGACAAAGTGCCCCCAAGCGTCGCCGTGGCCCTGCGGGAAGAGCTTGCGGGCGTCGGACTCGTTGATAAAGCCGTCCTCGTTGGCGTCATAGATGTTGTAATTGACGTTGTAGGCGGCCTCGCCAAGGCCCTTGGCGTAGTTCCAGAACATCCGGTTGTATACCGGGTAGCTTTTGCGGAAATCGGTGCCGCGTAGCAGCGAGAGTTCCTCGCTCATGAGGTCCGGTTCGAAGTTCTGGAAGGCGTGGGTGTAGGAGGCGACGTTGGTGAGTCCGCCGTCATCGGAGACGGTGATGGTCGAGTCCTGCGCATCACTGTAGGCTTCGCGGGCGAGGATTTCATACAACACCGAGAGGCGGGTGGCGGCGAGCAGGAGGGCCTGGTTGATTCCGTCCGTGCTGACGGGATTGGAGGAGTTGTCGATCGAGAGTTCCCTCGCCCGTTGGAGCACGGTTTCATAGAGCTCGATGAGACCGGTGTTCTCGATGACGTTCTTGTCGGAGTTCAGCGCCACTTTTCCGGCGAAGGGACCGCCTGCGATCTGGATCTGGCTGGTGTAGGTGGCGGGGCTTTCGTTGGAGAAGAAGTCGGTGTAACGGGCTTCGTAGGGATTGATGCGATCAAGCACCCGCTTCACCCAGCCCATGACGAGTTGCGGGACGTAGCGCTTGCTGCCGTCCGCCTGAAGTTGGGGGGAGTTCGCCGCGCCCGCCCATTGGAAGGGAGCGGGGGTGCCTGGCCTCCAGGTTTGCGAGGGATTGGCGAACTCGAAGGGGATGAGGTTCCAGCCGGACTCGTTCCTGTGGCGGTAGCGCACGACCACCAGTTTGTCGGCCAGGGTGACATCGGGACGGCCTTCAAAGATGACGGAGTTCAGGCCAAGATGCTTCTGGGTTTCGGTGAGGGTGCCATCGTTGATCCGGCTGGCGGGCAGATACTGCTGCCAGAGGGTTTGGCCGCTGGAGTTGGTTTCAGCGAGGTTTCCATTCGGCAGGAACTCCGTGGCGACGAGATCGAGCGGGGCGGCGTCTCTGATCCACCATTCGTAATAGATGTCTCCGGTGTTGGAACCGAAGTCGCCATTGTGGGTGAGCATGACCTTTTCGCTGAAGGCATCCGAGCTTTCGACCACCTTGATCGCGCCGCGGTAGCGGTCCGGGACAATCTCGATGATGTGGAGTGAGATGGCAGCGCCATTGAGTTCACTGCGGTTGTTTTCCGCGATGGTGACGTAGAGCGAACCGTTGGGATTCTGGGTGAGCAGCGAGGCATTGGGCACCAGAGCCGAGCCCACACCGAAACTGTCGAGACGGTTGAGGACGGGATCCGGGGAATTGACTGTGCCCGATAGATCGGAGCGCCAGAAGCGCTTGACCTCGGGCAGTCCGCCGCCGGCAGGCGCGGGCTTCACCCCCTGGAGGAACACCGGCGAGGTAACGCTGGCCGCCGGAGTCGTGACTCCGTTGGGGTTTTGCGAGAGTTTGAAGATATCATCGATCGCGGACTGCCAGGAGGTGTTCTCGGAGAGGGCGCGGATGGCTTTGTATTCATCCAGCGTCATGACATTGGGCTCAAGCAGGTTGAGCGGGTCCGGGCCGGCCGTCAGATCCGGGTTTCCACTGTCCTTGTCGTTGAGATAGCCGCGGAAGACCAAGGTGGAGGCGAGCGAGTCGTAGTAGAATCGTTTGCCAAGCGAGCCGGCGAGTTCCTTGAAATACCAGCGCTCGGCGATGATAAGGAGTTTCGCCGTTTCAGCGGGAGAGAATCCAGCCGCAGCCATTTGGGCGGTGGTGAAACCGGTTTTCTCACGCCGGTCCAGTGGCCGGATGATCTGTGCGGAGGCTTTCGCCACTTCCGCAGATGTCGCCGCGCCGATCACCATGTCCGGCGTGCTGGAATCATAGACGATCTCCGCAGCCTTCATCGCAACGAGCGCGGGCAGGCCGTTTGATCCCGGATTCTCATTGAAGTATTCGCCACCCTGATAGGTGAGGGTTTCGCCCCGCTTGAGCTTGGGATAGTCCGAACGCCACCTGCTGGAGTAGATGACCCTGACCGGCTCAAGGGTGGTGCCGACTCCGGTGAAGACAGGCGTATCCGGGAGCCAGGCCACGGGGGTGCCATTCGGCGGAGCCGTGGGCAGGAAGAAATCCCCGCGCATGGGATAGAAGAACTGGTTGAAGAACCTGCCGTCACCCGAGACGACCCAGGCCTTCTTGTTCACATCGCGCCAGAGCGTGCGGCGGTTGACACCACCGACCTGGATGTTGCCGCCGCGCTCGTCCTGCATGGAGACGTTGCCGATGACGAGGTTGAGCGGATAGGGCGGAATGAGGAGATCGCCTGCGAAAACCGGGTATTCGAAGGTGTAACTGAAGTTGTAACTGCGGTTCGGATCGAGGGTGAGGAAGCGGTCTTCCGGTTTCGGAGCGGCCTCATAAGCAAGCCCTGGAGTCGATTGAACGACGGCATCGGTGGGCCGGGGGAAGGCGATGCTGCCCGAGCGGGTCTTGCGGACGGCATAAGCCGCCATTTCAGGCTCGCCGGTGGTGATGTTGTCCACCTGCACTAGAACCCACGGCTCCGAAGTGTAGGGAGTGGTGGTCTGGTTCGCATCGGCCTGAAGCGCGAACGCGGCGAGCGGAAGATTGTTGGGAACACCGTCGCCAGCGCTTTTGACGAGCAGGGCGGCGCGGCCCGAGGGGGCGGCAAGCGCGTGCTCTTCGTTGGGGTTGTAGCCGGCGCTTCCGGGATTCGGCTGGTTGTAGATCCTCAGACCGGAGTAGCCGGCGAGATCGAAAACAGGCTGCGGCCTTCCATTTTCATCCACCCCCTCGGAGCCGATGCGGCTGGCGATGTAGATGCGCTTGTCCTTGTCCGGGCCGACGGTCGGATAGACGACATTCTGGAATTCGGTGGTGATGTAGGGCCAGGCGACGTTCGGGTTGAGCGCACGGTCGGTGCGGTATGGGTTCTCGTAGTAGGAGATCTGGAGCCGTCTTGCCGCATCGTTGAAGAGCTGGCTGTGGTTCACCGGAAAGACGGGCCCCCAGGTGCCGACTTCGGCGCTGCGGTTGTAGAGGGTGGCGTTGTAGTTGGAAACGGCGTTGAGGATGTAGCCGGATCCGGCGAAACCCGCGTTGTCGAGAGTGCTGTCGATGCGGGTGGCGACTTCCTGGAGGTCGGTGATCGCCCAGGTGCCAACGTAGCTTCCCGAGCCGGTGACGGGGCCAAGGCCCACATTCGGAAGCGTTCCGAGATTGGCGAAGCGGCCACCGGCGGGCGCCCCTTCGAAGCTGAACCAAAGCTGCGGTGCGGTGGACCGGAGACGTTTCTCAGCGGGGAGCATGTCCCGCTCCGTGCGGAGCGCCCGAAGTTCGCGTCCGCTGAGATAGCCCTTGATGTCGCTGGCGAGATTGAAGAAGCGGAACTGGTCAATCGCGAGGCCATGGAGCGGATCGGCGTCCACGCCGAGCCTCAGCGAGTTGGCATCGATGGATGACGCGACGGACGAATCGGCGGTGCCGGGGAACCAACTGGTGGGGAAGCTTTGCTCCTTACGGACGCCATCGAGATAGTAGTCCACCACCGTGATGCTGCGGCCGAAGAGTCTTGCCGTAAAAACATGGATGGCGTGGTGGCGCCATGTGGCACCCGCAAGCGGCAGCGAGTGGGTGACGGGAACACCGCGATAGCTTGCGGTGATTGTGGATGCCTTCGGATCAAGCACAACCTTGAGTCCGCCACCAGCGGTGGACAGGATGGTGACGGGCTTGTTGGAAGCGATGATCGAAAGGCCGGTGTTTCCGCCGGTGGCGGCGGCACTCATTACGAGCGAGGTGGAACTGGCAACGGAGGAAACCTTGGCACCATTCGGGATATTGGTTCCGGCAAGGGACATGCCGGGAACGATTCCGGCGGTGCTGGCGCAGACCAGCGTGGTGGAGCCCGCCACCGTGGTGCAGTTGGTGAGAGTGACCGGAGCGGAGGTTCTCACGCCCTTGGCATTGAGCCAGAAGTCCACCACGAATTTGTCACCGGAGGTGATGGTGGTGGTGGCCGGAGAGCCACCAGTCTGGACGACGCCGAAGGCGCCACCGGAGCTGGCGAGGCCGTTTCCGAGCTGCAGGCCGCGCTGGCCGAGAACAAGCTTCGAATCGGTGCGTGGAATGACCACGGTGGGAGCGGACCTGACGACGCGGACTCCAAGACGCTCCTTCGTGAGGGTGCCGTCGGCGGTTTCATCGGGATTCGGACGATAGCTGAAGAGCAGGACGCTGCGCCCGCTGCCGGAGACCGAAAAAGGCTTGGTCGCATCGGTGCCTGTGGCGGCCCCGGTGCCTTGATCGGTGTAGGTAAGTTCGCGGAACGACCATTCATCCGTGGTGCTGATGTCGAGTTTGGTCGGCATGTTGCGGGCAGGGATGGGATCGTACAGGTGGCGATAGTGCGCATCCTGTCCCGGGGCCGGAAGGCTTCCCGGAAACTCCTCGTCCACCCGTGGCATCGTGGTGTTGAAGACAAAAGCGCTGGCGACGACTTCGCGTGTCGAGTTTCCATCCGGCAACAGCGTTTCGCGGGCCGAGGCCAGGGGCGCGGAGTCCCCGGGGTAGGCGGCGACGATTTCGATCTTGTAGGTCTTCGACGGATTATTGGCATCCGGCCATTCCAATTGATAACTTCCGGGATGGACGGGAACGACGGTCTTGCCGAGTTGGTCCCAACGATAGGGATTGCCGATGGCCTGTCCGGTCGGTGCCACGCCCACGCGGGTAAAGGCGTCTGACGGCCCGAGGTTTGATGCCCGCAACACGCCGCCATCGGCGAGGTGGGGCACCAGGAAGTCATTCGGATTGGTGGCATCGAATTCCATTCCGAGCGGGATTTCCGCACGGAAAACGGTGGGCACGTAGTTGAACGTGATCTCGGTCGGCACTGTGGCGGCTGGGATGTTGATGATCCGTGCCACGCGGCTACCCACCGTGAGGGTGGGCGGATTATCCACCATCACATCCTGGAAGACGGAGATGTCGGAACCGACGGAGCTGAGGTTACCTCCGGGCGTGGAGATGAAGTTTCCTAGGGTGAGGCTGCGATCCGCGGTGCGGTAATAGGCACCGACATCCACTTTGCGGCCAACGTCGACCCAGATCTCGGTGACTGGCGAGTTGCCCATGCGGGGATTCGGACTGAGCGGTGTGGAAGCCTGGAGGATTGTGGGAGTCGCGGCGTCATAGATGCGGACGAACGACTGCCCCAACAGCGGATTGGTGCCATTGACCGCGCCGAAGCGGTAGCGGACCTGGCCGGTCCACCGCCATCTCAGGCGGACGGGTTGGGTCATGCTGAAGGGGTTGGATGAAACATATCCCCCTGGAGTGACCGGAACTTCGGATCCGATCTGGGCTCCATTGCGGTCGAACATCGAATAGGCCTGGACGATGAGGCGCATGCCGGAGGATTCCGAGATGCCATCGAGCGGGCTGTCGATGATGGCGGTGAACTGTTCGCCGGGTTTGAACCATTGTCGTCCGCCATCGTTGACGGCGCCGCCGTTGGGTTTCCCGGATTCGATGATGGCGGCGTATTCCAGCCTCCATCTCCAGACAACCGTGATGTCATGATTGAGGGTGGTGGAGAAGAATGCATGTGTTCCCTGGACGACCTGGCCGTCGATGGCGTAGCCGTCATTGACGAGGCGGTACCACGCGATCTTGGTCGGATCGCCGTCAAGGGATCCGGGACTGCTGAGTTTGTTGAATTCCTTGTCCAGATAGATGACTTCGGGGGCCTCGAAACGCTGATTGGTTCCGATTGGGGTCTTGTAGTGCGTCTTGACCACCGGGAAGATGCTGACATCGCCGGGGCCGGTGAGCGGGGTGGGCACGGTGGTGGTTGCCGTGGGATCCGAGACGGTGGGAGTGGGTTTCTGATAACTGCTCTCCACTGTAAACACCACCGGACGGGTGTAGCGGATGGCGTAGGGGAAGGACTTGATGGGATTGCCGTCGATTTCCTTGTTCGCGGAGTCCACAAGACCATGGGCGGCCTTGAGACCGATGACATTGGAAGCGGGTTGCGGCTGGGTGGATCCGTAGTTGCGGCTTTCGATGCCCATGCCGACATAAGTCCGGGTATCACCGAAACCGGCCGTGATGTCCTTGTATTGCACCTCAATGCTGTTGGATCCTTCGCGGAGGGTGAGCTGGAAGGTCACCTTCCTGCTCGGGGTGTAATACTCCGGCATTTCCTCCCATTTGATGATGAAGGTCCGGTTCGGTGCGGTTCCGCGGGTGGCGTAGAGGATTGCGCCACCGTCGGGACCGGGCTTGAGGTCGCTCCAGAAGGGTGCGATGTAGTTATCGGGCAAGGAATTGCTGGGAATCGCGGTGGGCGACCAAGCGGTGACGCCTTCGTCGAAGCTGATGAGGCCGTTCGTCGAGATATAGCATTTGGTGTAGGCTTTGTCGTAGAATTTGAAACTGAAACCGATGTCCACAAGAAGCGAAGCATCGTCCACCAGCAGCCCGCCGGGTATCAGGACGTCGGGATCCGTGGACTTCAGATAGGCGTTTGCGGTGGCAGGGGCGGCGACATCCATCGAGTAGCCGAAGTCATCGGTGTTGGGAATCGCAGCCACCCCGGTGCCGGTGAAGGAGATGACATAGGGATTCTTGCCGGTGACATTTGTGGGGATCGAGACGCTGCCGGTGAAAGTTCCGGTGGAGGTGGGAGCGAATTGAAGGGTGAACTGGGAGGTACCGGCGGGCGTAACCGTCGTCGAGGTGATATTGGATTTGATGGTGACGGCCGGGGAACTGCCACTGACCAGCGAAACGTCGGCAAGGGTGAGGTTCGAGTTGCCGGGGTTGCTGATGTTGAAGGTGATGGATGCGACCTTGTTGACGGTGACCGAGCCGAGGCTCGCGCCGCCGACAGTGGTCGGTGTGATGGGTGTGCCGGCCGGGACTTCGACTGCGATATCGGGAGAAAGGCCCGTGCCGGTGAGATTGATGTCGAACGGGTTTTCGTTGGGGTCGTTGCTGGCAATATGGATGGCCGCGCTCCGGGGGCCCCGGGCGGAGGGGGTGAACTGAACCGTGAAGGTGGTGGAGCCGGAAGGCCCGCTGACCGGCGCGGTGGGGCTGGCGGTGATGGAGAAGTCCGCCTCATGGGCTCCGTCTTTGGTGATGGCGAGGCCGGTGAGGTTGGCGTTGCCGGTGTTCTTGATGGTGAAGGTGAGTGACGAACTGGAGCCGACGTTGACCGAGCCGAAAGACTTGGATCCGCCATCCGCGATGTTGGCACTGGCATTGTCCTCCACGGCGATTTCCGGGGCGAGGCCGGTGCCGCTCAGATTGATGTTGAAGGGGCTTTCATTCGCATCGTTGCTGGCGATGGCGATGGCTGCGGTGCGTGAACCGCCGGCCGTGGGCGCGAACTGGATCGTGAACGTTGTGGATCCGGACGGTCCGGTGATGGAGGTGGCAGCCGGGCCGGTGACGGTGAAGTCGCCACTGTGGGTTCCGCTTTTGGTGATGGCGAGGCCGGTCAGGTCGGCGTCGCCGGTGTTCTTGATGGTGAACGTGAGGGTTGCGCTGGAGCCGACGTTGACGGAACCGAAGGACTGGGAGTCGCCGTCGGAGACATCGGTGCCGGCAGGTTGCTCGACGACGATCTCGGGTGCGGCCGCAGAGGCATTGATGGCCGAGGCGGCGAGAATCAGCGTGCCGGCAAGGACCGTCAGGAGCCGTGAGGAGAGCGGGATGAGGTGTTTCATCAGTCTGTGGATAGGGAAAAGGATGATCACTGAGGAATTGGCGAAGCGGGTTGTCCTACTGCGCGCCTTCGAGCGCGGCGACATTGCTGATGCGGCGGAATTCGACCCGGCCGGAAACGGTGAGATCGGATTTGATGAGGCCCTGGATTGTTTCAGTAAAACTTCCTTGCAGACGGTCCGCGACGGGTTGTTCGGCATCGAAGGTGATCGTGATGGTGCGGTTGATGTTCGGGCCTTTCGGAAGATTCTGATGGTAGGCGTGGCGGAAGGGGTTGCTGCGGTGGAAAGGATCAAGATTGATGTTCGCGGTGACGGTTTGGCCCGCGCCGACGGAACCGCTGGCGGTGTGGGTGAGTTTGTAAGCTTCCTTGAGTTTCGACGGGCGGATGCTTCGGGAGTTGAGGTATCCCGGCAGCATGCTGGGGATGGAGGCCTTGGCCGCATTGATGGCGGTGGTGCTGGAATTGATCAGATTGGTCTCGGCGGTGGTGCGGATGGAGGGGTCTTTTGCCAGGGCGGTCCGCAGGTCGGGCGGAAGGTTGGTGAGGAGCAGGAAGTTGGGATCGGTGATCATGTTTTCCTGGCTGGATGCGTCAAAGCTGCGGGGCATGTCATAGGCCACGGAACTGACGCGCACGCCGACACGCTTGCCATCCCGCTCCTTGATGCCCTCGAAAAACGGAATCCGCGCCGAATCGACCACCAGGACCCTTTCGGTGGCGACGGATGGATCCGCGGATTTCGTCTGCATGAGGGTAACCTGTGAGAGCAACCGGACCTGTCCCGAGGCATTCGAATGGAGAATCATCCGCAATGGAGCGGTGCCTGCGGTCGCCCGGACGGGCGCGCCGTCCTCGACGATGCTGGTGGCACTGTTTGCAATCGCATCACCGACCCACAGGCCGGTGACCTGGCTGCTCGGCACGCCGGCGACCACGCCGGATGACTGCTGGACTTCGCTGCGGACAGCAGTGATAGGCAACCAGAACGAGGCACCGGTGGCAGAGGTGTGGAGGCGGTAGAGATTCGTGCGCGCGGCATCGTCCGGCCATGATCGCGAGGCGCCGAGGGTGAGGGTGGCTGATGCCGATGAGGCAACGGTTTCGCCCAAGGCGGCCGGTGTGCCCGGGCCGGGTGCGGAATCGACCTGGTTGCCACGAACATAGGAAAGACTGTTAGAGGCCGGTTTGACGACATGGAGGCTCAAGCCCTCCTCGCTTCTGGAGATCAGGTCCAACTGAGGTGTCGCGCTGTTGTTCGCCAGGTTGCTGAAGACGATTTCCTCGAGATCAAGTTCGAGTGCATCGATGCCGGAGCCAACGGTCACCGCATCGGTGGGACCGCCAAAGCCGAGCTTGCCGGTGGAGGCCGCGTCGAAGGAGACGGAAACCGGACCCATGTAGTTGGACGGGCCGGAGCAGAAAATCCAGTAGGCCCGGCCGGAGTTCATGGTCTGGCTCCCGGTGACGCGCTGCCAGACGCCGCTGGCATTCAGGCTGAAGATCTTCGACACTTGGTGTCTTGTGCCCGAGGGGCCGAAGAATTGATCGAAGGTGGGAGTGCCGTTAAGGCCGAAGCCAATCAGGTTGTAGCGATCCGGATTCCACGTAGGCGTGAAGAATCGGGCCTTGCCTGTGATTGTAAGGGTGAAGGAGGCGGTGCCGGGCGCCACCTGGATGAGATAGGGGGTATTGCCGGTGATGACGGGAAGGTCGTTGCTGCCGCTGGGATCAGTGCGCTTCCACTGCAGCCATTCGTCCTGATTGAAAGTCGTGATGGACCCTGGCTCTTCCGCGAAGAATTCCGCCAGACCGGCGCGGGGTTTTGGGGTGGCCGCGACGATGATGGTGGAATTGGTGAAAACGGCTGCGGGCGGACTCGTCTGGCCGTTGGCATCGACGGGCTCGACTTCGAGCCAGACCGCATTCCATCCGGCGGAGAGGGTGACGGACTGCGTGGCGGTCTGGGCATGGGCCAGACTAGGCATGGTGACCAGGATCAAGCTGAACGCGAGCAAGTGGAAAAACGATTTCATGTGAGACAAGGGTGAATCAGGGCTGCGGCTTGGTGACGACGATGCGGAGGAACCTCGCTGCGCCGGAGGGCGCCGGGATGGACGCCCGGATCCGGCGTGTGGTACCATCGTCACTGATGGTTTGCCGGGTGATTCCGGCGTCGGACCAATTCGTTAGATTGGCGGACCACTGCGGGGAATAGATCAGATCGGTGGCGGCGATCACTTCGGTGTACGTGATCGAAAGCTCACCCGGACCGTAGCTCACCACGGGCAAGCCATCCTGCGTGTTGTCATATGGCTCCATGTTGAAGGCATACTTCAGGAGATTGCAGATTCCGTCCTGCCCCGGCATGGCTGAGCATCCGGCGATGGCGGGATTTCCCGCATCGGATCCGAATTTCGCGAGCTGCCAGGCGGCGAAGGGATTGCCTCCAAACTCCAGGGATGCGCCCGTGGTCGTGCCGCCGCCGTTGGTGGCGATGGCGCGGAAATAGTAAGTGGCTCCCGGATCCAGTCCTGTTAGCTGGGTTTCGACAGGCAGCGGGACGGTGCCGGTGAGGCCGGCGGCAACCTGAACGCGGACTTGTGTGGAAACGATCTTCCGCAGGTTCGGGTTGGTGCTTTCCCCGACGATCACTTCACCGGACGTTGTGCCCGCGAGCGAGATCGGCTGATCGAAGCGGGCGACATCACCCAAGCCGTCGGAACTTCCCTGCGTGCCCGAGCCGGCGAAGGTGGTGACCACACCGCTTGCATTGACGGAACGAATGAGATGGTTTCCCGTGTCCGCGACGAGCAGTGTGCCGTCCGCGCGGAATGCCAGGCCGCCGGGACTGGAGAAGCGGGCATTGATTCCGGTGGCATTGGTCATGCCTGCGGTGGTGGAGGAACCGGCGAAGACAGCGGCATTCCCGCCGCTGTCGATGACGCGGATGGCGTGGCCGCCGGCTTCGGTGACGTATGTGTTGCCCAGCGCGTCCATGGCGATGCCCACGGGATTGGCGAATGTCGCAACGCTGGAGCCACCATTGGTGGCACCCGGAGTTGACAGTCCGGCAAGAGTGCTCGCATTTCCACCCGCATCGATCCTGCGGATGCGGTGGTTGCCACGATCCGCCACATGGAGTGTGCCGTCGCCAGCGATGGCGAGACCGGACGGCAGATTGAATCGCGCCGCGGCGGGGACGCCATCGGTGAAACCAGGCATGCCGAGGCCGGAGAAGGTGCTCACATTTCCCGTCCCTGAGATGGCGCGGATGCGGTGGTTCTTGGAATCCGCGACATAGACGACTCCACCGGGCGTCACGACGATGCCGACCGGTTCGTTGAACTGGGCTGCACTCCCCTGCCCGTCCGCGAATCCGGCGGTGCCGGTTCCCGCAAGAATGGAAACGGTTCCTCCGGGAGTGATTTTCACAATGCGGTGATTGAGAGTGTCGGAGACGAAAAGGTTGCCGGCGGAATCGGTGGCCACACCGGACGGCCGGGCAAGCGTGGTTGTTAGAGTATCAACCGTGAGTCCGTCGAACTCGGGATCGAGTGACCACTCGAACCACGCGGTGGTGCTGCTGCCCATCGGGTTGATCGTCGCGTTCAGCGTCGCGCCATTGCCGGTCACCGCGGTGGCGGCGAGGGTTGTCACACCGGGCGGATCGAGCACCACCCCGGTGATGGGAAAGGTGAAGGTCGGCTGGGCTGACGCGTTGCTGGCGATGGAAACATCCCCGCTGAAGGTTCCGGCGCTTGCCGCGGACAGGGTGATGGACAGGGTGAGTGATTCGAGCGGTTGGATCGTCCAGGGCCCGGCTGCCATCTGATAGCCGGCGGGCAGGGTGATCGAGCTGATCTGAAGAGGATAGCTGCCGGGATTGGATATCGTGAATTGACGGGCAAGGGCCTGGCCGGTGGGGGTGTTTCCGAAGTCGATGGGAGCCGGTTGATTGTCTGCGATAGCTTGTGCGCCGGCCGCAACGGTGATTCCGGCCTGCGGTGTGGTGAACGAAAGCATCGCGCCGGTGACAGTGCCGCGATAGTTTGTGGCAACCGATCGGAAGTAGTAGTTGGTATCAGGAAAGAGTGGCTGCGGGATGGCAGCGAAGACAAGCCGTGCGCCGGTTCCATTGGCGCGCGGTGAAATGGCCACGCTGGGAAGTTCGGCGGCGCGTGCCAGTTCCCTGACACGGTCGGACTGTGTCACGAGCAGACGTCCATCGGAGGTGATTGAAATTCCGGTGGGCGACTCGAAAAGCGTGGCGGTGGCGGGATAAAGGCCGGCTCCCGGGAGCGGGGAATCCAGGTTGCCGGCGGTGCCCGAGCCGGCAAGCGTGGTGACGGTTCCATCGGCCAGCACCTTGCGGATGCGGTGGTTTCCGGAATCAGAAACATAGGCGGCCCCATTGGCATCCAGAGCGATGCCGGATGGTGACGAGAAGAGCGCGGCTTCTGCGGTGCCGTCGGCAAAGCCCGCCGTAGAGTTTCCGGCGATGGTGAAGGCGCCTCCCGCCAGGATGAGGCGGATGCGGTGGTTGGCGGTATCGGCCACCCAAACCTTCGTGCCATCCGCGCTGACCGCGATGCCACGGGGAGCGGAGAACTTCGATGTTGCGGCGGGACCGTCAGCTGTGATGCCAGCCTCGCCTGTACCCGCGAGGGTGGTCACGTCTCCGGATGGGGAAACCTGCCGGACCCTGTGGTTTCCGGTGTCGGCGACGAACACGTTGCCGGCCGCGTCCACCGCCACGCCGGAAGGATAGAGGAATCGTGCCGAAGCCGCGGAGCCATCGACATGGCCCGCCACGCCTGAGCCGGCGAAGGTCGAAACAGCACCACCCGGAGTGATCCTGCGGATGCAATGGTTGAACTCGTCCGCGACATAGATGTTCCCCATGGCATCCCTCGCGAGGCCGGAAGGATGCTCGAATCTCGCGGTGGCGCCCGTTCCATTCAGGAATCCGGCAATGCCCGAACCGGCGAAAGTTGTGACAAGACCTGTGGATGAGATGTGGAGAATTCGGTGATTGCCGCGATCCGCCACATAGGCGCCGCCACTGCCGTCCTCCACGGTTGCGGCAGCTCCGGTCAGTCCGGCAGTGGTCGATCCTGGCCGTGTGGAAACGCCGAACGGAGGCAGCAGGTCCGGATCGGTGGAGTATTCGAAAACCACGCTGGTGAAGTTGTTTTTCGGATCCACGGTGGCATTGAGCCTGGCGGAGATGGGCGAGAGATTGCTTGCGGGCTCGGTGGAGAGAACCGGCATTTCCCAGAGATTGAAGCGCAGGCCGAGGGACTGGGTGAGATTTCCGGACGTGGAAACCCAGCGGATGTAGTAGAGCGCGCCCGGGTCGAGGCCGAGAGCGTCGGCATCGATGACGGCACTCACCTGCTGTTGGCCGGAAATGATATCACTTGGAACGGAAACCACCTCCTTGTTTTCGATCACAATGCGGCGGAGCAGGTTGTTCTCGCTGTCCGCGACGATCAGGTTTCCATCCGGTGCCAGCGTGAGTCCCGTGGGATAGCGGAACTGCGCCACATTCGATTTGCCATTGAGGAATCCGGCGGCACCGGTGCCCGCCACGGTGGTGACATCTCCGGTGGCGGTGACTTTGCGGATCAAATGGTTCTGCTCATCGGCCACGTAGAGGACCGCGCCATCGGTAGCGAGGCCGGATGGGGAATCGAATTGCGCCGCGCTGCCATTTCCATCCAGTTCTCCCGCGCTGGAACCGGCGAGGGTGCTGACCTCCGAAGCAAGGCTACCACCGGATTGGATCTCGCGGATGCGGTGGTTGCCCGTGTCCGCGACATAGACTGTGGTGCCGATCACACAAACGTCGCGAGGCGAATCGAAGCGGGCTGCGGAGGGCGTTGTGGAATCGAGATCCCCGGCGGTCCCGGATCCGGCGTAGGTGCTGACGACTCCGCTGGCGGTGATCTTCCGGATGCGGTGGTTTTGCGCATCCGCGACATAGACGTTGCCCGCCGCATCGATGGCGATGCCAAAGGGGAAGTTGAAACGCGCAGCCGATCCGGGTTGGTTGAGAAATCCGGTGGTTCCCGGGGTGTTGGGGCCGGCAAGGGTTTCCACGGTCCACACGCCGCCCTCCACGGCGGGACGGACGAGTTTGCAGATGCGGTGATTGAATGCGTCCGCGACATAGACATTTCCATCCGGCCCCACTTCGACGTCGGATGGAAAACTGAACCTCGCATCCGGCCCCGGACCGTTGGCGAGACCGGAGAGCGGCCCGCTACCGGCGATGGTGGTGACGGTTCCGGCCGGATCGATCATCCGGATCTGGTGGTTGCCCGCGTCCGCGACGAAGATGTTTCCGAACGCATCCCTGGCGGCGGCGGTGGGAATCGCGAACTGCGAGGTCAGGCGCGGCCCGTCCAAGGCTCCGGTGACTCCGGTGCCGGCGAAGGTTCCGACGATGGGAAGAAACTCGGGGTCGGTGGAAATCTCGAAGTATCCGGTGGAGTCGCCGGATGGCACCCGCGTGTGGATGGTGAGGCCCGCCGGGTTGTAAGCGCTCGCTTCCGCCTCTGCCGAGCCGATGTCCGATCCGGCACCGAGACCCCGCGGAAAGCCCCGCTGGTCGGAGGCAAGGCCCTCGTTATCCGCCTGATCGAGAGCCGGCGAGTCCGGCTGCGGGGGCATCGTGAAGGTTCTGCCACCGTAGTCTCCGAGTGGTGCGAGCTTGGGATCACCGCTTGTTAGATTCGATGGGGAAACGGTGATGGGACCGAAAAAGTTGACGCCTTCCGGAGCCGTGTTGCCCGCGACGATCGAGCTGCGGAGAGTCAGCTCGCTGACGAAGTCATTGTAAACTCCGCCGCCTTTGTTTCCCGCATTGTTTTCCGTAATCGTGGCGTGAACGAGAGTCAGCGAGCTGGTGTGGAAGACCCCACCACCGAACAGGACGGCGCTGTTTGCGGCGATGGTGCTGTTGGTGATGCTCTGGCTTCCGGTGCCGGCGGAGTAGACGCCGCCGCCGAGCAGCCCGGCAGTGTTGCCGTTGATGGTGCAGCGGTTGATTTCCAGTCCGCCGAAACTGCAGATCGCCCCTCCATAGTTGACCGCGCTGTTGCCGGAAAACGTACAGTCCTCAAGACGGATGAAGCCCTCGCTGTACAGGGCGCCCCCGAAACCGTCAGCAGCCGCGCCGGAGCTGTTTCCCTGGCTGAGCGTAAGCCGTTTGAGGGTCAGGTTTCCCGCACTTGAAACACTGACCAGGCGGGTGCCGCTTCCGGTCAACCGGACTCCGGCGGATGTGCCGCTCGCATCGATGGTGATGGTCTTGCCCACCAACAGTTCACCGGTGAGGGCGATGGTGTTGGACCCGGCGGTGAAGACACCGGGAGAAAAGTCGATGACACCGCTCGCCGGAACGTCCGCGATCGCCTGGCGCAGCGAGCCGGGGCCGGCGTCATTCGTGTTTGTCACCTGAACGTCCGCCGCGGTCGCCAAAACCGGGATCAGGCTGGCAAACATGCTGGCCACAACCAGGATTCGCGGGAAAAACAGTGCCCGCCTTGTCGCCGAGTATCCCTTAGGATCATGCTTCGCATGGTGGTTCCGGGTTTGGCAGGAACGAAGGAAACGTTTCATGAAAGTTGGTTTGCTGGTTGACCGGAATGGACCTGCCATGCCGCCCAATTGGCTGATTATCAATGGTTCGGCAGCGTCAACCTGCGGATTAGCCCTGCTCCATCCACCGCTGGAACAGGAATTCGAGATCGTTTCTCGAATCGACAGTTTCTGCTTAGGAATTCCAGATATTACGGACAAGTTAAATTTTTGACAAAAGCTGTGCGTTTTTTGCGTTTCGCTTGAATCCGTTCGCCCAAATTCGCCGTGCCCCGCCTTCCACGGCTGGTCAAGAGGGCGACGCGGGGCAGCTTCCCGTCAACCTGCCAGCCGTTGGCTATAGCGGTTGCCAGAGGAAACTGCCGAAGCTAGGGCATAACGGGAGGCGAGCTCCGATCCGCCGTGGTCAACGGGTGGCCAATGACTGGCAGTTTGCCACCAACCATTGGCTCCTCAGGGGCATGGCGATCCGGAGATCGCCGCGTCTTGTTAGAAGATCGCGACAATAATCATTCCGAATGACGGAAATCCTTTCCGGCAAAAGGCCTACCGGACGGCGCCGGTATTCTTCAGCTCGTCGACCGTCCACGGCATGAAGCGGCGCTTGTCCACTTCGGGCCTGAGCGCCTTGATCCGCGCGGGCTCCACCGGTTCTTCGTTGAGACCGCCGAAGGCATGGCGCACATACGAGGCCACCGCCGCTAGATCCGCGTCCGACGCATGGCTGTGGCCGGGCATCACGCCGTTGTAGCGCTTGCCGTTCACATCCACGGGCCCCGCGAGACCTCCTAACAGAATGCGCAGCATCGTATCGGTGTCGCCCTTCACCCACTCGGATCCGGCAAGCGGCGGGAAGGTGTCCGGAACGCCTTCGCCCTTGGGTTGGTGGCACTCCACACAGGTCTTGAGATAAACCTCGCGCCCCGGCTCAAGGTGAGCGGGCAGCGGGGCGGCGGTCACTTCCACGCCGGGTGCCTCTTTCAGCACCTCGCCAATCGCGTTCTTCAACTCCGGAGGCGCATTCGCGGCGATCGCCGTGAGCGACTCACGATGCGGACCGGCGGCCACCCGTTTGATGACTTCCAGCAACTCCTTGCCTCGCCAGGTGTTCGGGTCGAATCCGGCCAGATCGGCGGAAAGCAGGGCAAGCGATTGCCGGCGCATCGAAAGGCGAAGTCCGTCGCGCAAGACTTCCTCCATTTTCTCGCCACCGGCCGCGAGTTTCCACAAGGCGGCAGCCACCGGTTGGTTTGGCGCGGTCCGCGCGGCGATGGTCAGCACATGCAACAACTCTCGCGGAGGCATTTCCGCGCCAAGCAAGCCCGGAAGCGCGGCGATCACCGCGGGGTCGTTCGGCCCAAGCGCCATCAGCACATGGCGGCGGACCAGCGGATGGCCCTCCGCCAGGGACCGGATGAGAATCTCGCGCGCCGCGCCTGCCGCCGTGCGTCCCAATCCTTCCAGCGCCCACACGGCATGGACCGCCGCAAGCGGTCTGCCGCTGCCGGACGCGGTCGCGTTTCGCTCTAACAGTGCGGCAAGTGGACCAGTCAGGTCATCTCCCCCGCGTTCGATGATGAGCCGCTGCGCGTGGAGCCGGATCAGTTGCGAGGGGGATTCGAGTCCGGCGAGCAGGGTCTGCGGTTTCGTTGGATCCAAGCCGGTATCACCGCGCAAATCGCCCGTGGCGGCAACGATGCGCCAGATGCGGCCGTGATCGCGGTCGCGCAGCGGCGTTTCGTAGGCATTGCCCTTGCCCGGTCCCTTGGCACCGGTGTGATAGGGGCTGTGCGGTTGGTCGTATCCGCGCGCCGGGTTCCAGAAACGGAACACCACATTGTGCTGGACGATGGGATTGTACCAATCCGCCACCCACACCGCGCCGTCCGGCCCCACCCGCGCGGCCACCGGCGCGGACCAGGCGTCCGAACTGGCATACAGGTTGTTGCCCCGCAGCTCGGTCGCCAGCAGCGCGCCCTTCGGTTTCACCCGTCCGAGGGCGACGAGGTGGCCGGTGGGCTCGCAGATGAGCGCGGTATCGGAACCGAAACGCCGCCCCATCGCCTCGTCTGTTAGAAAGAAGTGCCCGGCGGCGGCGGTAAAGCGGTCGATCTGGTCCACCTGCGTGATATCGCGGGTGTTCGGATAGATCCACGTCGAGGTGTCGGCGCGCGGGGTTTTCGGCGGCTCGATGCCGCTGCCCTCGTAAGCCCGCGCGGGAATCGAAACCAACCACGAGGGATGGTTGTTGGCGGTGGAACCCATGACGTCGCCTTCCTCGGTGAAACCAAGTCCCCAGGTGTTGTTGGTGGTGGCCTGGAGGAATTCCAACTCACTCAGATCGGCACGGAAGCGGAAGGCGGACGATCCGAACTTGTGCCTTCGCCCACCCACCGTGATATCCACGCCGCTGTAGCCGACGGTGGCATAGATCCAGTTGTCCAAGCCATACTGAAGCTGCGAGGTAGACGCGTGGGTATCGTGGATGTTCAGGCCCGTGGCCATCACCTTGCGGACATCCGACTTGCCGTCGCCGTTTTCATCCTTGAGGAAAACGAGGTCGCGCCCATCGGTGGCGATCACGCCGCCCTTGGCGAAAACCGTCGCGGTGCAATGCCGCAGGCCTTCGGCGAAAACCGTCATCTTGTCCGCGCTCCCATCACCGTTGGCATCTTCGAGAATCTTGATCCGGTCCTCACCACTGCCCGGTTCGTCGGGCACGTTGTTGGGATAACCAAAACTCTCGACGACCCACGCGCGTCCGCGTTCGTCCCAGTCGATGGCGATGGGATTCCTCACCATCGGTTCGCTCGCGAACAGCACGAGCCTGGTGCCCGCGGGAACCTGCGCGTGCATCGCGCTTTCCTGCGGGGAAAGCGGCTTCTGCAGCGGCATCATCGGAATCTCCGGGTGTGCGCGGTTTTCCACCTTCGGCACCTCGATCTTCAACTCGGGAAGTTTGTATTGGGAGAACGCGGCCGCTTTCGCCTCACCCACCGCCCACAGGATGCCCCGGCGCACGAGTTCCTGATAGGCGCTCTCGTTCCAGCAGCGCAGGTCGTGGCCGCTCGCGGTGTAGAAGACGCGTCCCTTGCCTTCGTTGCGTGTCCAGGTCCATGGCTCGTCTTTGGTTTCACCCTTGTTGATCGGCTCGCGCACCTGGAGCAGGTGGCGGTCGTTGGTCAGATCGCGGTGGACATAGGTTTCATCCCAACATGTCAACTTCGGCAAACCGTTTGTGATATCATGATTCGCATCCACCGTCTTGGGGCTGAACACATGTCCCTCGTGGCTGGCGAAGCGTCCGCCGACCAGATCGAACCATTCCTTCGACGGATGGAAGTTTCCGCACGCGCTGTGCAGGGCCACCAGCGCCCCGCCATCCCGCACCCACGGGATGATCGCTCCGGGCACCTTGTCGGACTCGTGGTTGGCGTAAACGATGAGCGCGTCGTAAAGCGCCAGGTTTTCCCTCGTGATCTGGTTCAGGTCCTCGACAAACGTCAGATTGAATCCCTGAGGACCGAGCGCCTGTTTCAATACCCGGTAACGCTCGATGGGCTTGTGGCCACGGTCGTCACCGAGGAAGAGCACTTCCAGACGGCGGGCATCGGCGGCGAACACATGGATGGTGCAAAGGACACCGAGCGCGATGAAGCGGAGGCGGAGAAAGGTCAGGACCATGGGATGCTTACGCTGATCCCGCAGAAGGCCTTACTTGCGCTTTTCCCGAGCGCACCCGAAGAAAACCGGGACTTGCGCCGGGACGGGTGGCAGGCCATTGAAGGTCCCGGACGCGCTCCGCATGGACGCGGAATTCCAGATGACCGAGTTTTCCCCGATCCCCTTCCTCGTCGGCACCCGCGGCAGCGCGCTCGCCCTGGTGCAGGCGGACGCTACCGAGGCCGCGCTTGCGGCGGCGTTTCCCGAACTCCGGCTCGAACGCAAAATCATCAAGACCACCGGCGACCGCCGCACCGATGTCTCGCTTGCCGAAGTGGCGAAAGCCGAGGGAACCTTCGACAAGGGCGTCTTCATCAAGGAACTGGAGTCGGCACTCGATGACGGCAGCATCGACATCGCCGTCCATAGCCTCAAGGACCTGCCCACCGTGCTGGACGCGCGTTTCGCCCTCGCCACCGTGCTCGAACGCGCGCCGGTGCGCGATGTGCTGGTCACACGGAGCGCTGATGGCATCGCAGGACTCGCCCCGGGAGCGAGGGTGGGTACCAGCAGCGTGCGCCGCGCGCGCCAGGTGTCATTCCTCCGCCCCGATCTGACCGTCACCGACCTGCGCGGCAATGTCCCCACCCGTTTGGAGAAACTCGCCACCGGCGAAAACCACGACGCCATCCTGCTGGCCGAGGCGGGATTGGTGAGACTCGGATTTCTAACCGAATCATCGGCGGCGGGCTTGCCCGAACCGATCACCTCCATGCCCGGGCTTTTCGCCACACGCCTGCCCGAGCACGAATTCTTCCCTGCCGCGGGCCAGGGGGCCATCGGCATCGAGATCCGCGCGGGAGACGCCCGCAGCCGGGTGATCTCCGAGGCCATCGGCCATTCCGACACCTGGTTGCGCGTCACCGCCGAGCGCGAGTTCCTACGTCTGTTAGACGCGGGCTGCCACACTCCGGTCGGCGTTTACTCATCGCTGGAAAACGGTACTCTCCATCTCAAGGCCCGCGTTTTCCCCGAATCCGAGGGCGATCCGAAAACCGGTGAAGCCACCGGCACCGATCCTTACCTCACCGCACTCGAACTATTCCAATCACTGCAATGACCCGTCCAGGAACCTGCCATCTCGTCGGCGCCGGCCCCGGCGATACCGGACTCGTCACGCTCCGGGCCAAGGAACTCATCGAGCGTGCAGACGTGCTCGTGTATGACGCCTTGAGCAACCCGGAACTCCTCCAATGGGCCAAGCCCGGCTGCCGCAAAATCCACGTCGGCAAGCGTGCCAAGGACCACACGATGCCACAGGAGGAGATCAACGCGCTGATTGTTTCCGAAACCAAGGCCGGCAGGACGGTGGTTCGATTGAAGGGCGGAGATCCGATGATCTTCGGCCGCGGAGGTGAGGAAGCCGCCGAACTCGCCGCCGCCGGCGTGCCCTTCGAGATCGTGCCCGGCATCAGTTCGACCATCGCCGGCCCCGCCTACGCGGGCATCCCGGTGACCCATCGCGATCACAATACGCAGCTCACGATTTTCACCGGGCACGAGGATCCGACCAAGGGCTACAGTTCCATCGACTACGCCCAGCTCGCGAAGGCACCCGGCACCAAGGTCTTCGTCATGGGCGTGGGCCGCCTGCGTGAAATCACCGGCTCGCTCATCTCGAACGGAGCCGATCCCGAAACGCCTTTCGCGCTCGTCCAGTGGGCCACCACCGGAGCGCAACGCACTGTCACCGGCACCCTCGCCACCATTGCGGACATCGCGGAACGCGAGAACATCGGCGCGCCCGCCGTCGCGGTGATCGGTGATGTGGTCCGCGAACGCGAGAAGATCAACTGGTTTGAGAAACGCCCGCTTTTCGGCAAACGCATCGTCGTCACCCGCACCCGCGAACAGGCCGGAGAACTCAGCAAGGCGCTCGCCGAACTCGGCGCGGATGTCATCGAACTGCCGACCATCCGCATCGAGCACCCCACCGACAAGCTGGGCTTCGCGGAAACCGTCACCCACGCCCACGAATACGATTGGCTCGTCTTCACCAGCCCCAACGGCGTGGAAAAGTTCTTCGATGCGTTTTTCGCCGTGTTCGAGGACGCCCGCAGCCTCGGCAACCCGCGCATCGCTGCCATTGGCGCGGGAACGGCCAAGAAGATCCGCGAATACCGCATCGGCGTGGACCTCATCCCGGAGAAATTCGTCGCCGAGGGACTGATCGACGCCTTCAAGAAGGAGTCCGTGGAGAACCTCACCATGCTCTGGGTGAGGGCTGAGGAATCGCGCGATGTCGTCGGCGAGGGACTCACCGCGCTCGGTGCCATCGTCGATGATTGCGTCGCCTACCGCACCGTTCCGGAAACCGACGACCCCACCGGAGCCAAGGCGCTGCTCGCGGAAAAGGGCGCGGATTTGATCACCTTCACCTCCGGTTCCACCGTCGATCACTTCTTCGCCCTCGGGCTCGAATGGCCGGAAGGCTGCGTCGCCGGCAGCATCGGCCCGGTCACCAGCGAAACCCTGCGCAAACACGGCATGCCTCCGGCCTTCGAAGCCGTGCCGCACGACATCCCCGGTCTCGTCGCGGCCATCGTCAGGCATTTCCGCGTCAAAGCCTAAGCGAGGCGGCGTTTGGCGCGAACCGAATTCAGCCGGAAACCACCAGGGCGATAACGGATTTCTTCGGTGACAAACCGTATTTGTTCCTGGCCCGCACAGTAATGGTGTTCTTCCCTTTGCGAAGTTTCTCTTTTTGAATGGCAAGCTTCAGTTTTCCCGCTGAAACGGTTTTGGAGAGGATGGTTTTCCCATTCGATTTCACGGTGATTTGATAGGAAAGCACCGGGGCACCGCCAGACAGAGCGGGTGCGCGCCACGAGACGGTTCGCACCGCGCTGCTTGCCTTGCCGGAAACCGCGAGCGAGCGCACGACCGACGGCGGTGACGGCGGTTCCACCAGTGGGCTGTAGGTCGTTACCAGGTTGTCATCGAACTGGGCCACGACGACATCACGGCTGGCTGTGACCGCTAAGGCGTAAGCCAAATCCATGTCCGTCTCGGAACCAACCAGCCGCGCGAGCGGAGCGACGTTGCCGGACGCTCCTGATCCGAATACCGAGACCGAAAAGGGGACGGACACGCTGGTGACGTAAAGGTTGCCGAACGAATCGGAGGCAATTCCCCCGGGGGAAGTCAATCCGGTGGCCGCGCCGCTGATGGTCCGGATGGGGGCCGCGTTTCCATCGGCTCCGGCTGCGTAGCTGGTGATCGTTCCCGATCCGTTGTTGGAAACGTGCAGAATGTTTCCGGATGTCACTACCAGTCCGTAGGGAACGTTCAGTCCCGTGGCTGCGCCGGAAACGACACGGATGGGTGCGGTGTTTCCATCCGCGCCCGGCGCGTAAACCGTGATGACGCTGTTTTCCCGGTCCGCGACGTAAAGTCTGCCGACCGAATCGAGCGCGAGGCCTTGAGGCCAACCGAGCAATGTAGTCAGTCCGGAAATTACCCGCTCCGGCGCGACGTCCCCGTTCGCATTCGCGGCGAAGACCGCCACTTTGCTGGTATTGGCACCGGAGACATCACCGACGTAGATTCGGCCGTCCGAGCCCACCAACACCGAGCGGGGACCGACCAGAGTGGTGTTTGATCCCTTGATCGTGCGCAAAGGAGCGGAATTGCCGCTGGCCGATGCCTGATAAATCGTGACAGACTTGCCATGCAGGTTGGCGACATAGCGGTTCCCCGCGGCGTCCAGAGCCACCCCGGTTGGTGATGAAATACCGGTCGATGATCCGAACAGGTAAGACTTCGGAGCCTTGTTCACGTCACCGCCCAACGAAAGGGGTGAGGCGGCAAGACAAAGCGTTGTCACGAGAAACAGAGAGCTTGATAGGAGTTGTTTGAACATGAGTTTGGTTTGTATGGCGTCTGGCCTGGGCCCGGAGCGTTGGATCGGGAAACAGCGGTGTATTTCAACCGACCGCTGCGGGTGTATCTAGAGGCGCTGCCCGGACGAAGAAAGCCAAAAGTCGAAGGCCGAAGGATCAGAATCCAGCGGATCACTGGATCGAAACGCAGAGGTGCGGGTCAGATCATCTTTGGGCAGATATCCCGCGCAAGCACGGCATCGAACCCCTATTCGAGGCGATGCCAACGACATCCCCGGGCAGGGCCGACACATCAAATACGGATGGATGATCCCGCACAAACCCAAAGGGATTGAGCAGCACAGCCCGGGGTTGAGCCAACCCCGGGGCCGAGTCATGAAATCCCGCCGGTCATTTGATGCGTCAGCTCTACCTCCCCGGACTCGTTGCGGCCATCGACAGGCATTTCCGCGTCAAAGCCTAAGCGAGGCGTGGTTTGGCGCGAAATGAATTCAGCCTGAAACCACCAGGGCGATCACGGACTTCTTTGGCGACAAACCGTATTGGTTCCTGGCCCGCACGGTAATGGT
>Ga0315904_10001108_pt1 | contig 42846 bp, 59 predicted proteins | sample LakEriMetagenome_6_FD_203529 | JGI IMG/M metagenome (GOLD analysis project Ga0315904, IMG submission 203529) | Freshwater fungal communities from buoy surface, Lake Erie, Ohio, United States - Buoy 12 MA120 | ecosystem: Environmental > Aquatic > Freshwater > Lake | place: USA: Lake Erie, Ohio... | reverse complement strand
AGCGCCGTGGAATCCGACGTCGGCCAGCGCTTCAATCCAATCCGAGATGATGTCGTCGGCCCAATCGTCGTCGGCCCAATGGCGCAGATACTCGCGCGCCCGATCGACCGCCGCGGCGGAGACGTTCCCCGCCGCATGCTCTCGGATCAAGTCTCTGAACGTGTATGCGTAGACTTGCACTGTCCTCACAGGTGGCTCCTATTCTGCGGCTTGGCCGCGATGGTGGGAATCTACAGTCTATATCGACCGATGCAAGCGCCAGCATGATAGATTCTCCAACGAATTCGGTCCGTATTCGCGCAAGCGTAGGCGTGCGCGTGAGTTACGTTCGAAAGAAAATTGTTGGATCGCGCATTCGGCATGTCGGATTGCCGGGTATCGGCACGCCGATCAAGTACCCGTCAAGTAGGCGCGAACCAAATTATCGGATGGTGCGTCGTTCCGAGTCCGGGCCCTCGCGTGCGTGCGCGTGATGGACGCCCGACGCCCGCCCCGACCCGGACCGGACCGCCGGCCAGTCTGGCTGTTCGGCTTCTGTTAGGCCGACCAAAACCCGAACGGGCCGAGCAAATATCGGACCGAAGAAAATTCGGAAAATCTCTCACGTTCCCCTTGCGGCGTGCCGATACATATGGTAGTATCCTACAGCGCGAACGTCGCGCAGGACCGACCCCCCAACCACAGGAGCCACGCCATGCCACGAATCACTCTCACTCTGCCCGCAGACGATCGCACCCGAGAGCGCTCCCGAGCGATCGACGCTATCCGCGCACTGGCAGCGTATGACGCTGAAGAATCCGCGCGATATCTCGCCGGTCTCCGCGCGGCTGACACGCTCCAGCTCGGCGCATCGTACTACCGCGCGCTCGCCGGTTTGGTCGATCGCGCTTACCGAGCGGAGGTTGCCCGATGAGGCTCCACCCCTACCGCTGCGAGTCAGCGTACCCCGAGATCGACGCGCAAAGGAATCTCGACGGACGGACCCACTACGTCGACCCCGAGACGCTGCGCTATTTCCGCTCCAAAATCTTACACGCCGAGCACGTCGCGCGCGGCATGCTTTACGTCGTCGTCGAGTCGCGCGGGATCGACGCGAAGGATGGCCGGCGCGGAATGCGCGTAGTCGTGTTCAATCTCGCCGGAAATGTTGTGCATCATTCGCGCGCGGCGCACTGGTTTAGGTCGACGCGCGCGGCGCGTAGGGCCATTCCCGGAATCCTTGAGGAAATCGACGCGCGCGGCGTGAATCTCGCGTCGCTCGAGGAGCTCGAGCGATGGAGCGTAGACGAGATCGAGCGGGCGCGCCGCGCGATCGACGAACGCACGCCAGCGCCAGCGCCGGCCAGCACCTAACCAAACACCGCGCGACGTTCGCGCGGATCTACTCTCACCCATTGACGGGAGCCCCAACCATGCAAGACCTCACCCAAACGTCCGCACCCATCGCCCCCACCACCGCGCCTATGCGATTCTCTCTCCCCTCGAGAATCGGCGCGATCGCTGCCGACGACGCGCACCGATACGCGATGAATAGCGTTCTCGTTCACCGTCCGTACACGTCGCCGGCGGCCTACGCGACCGCGACGGATGGTCGCGCGCTCGCCATCGTTCGAGTCGATCCCGAGGCCCACAACCTACAGGAAGGGTACAAGTTTCAGATTCCGGCCCCGGCCTGCGACATCCGCGCCAAGGCCAAGGGGCCGATGCCGGCGATCGTAGCGGGAGAATCGGGAATCACCTGCGAGGGGAAAGCGTTCGACAAGTCGGACCAGTCTTTGCCGTTCCCTCCCGTAGCGGGCCTGTGGAAAATGCCAGAGACATCCGCGCGATTCGCGCGCGTCGCATTCAATCCGGAACTTCTGGCGGAGCTGCACAAGGCTATCAAGCCTCACCGGGATAGCACCAAATCGATAGTAGAGCTCGCCTTCGAGATCGACGACGCCGGGAACGCGAAGGGCCGCGCCATCCTGGTCCGCGGATACGCCAAGTCCGTGGGCATGGTCATTCCCTGCGCTCTGAACGACGAGAAGACCGACGCGCGAACCGCTGCAATCGAGATCGTCGGCAAGGCGAAGCGAATCTTGGCCGGCGAAACGCCGTAACTGGCCCCGATTCGATGAACGTTAGACGGAAGGCCTGCGCTCGCGCGCGGGCCTTCTCTTTTTTCGACTCGGCAAAAATTCTCGCTTGACTTCCGGAACCGGCTATCCGTAGCATCTACTCCCGTAGCACACAGCGCGAACGAGTTGCTATCCGGGAGTCTTCAGCCGTTCCGAACGAGCCGATAGACTCCAAACGAATCCGCGACGTAAAGAGGGGACGAGCCGACGCCATGCCAGGCGCTCGGGGTAGTCGCGCGCCGGACATGGCGCGAACTGGAAACCCACCTACGATCCTACGCGAAGAACCGACGCGCGAGTCGGACAGGCGGGAACGCGGGAACGATGGACGGGAAGAGAGGGGGGCGAACAGCGAGAGGACCGCGCACGCGCTGCCGGCCTGCGCTCGAGCGTGATGCGCGAAGCAATCCCGCGTAGTGGATCGGTCGATCCGATACGCCATCCGCGCGAATGGCGACGGGTAGATACACCGATCAAGCCCCCCACCCCCCCCCAACAAACCCTCCTCCTCCCGCAACCACCCAACGGCAACTCTTGTTGCACGTTTGTATCGAAAGAAAATTTGCGATTCGGGGTGTTCAGAAATCCGGGACGGTTTCTCTGACCCCCCGTATGTGCAAAAATCCAGTTCGGGAACTTCCCGTTGCATGGATGGACGAGACTCGGGGTTGAAGATGCCCTTCGTGCGGCAGTTTTGTTCGACTGCGCTTCATGCTTGGTTGATGTTCTCGGCTCTTGGGGCTTGAATTGTGCGACCAAAGTCGCATGTGGTGTCATTTCCGCTGCGAGAATGCCCTTGGAGGTTCGATGGACGAAGCGGGTGGCTTGACGATGGACGAGTTTCTGTACGGTTGCCGCGAGGCTCCGCACTGGTTCGTTCCGTTCGTGCTTGGGTTCGACAACGCGCCGATGCACGACGACCTTCAGTTCCACTTGGACTCGAGCGACAACGCGTACTGCGAGTTGCCGCGCGGTCACGGGAAGACGAACCAGATGGCTGGTCGGGTGTCTTGGGAGATCGGGAAGAACCCGTTGATCCGGGTGAAGATCGTTGGTTCGTCGGACCCCGAGGCGACGAAGACGGTGACGATGATCCGGAAGGTGATCCAGTCGGAGGAATACCGGAAGGTGTTTCCGTCGATCGAGGCCGACAAGGACTCGACGTGGGGGAACACGAGTTTCACGGTGAAGCGGAGTCGGTTCCTTCGTGACCCGACTGTGGAGGCGGTGAGCGTGTTCGGTAGAGCGGGCGGTCGAAGCGATCTGCTGATCGCGGACGACATCTGCGACCTTCGGAATGCGGTGCAGCAGCCGAGCCTTCGCGAGCAGGTGAAGGACGCCTGGAAGAGCATTTGGTTGCCGACTCTTGACCGGAGCGGGAAGAGGCCGCGGATCTGGAAGTTCGGGACGCCGTACCACGTCGCGGACATCACGGCGGAGTGGCGTTCGTACCACAGGGACGCGGGCGGGTTGTTCCGGAGGCCGGTGATCGGGAACCGCAGTCCGTGGGGCGAGGTGTACAGGCCGGAGATGATGGACGACTTGCGGAAGCAGTACGGGCCGATCGCATATGGGCGCGCGTACGAGCTGTCGCCGGTGTCGAGCGACCAGTTGGTGTTCGACCATGCGTGGCTGGACAGGTCGATGTACGAGGGCGAGATCCCTGAGATCGTGAGGCTGACGGGTCAGACGATCGCGGCGACGGACTTCGCGTTCAGCGACAAGTCGGTGAAGAAGGGCGACCCGGACTATTCGGTGCTGGTGACGGGCGTTCGGTCGATGGACGGGTACTGCTACGTCGATCGGGTGGTCCGCGCTCGGGTGACGTTCCCGGAGTGGCAGCGGATCTGCGCGCGCGAGTGCCGCGCCGGCGGCGTGACGGTGCTGATGGCCGAGGGCAACGGTCCGCAGGCGGGTCTTGTGCAGCAGTTGGCGCAGTCTTGCGGGGAGCTGTCGGTGGTTCCGGTGATCCGCACGAAGGACAAGTTGAGCCGTGCGAGCGAGAAGCAGGCGTTCGTCGAGCAGGGTCGCTTCCGTCTCCGGAGGGTTGACGGGAGGGAATGCCGCGAGCACGCGGTCTTGTACGACGAGATGACGACGTTTCCTGCCGGCGATCACGACGACGCGGTTGACGCGGCGGTGGATCTGATGGAGGCTTGCACGAGGGCTGGGTACGGGTTGACGGCGAAGCCGAACCTATCCCAGAGCGGGCGGGGCAAACTGTGGCGTCTCTATGGATGATGGAGGTATGCGATGGACGAGTTGCTGAACAAGGACCGTGACGAGTCGGAGGCCGCTTCGCCGAAGGGCGTCGTTCCTGCGGGAATGGATCAGCCGGTGGCGCTGCCGATCGAGATGCAGCGGACGTTCTTCGCGAGCGTCGCGAAGATGCTGAGGAACCCGTCGCTGGCGTACCGCAAGGACCGCCAGTTGATGAAGCAGATGCGGAACGATCCGGACTGCATGGCTCCGCTCCAGCAGTTGCAGGTGTCGATCGCGGGGCTCGAGTGGCAGGTGAAGCCGTTCGACTCGCGCGACCCGATGCAGGAGGAGATCGCCGAGAGGACCGCCGAGATCATCAAGCGAATTCCGCGGCTCGCGGATTTGAGCCGTCATCTTCTCGAGGCGGTGTGGTACGGGTCGAGCGCGGCGAACATCATCTATCACCGCCGTCCGAACGGGATCATCGAGGTCAAGGATTGGATTCCGTTCCATCCGGACACGCTGACGGTCGATCTCGAGGGCGCGCCGGCGATCCGCGTCGGCCCGAGGTACTACGCGGACATGGACGGCACGGGCGGCGAGACGGTGCAGGGCTTCGACTCTCGCGTGCACAGGCTGACGGACGTGGAGCGCCGCGCGGTGGTGTGGCATCGGTACATGGTGCAGGGTCCGGACTTCGACGATCCCTACGAGACGGCGTACGCGTACCTCGGCAGGGGCGTGCGCGACGTGGTGTGGTGGTACTGGAACTTGAAGCAGGCGGTGCTTCAGAACTGGGCGACGTACGCGGAGCGGTACGCGCAGGGCATCCGCGTCGGCTACTACCCGATGGCGAACAAGGAAGGCAAGAAGGAGATGGAGGACATCCTCCGGAACCTCGTGGGCGACGTGAGCGCGGTGGTTCCGCGCGCGACTCCCGGCCAGAAGGACTACGAAATCGAGATCAAGGAACCGGGCGCGGCGCGCGCGCAGGTGTTCGCCGACCTGACCGAATGGCTCGCGAAGAACATCAAGGAGCTGATCGTCGGCCAGAGCGCGACGAGCGAAGCGGTGTCGAGCGGCATCGGGTCGAACATCGGGACGCAGCACCAGAAGACGTTCACGCGGCAGATGCGGTTCGTCGCGGACGGGCTCGGCGAGACGATCACGGAAAACCTCGTGCGCGAGATCGTGGACATGAACTACGGTCCGCAGGAGTTCTACCCGCGGTTCGAGTTCTCGGTGGAGAGTCCGGAGAGCGAGAAGCGCCTAGAGGCCATCCGCATCTTCGTGAACGAGCTTGGCGGCACGGTGAGCGAGGCCGAGACTCGCAAGATGCTCGGGCTCGCGATCCCAGACGTGGACGAGCCTGTGCTGACGGGCAAGGTCCGCGACGTGATGCCGGAGATCGGCGAGAACGGCGGCGTGGAAGACGAAGAGGCAGACGGTCCGATGCTGAACGCGAGGCAGGTTTTCGGCGGCATGAGCGAGAAGGAGTTGCGGCGCGAGGCTCGACGCCGGCGGCGCAAGGGGCGAAAGTCAACCGGGAACTGCGGGAATGGGTTCGGCGGGTTCACCGACTCGAACAAGTGCGCCTCCGGTCCGCACGACTATCCGGCGACCCGCAAGAGCCCGCGCAAGAAGTCGCGCAACTCCCGCGAGATCGGCGAGGAGGTGATCCGCAAGCATCGTGTTCTTCTCGAGGAGGGCTACGACGACGATCAGGCGTGGGCCATCGCCTACGACATGGTTCAGAAGGGCGTGCATGAGCGGAGCAGTCCGCAGCATGCCCGCGACTCGAAGGCCCATCGGGAAATGGTGGAAGAGCTGGTGCGCGGCGGCATGAGCGAGGAGCAGGCTTCGCAGGTCGTGAAGCGCAGGATGAAGGGGCTCATGGAGAAGGGCGGCGATGGATTCGTGCCGCCGGAGTCCGTCGCCGCGAACGCGCGTCGCGCGCTCGACGTGCGCGAGACGAAGCCGGAGTCGGAGCGCGGGATGACGCAGGTGGGCATCGCGCGCGCGCGTGACCTTGCGAATCGCAAGTCGGTTTCCATCGAGACGATCCGGCGCATGGTGTCGTTCTTCGAGCGGCACGAGGTGGACAAGAAGGGCGAGACTTGGGACGAGCAGGGCAAGGGCTGGCAGGCGTGGAACGGCTGGGGCGGCGACGAGGGATGGTCTTGGGCGCGCGGCATCGTCGAGAAGGAGGGCGATTGATGCTCCGGATGAGCGAGGCGGAGCGCCGGATGTCCCGTGCATGGAGGCTCGGGCATCGGACCGGAGACTGGATTCGCATGGAGTCGGAGGTCCAGGGCGCGATGGTCGGAGCGTTCCAGTCCGGGCGCTCCGCGTTCCGCGCGTCCGCTCCTCCGATGATGTCGGACATGACTCCGATCTTCGAGCGAGCGCGCGCGCTTTCGCACCGCACGATGGTCGAGAGCTCGGTCAGGCGCGAGGCGATCGCCGAGGGCTATGGGTTCACGATGCTCGCGACGCTGTTCCTGCTGTTCTTCGACGAGGACGATGAAGGCGTGTTCCGGCCATTGGTCCGCGGCATTCCCTCGGCTACGGCGCGGAAGGCGCGCGCCGGCGGCGTTTCGATGGAGATGGCGCGTCGCGCGCACGAGATCGTCGCGAACGACGCCGACGCGAAGACGCTCGTGAGGACGATCCCAATGCGATCGGAACTCGTCGCGCTCGACGAGGTGAGGCGCGCGTTGAATCTCGGGATCGCGGACGGCGCTGTTTCCGAGCGCGTTTCGACGGGTGAGACGGATCATCCGCTGTGGCAGATTTCGGAGATGATGGACAGGCGCACGCGAGGGAATCCGCACGGAGACTTCCCCGACGGCGGTTTCCATTGGCAGGTGAACGGCTACATAAACACGATCGACGAGATCGTGCGACAGGGGTGCGTGCCGCCATGCGGTCGCAACTGCCGTGCCGTGCTTCGCCCCGTGTCGTGGAAGCGCGCGGAATCGCTCGGGCTGATCGGAGCCGATGGTCTTGTCGATCGGGCGGCGGTACGCCAATGGAACGGCGACCGGCAGGGCTATATCGACCGCGGCCTGTATCCCGATCCGATCTTCCGTTGAATGATAGTTGCATCTGTGTGTTAGTTTCGGCTGATAAAGCCCGAAATTATCCTCACGCAAGGCCATAACCGCTTGCCTTGGTGGTGTTTATCGGCGTGAATGGCGTCGTGGACTCCTCACACTCCATCTCGGAGCAGGGCGATAAGGTCGTGATCCGGCGGCTCGAGCTGTTCGCCGGATTCGATCCGACTATCGACGACGGCAAGGACGAGGAGATCCGCAAGTTCGACCGTCGCAAGGTGGCGCGCATCGTCGATCGGACGAAGCAGTTCATCTCGCGGAAGCAGCATCCGCGCATCGTGATCCTCCACTCGCAGGAAGACCACAGCGAGCCGAAGGAAGCGGTCGGCGCGGTGCTCGACATCGCGATGGAGGAGCGCAACGGCGTTCCGTTCATCGTCGGCGACGTGGAGATGTCGAAGGAAGACTTCGCGCAGTACGTCGCGAGCAACAGGTTCCCGCGCCGCAGCGCCGAAATCTGGTCGGACGACCACATGAGCGAGATCGCCCTGCTGGGGCGCGACACGCCGCGTCGTCCGCTGCCCGACACGCGGTTCACCAAGACTGGCGAGAAGTTCTCCTTCTCGTGCCAGACGTGCTTCGAGGCAGCACCGGGAGCGGGCAACGTGTTCGTTCCGGGCGTCGCACTCACAAAGAAGAAGGACAAGACCATGCAGGACGAAGCCAAGACCGGCGAGAAGGACGAGATGGCGAAGATCATCGCCGAGAAGGACGCGGAGATCGCGCGGCTCAAGGAAGAGAACCGCAAGATGTACAACCAGACCCACGTTGACATCGGCTCGCACAAGGACGAGGACGAGGATGACGACGAGGGCGACGAAGGCGACGAGGACGAGAAGAAGAAGTCCGAGTCGAAGAAGTCGAAGAACGCCCGCGACGGCGCTCGCCTCGAGTTCACCCGCGAGAAGGCGAAGTTCGAGAAGCGGATCGCCGCGCTCGAGGCCCAGCTCGCGAAGGAGCGGTTCTCCCGCGAGATCGACGCGATGGCCTCCGAGGGCTTCGCGGTCGATTGCTGCCGCGACGAGATGATCGAGGAACTTGCATCCTGCCCGGACCCCGAGCGCAAGGTCAAGTTTTGGCGGGAGAACTTCCGCCGCGATCCGGTCGGCGTCCGCGTCGGCGCCGGCATCGCCCCGCGTTCCGGCAACAAGCCGGAGCCGAAGGCCATCGACAAGGAAACCGTTGCCAAGCTCGTCGCCGAGGCGGCTGGCGATCCCGAGAAGTTCAAGACCCTCATGGCGCGCGCGAAGAGCGGCGTCTGACCAAGAAAGCGAGAATCAAACATGGGTTCTTTCTCTGACGTTCCCTCACTGACCGCGGCTGGCACGATCCTGCCCCGCCGGGCGGTCCGCGCATCGTCCGGAGCGGGCTATCTCCGTCACTCCGGTTCGCAGGTCACTGCCGCGACCGACTTCGTGATCGGCGTTTCCGACGGCTCTACCAAGAGCTTCAGCAGCTCCAACCACGCCGAGGCAGGCGATTCGATCACCCTCCAGGGCGGCGCGATCGTCGAGGTCACGACTGGTTCGGCCACCGCGATTTCCTGCGGTTCGCTTCTCAAGATCGACACGAACGGAAAGTTCGTCGTCGGCGGCGCCGCAAGCGACGTGAACTGGGCCGTCGCGCTCGAGCCGAGCTCTGCGGCAGACCTCATCATCCGCGCCAAGCTCCTCTCGACTCCGCGCATCACCTGATCCGCACACCTGACAAAAGGACACGCACATGGCAGACTCAACCATCGGTGGCGGACTCTCGACGTTCGTTCCCACCTTCAGCGAGGCGACCGGCCTCATCCAGACCGAGTTCACGCGAAACGTCAAGTCGTTCGCGCTGAACCGCTACACCAAGCTCGTTCCCGTCTCGACCGTCAGTGGCTACTACCTCAAGATCAACTCGGATGAAACCGTCCGCGTGATCGACGAGAAGGACTTCCGCTGGGCCTACGGCGAGGACCGCCCGACCGGCGTGAACAACGACTTCGACTTCTCGCAGTTCACGACCCGTCGCTACGAGAAGGGGTTCCACATCCCCTACGAGACGGCGAAGGTCGCATCGTGGGACATCGTGGCGCAGCACGCCCGTAGCCGAGCGACGCAGCTGATGACGCTGCGGACGTTCCGCGCGCTTTCGATGCTCACGACCGCGGCGAACTGGACGGCGAGCGTCAACTACTTCGCGACGTATCAGGCTCTCAGCGGAGACACCGCTGCGAGCGGCGTGTATACGTCGCCGAGCGCGAACAACACCTACGTCCAGCGCCTCTTCCAGACCGCCACCGAGAAGCTGATGGTCAACACCGGCGGCGCGGTCCAGATGTCGGACATCGTTGCGGTGATGTCTCCGAAGACGGCGTTCAAGCTGTCTCAGACCCTCGAGCTTCGCGAGCTCATCAAGTTCACGCAGGGCGTGAATCTGATGCAGGGTTCCGGCCAGTTCTCGCGCTACGGCCTTGCGCCGCAGCTGTTCGGCATCGGCGACATCGTGATCGAGGACGCCGTTCGCGTCACGAGCCAGAAGGGCGCGACGCGTTCCGCGGACTACATCCTCGGAACCGACGCCGTGCTGTTCCTGTCGCGTCCGCAGGGGCTCACCGGGGTTGAGGGCGGCGCGAACTTCGCGACCGTCACCAACTTCGTGTACGAGGACATGACGGTTGAGACGTTCGACGATCCGCGCAACCGCCGCACCGTCGGCTCGATCGTGGACAACAGCGTGATGGAGCTCACGGCTCCTCTCGCCGGCATCTACGTCGCGAACATCGGCGGGTGATCGGACTCCCTTTCAAGCGGGGGGTGGCGGGGCTTTGGACCCGTCACCCCCTTTTCGGAGGCGGCAATGCCGATTCCATACGCCACGGTCGCGCAGTTTGCGAAGACGATCGACGAACGGCTCCTTGCGGAACTCGGAATTGACGCCGAGGCCGATGGGGTCGTCGATGGCACGAACGCGATCATCGTCGCGGCGCTCACCCGGGCGTCGCACGAGGTCCAGTCGTTCGCGCTCCGCGGCGGCGTCTACACCGAGGCGGATCTCGACCAGATGCAGTCGAGCGAGAACTGGGTTCTCATCGGCACGGTCTGCGACCTTGCCTATGGCATCCTCGTGGCCCGCAGAGGCGGTCCGTTCGGAGATTCGGTCAAGGACCGGGTTGACAAGGCGAACGCCATGCTGGTCGATCTGCGGGACGGACGCAGGGTGTTCCCGATCGGCTCGAGCATCGACGCAAGCCGCCCGTCGCTCTCCATCATCTCGCAGCAGCAGCGTGGCGCGCTCGGGTTGGTCGCCGACAGCGACTTCTTCCCGCGCCGGAGGTACACGGAGGCATGAACCGACGCAGGAGCATGTTCCGTGAGGTGCAGATCGTCGAGTCCGTGGCGAACGGGATGCTCAAGGCGCTTCGCGACAATCTCCTCAAGAGCGAGGGCGACGGCGAGCCGCTTGCTCCGCTCGGGGTGTGGGATGACCTTCGGTTCACCGGCAGGAAGGGTTCCGGAAGCCGTTGGCAAAAGGCCGATCGAACGAACGCCGATCCGCCGCTCGTTGACACGGGCAACCTGCTCCGCTCGATCAACGTGACGCAGGTGGTGATGCACCCCGGCACGGAAACCACGGGGCGAAGGTATGACATCACGATCTCGGCGGCGGACTATGGAAACGAGCACACGTCCGACCGGAGGGCGACCAATGTTCTTCTCGGAAGGACGAAGGAAATCCGAAGGAGCCGATCCTTCGGGGACATGACCGAGGGTGTAGACTTCGTGGTGAAGAAGGAACTGAACGTCCCGGGTAGGCCGTGGAATCGCGTCACGCGCGACAGGCTCAGGGAAATCGCGGAGAATGCCGTCAAGGGCATCGGAGGATGACATGCCAGCAGCGTCTACTGACTTCCATGTGGCAGGCCCGGTCAAGATCCTGTGGGGAACCACCACGGCATCCACCGAACTCGGCTATTCCGACAACGAGGATCTTGTCCGCATCACGTTCACGGACCATCAGCGCGTTTTCAGCCGCAACGATCAAGGCGACATGATCGGCGAAACCGTGTTGAGCGGAACCTCGGCGATCATCGACTTCACCCTCGTTTCGTGGAATCAGGATCAACTCCAGCAGTTGATCTCCCGAGTCCGCAAGGGCGGCACTCCGACCAATGCCATCGGCCAAGAGGGCATCTTCGCGACGGTCGGCGGAACTACCGTGAACGGCGCGAGTCCGCGCACGATCGCGCTGAAGATCCTTCCGACTACCGCCGGCGAGACGGTCTACGACTTCCCGCTGGTCCGTCTCATCACGGGCCCGGAGATCATGGATCTCGGCAACACGCTCAAGCGCATCGCTCTTTCGTTCGGGACCGTGGCTCCGGCATCCGGAACCACGATCTGCACCACGACTCTCTCGACTTGAAAGGACCGTGAATGTCTGCTCAGAAGATCGACCTGCTGGACGACCCTTGGGTTGTCGTGTTCAAGATCGGCGACAAGGAATACCGCGCCGATTCCCTCGTGTTCTCCTCGATCATCATGGACAAGGCGAAGGGCGACGACGATCCTCCGAAGGAAGTCATCCTCGAGGCGATGAAGGAAGCCCTTGATTCGACCGAGGGGCTGACCGATCACCTCATCTTCGCGATGTCGGTTCGTCTGACGAAGGCGATGACGAACGCGGGAAAAGGATGAAGGCGGCGGCGCTGTTCGCCGCCGCTTACGGTTTCCCTCCATCGGCTTGCGGGACGCAGGAGGAAATGTTGGGCCTGTTGCAGAACCTCCGCATGTCAATGGCGATCTCCTCGGGCATCCTTGCCCGGGGCGTGGCGGTGTGCTTCTCGTCTGAAGCGAGCGCGGAGCTCTTGAAGGACAGCGGCGCGCCGACGCAGGACATCATCAAGGCGAAGCTGAACGCCATGAGGCAGAAGGCCGGTGTCAGGTGAACATCGCGACGCAGGCCCAGGTTCTCCGCGCCATCCGGCAAAGGCTGATCGACACGCTCGGTCTGCCGGAAAGCCGCGTCTATCTCACGAACGATCCCGTCTTTGCGGAGGGCATGGACTTCGTGGTTCAGATTTCGCCGATCGCGGTCGGCGCCACGAACGAGTTGAACCGCGCGGGGCTCGGCTTCGTGACGGAGCGATTCAGCGTGACCACTTTCGTCCGGACGGCATCGGACAACGACGTGAAGAAGAACCGCCAGTTGACCGGCGAATCTCATGGCGTCCTGTATCGGCAGACGGCGATCCGGCAGGCGCTCATCCAGCACGATCTCGGCGGAATGCTCACCGTGCCAATCCGGTTCGTCTCGAGCGGCCCCGTCAAGGAGGAGCCGCGGACCCAGATGTATCTGGCCGCGACCGACGTGTTCATCTGCTCGTACGCGCTGGCTTGGCCCGTCGCCGGGATCTTCCGATTCGGCTGGCGATCGACGCAGCCGACGTGGGCGCAGCTGACGGAGGAGCGATCCTACGCGAACTCGACTCGCTACTCGATCACCACGCCTACGCGCCCGGGGACTCCCGCTTCGGAGTATCTTTGGTTCGCCTTTCCGGCGGAACTGCATTCGCTCGGCGTTGAGATTCGCACGGCTGCCGGCCTCGAGCCCTTCTACCGGACCGGATTCCCGCCGCCGAGCGGACCCGCCATCGGGACGCTGACGCAGGCTGGCGTGACGTATCACCTCTACAGGCGCGCCTTCCCGACCACGGCGGCGAGCCTTACCTATGACGTGAGGGCCGGATGAGCGGTATCCCTACCAACATCATCACCATTCAGATGCCTCCGGGAAGCGATCCCGCCGGCGGCGACGGTGGCTATGACTTCGGTCCGATGCTCGACGTGATGAAGGGCGTTCAGCTCAACGTCGGAAGCATCAACCAGAACGTCAAGGCGATCCTCGAGGTTCTGAAGCGCATGTCATCCATGCGGGGAGGTCCGTCATCGGCTGCGCGCGGCGGTTCGGTTGCGGCGTCTGTGTCCCCGAAGGCCGGATCGCGCGCGCGGTTCGCCGCCGATCTGCTTGAGTATCGCAAGATGATCCGCGGCGGAGAATCGCTCGGAGGAGTGATGCGGCAGTCTCACGCGGAGCTGCTTGCTAGGTACAAGGCGAACAGAGAATCTCTCAGCGCACGAGAGTTGCGCGCGGCCACGAGGCTCCGTTCCGTCGAGATATTCGGCGAGTCGGTCGCGGCGCAGAATGCGGCCACGGAAGCCGCGGCGAAGGCCCGTCAGGAGGCGAAGGCTCAGAGGGAAGCGATCCGCGCGCAGCGCGAGTCCGCTCGAGCCGCCCGGGCGCAGCAGTCTGCCGACCTTCGTGCCAGTCGGAGCCGCATGACGAACAGCATGGCGCAGAGGGTTGCCGATCTTCGTCGGCAAGCCGGTATGCCCGGGGCCACGGTGTCCAGCATTGGTCTGACCGACGAGGAGAGGGCGGTTCTGGCGGGGGAGGCAAGCCCATCTGGCCTTCCGGGAACTCGGGCGCACTTCCGGGCCGTTGGCGGCATCGTGGATCAGCTTGGGGCCGGGGAGGGCGCTCCCGCTCCGGCTCCCGGTCGGTTCTCCTCGATGGCCGGCGGTGTCATGCGGATCGTCACGATGGTCGGACGGGTGCTGTCCGTGGCTGGAATGGTCACGAGCCTTCTCGGGAAGATTTGGGGCGCGGTGCGCTCTTTCTCGCAGGCGGCTATGGCTTCGCGAGCGTACTTCTCGCGGATCGACCCGGTGTTCGCGACGCTCGAGGCACAGTTCCAGATCGGTCAACTGCTCGCCGACATGCGCGTTGCATCGTCTCCTTCGGTCCGCAGTGCCGCCACGCAGTTCACGGCCACCCAACTCGCCCGCCAGAGGGCCGAGGTTCCCATCCGGAAGGCATGGGAGGTCACGAAGTTCTCCGTGGGCACGCTCTATGAACAGGCCATGTTCGGAGGCTCGCTTCTTCTCGGTGGCGCGATCTCCGGAGACGCAAGGAGCGCCCTGTTGGGCTTGGCTTCTCTGTCAACGATCAACCTTCATGCGTTCGGACTCGGTTCGATCAACCAGTACGTCCAGTCGCTCATCCTTCGGCTGGCGGGAGGCAACAACACGGCATCTGCGAACGCCCTGTTCATAGGCGACTTGGTTGATATGACCGGAGGCAGGTTCAGCACCACCAGCCCGTACATGGGCCCGAAGGCGAACGCATCGAACTGGTGGGGAGCAAGGCCATGAGCACGACCGTTCTCTACAACACCGTCCTGCTCGAGCAGGTTCGCATCACGGAGTACCGGGTCGAGTCTCCCGCGAACTTCGAGTCTCCGCACACGGGAATCCTTCAGCACTTCGTCACGGGAGAGGCACTTGTCTTCGTTGACAACGATGTAAGCCCGCAGACGTTCCGTTCGGCGGTCATCAACAAGCTGAATGTGCCTCGGAAGCAAATGAAGATCGAGGTCGAGGACTCCAATCAGTCTCCGACGACGAAGTACACGCTGTTCGACAACACCGTGTACACGGAGAACTTCGACGAGGCCCACGGCCCGTTCTTCTCCGCGCAGGTGACTGCGATCACCGGGACTCGATGCCTGCTCGTGAACTTCACGGCGCAGTGGACGGAATCGGGAGACTCGCTGAACGCGATCCGGTCCTACTACTGCGTGTCGTCGTTCTCGATCGACGAGATCGGAAACGTCACGCTCAGGAAGACCGGATCTTTGCAGATCCGTGCAAAGGAGAGCTTCACGCTGCCGATGGGCGTGGCTCCTAGGAATCAGGACCGCGCGGGCGCGTCGAACACCGGCGTCTACTTCGGGGATTCCGTACGGTCGGATGTCGTGACCGACTTCATCACGTCGAACATCCCGGGAAACGTCGGGCAGTTCCCCGACTGCTACCGGCGGTTCGCGGCGGGAAACCTCTATCCGGGCTTCCGGCGAATCCGTCAGGAATACGCCATCGACGAGAGCCGGACGCGTCTCATCTTCGACATCACGGATCAGGAATTCACGCGAGGGCTTCCCGCGCCGGCGAAGGTCGGAAACTGCTCCTTCACCTACGAGCGGAGCCTTGATGGAAAGACGAGCGCGATCGGAACGAAGCACTTCATCGCGTCCGTCAAGGGCGACAAGTTCGTGACCGCCGGAGCGTTGTTGACGCTCTGCATCCGCCTTTCTCAGAACAGGATCGACTATGCGAAGGACGTGATCCAGCGCATCCGCGTGACCGAGGAGAACATGCTGACGGAGAACTCGATCTCGTATGAGGTCTTGGCCCTTTCGGCGTCCAGTCAGGCGTTCGTCGCGACGAATGGCGACAGCGCCGAGGACAAGTCCGGTCAAGTCTCTCCGTTTGACACGAGCCTTCTCCTCAAGAACATCCTTTCGCCGGTCAAGCTCTCCGGAGGCAAGTTCGTCTTCACCCCGGCGAAGATGCCGGACGCGTACGGCAACAGTCTGATTGTCAGAGTGACCCCGTATGCGTTCGACCACCGCGACACGCAAACGCTCTCTTCCGCGTCGTTCGGACTTCCATCGACGTTCCAGATCCCGAACGACGAAGGAAGCGGATTGCAGCCGGTGATCTACCTGTTCCCGGGCGGATACTTCGATGCTTCCGAGGGTCAGGCCAACGACACGACCGGGAACGAAGACGCGATCTACAGGTACATTCCGCCGAAGACGGAGCCGTATGTTCCCGCCGGTCCGAACAAGGGCGATCTCGAGAAGAACAAGAGGAACCCGAACTCAAGCGAAACTCCCAACCCGAACTTCTCGTCGAAGGGGGGGAGGAAGATCAATGTCCGCTCCGGCATCGTGATCTGTCCTCCCATCTCTCCGAGCGCCAAGAGCAGGGTGTTTCAAGTGGCGGCTCCAATGGCCGTCTACACCGACTTCATCGACGGCTCCAAGAAGAACGAGCCGCCGAACCGTTCGATGGGCGACGTGCCGGGAGGCTCGGTCGTTACCGACATGAACTACTCGTTCACGTCCGGAACCTCCGACTTGAACGGCAACAGGATCATGGCGGCTGGATACGACCGGACGGTGGCGATCTCTTGCCCCGGCGATTTCGCAGGAACGGGAGAATCGCCCACGCAGCCAGCCTTTGAGTTGCAGGATCGGACCTATCAGGGCGAGACATACCGGATCGTCACGTTCAACCCGAAGTCCATCTTGATGCCCAACGACGAGACGCAGGGGCAGAATCAGCCCGCCTACACGGATGGCCTCGGGAGTCCGGAGGGGTATCTCGCATGAGCTGCGCGATCTCCGTCAGATCCCGCGAAATCAACGCCACCGACTACACGGGCCGGGAGGCTGTGGTTTCGGCGCGACTTCTCACGGAAGAGCTGCGGAGGCTCATCGAGAGGCAGAATGTCGATTGCAGGGACATCAACTGCATGAAGTGGCCGCTGTTCGGCATGAGCAGGCACGGAGTCTGCAAGCTCCTGCTTCTGAAGAACGACGTGATGGCCCTCCTCAGTTACGGCGAATCAACGGAGTCGATGAACACCAGTCAGGCGAACACGCTTCCCGCGGTCTTCGACATCACGTTTGAGTCCGAGCCGGACGATCCGATCACCTTCTGGAACATGTCGATGGCGCATGTCCAGCCTCTCATGGTTTCCGGATTCGGAAGCGCGATTCACGGCGAGGCCATGTACGTCGTCACGTTCAAGTGCCCGAGATGGGCCATGCGGTGCGCGCGCTCGAGGAATTCAAGCGGCGATCATTTGTCCGACAGGGATTGGGTTCCCGGGAAGGTGGTGAGCAATTCGTCGGCATCGAATGCGGCGAACACCTACCGGAACGCCATCACGTCCCTTTGCGACTGCTCGGCCATCACCGTCGGGACGGCATTGATAAACGAACCCCTGTCCTATGGGCTTGGCGTTTCCTTTCCGCCCATCTACAGGCCGCAGAGCGTCTGGGAATCCTCCGCAGCCATCTCGCTCGCCGCCTACCTAAGCGAGCCAGTGGAGCTTGGCAGCGCGGACCACAAGCCGTTCTTGAACGTGATCGACGACATGGCTCGCAACGCCGGAGTCGCCGCTGGCCTGTTCCCTTTCAGAACGGGCGCGAACTCCAGAAGCTACTACGTCGCGATCCATGCGATAGATCAGGGCGTGACCAACGCCGTTTCCTATCTGGACGGCATCCGCGACCGGATCATCGCCGGGACCATCTCGCATCTTGGATCGGCTCCTCCGGGCATGAGCGGGGATCTCGCGCGGTTCGTCATTCCGCTTCAAGCGACGAAGATGGGTCAGCCCAATCAGGTCTATCTGAAGCGCAGCTCGGCGCATCCTCCGGACGGTCGCCCCCCCGCCGTCTTCAACCCATCGGCTTCGCTTTCCGACTACACGACTCCTTCCGACACCGGAAAGTTCGATCTCGAGGAATTGTCGCCCATCTACCGCCGCGGTACAGGATGGGATCTGCGGGGAGCGATCGTCGCCGCCGATTCGATCTACTCAAACGGTCCTGGCTATGGAGTGATCGAGCCAGATCCGTATGGTGGATTCGCCTGTATCGCAGCATCCGGGTCGGCGATATCTCCAACCAGCGGCCCGTACGAGCAGCACCTAGCCGATCGGCGCATCTGGGGATTGAACTCCGGCGTCTGCGACGTTTGGTTGAGCGGATGGCTGTGCCCTTCCTACCAGAACGGATGGGCCGGAGGATCTTGGCTCGAGTTACGGTTGCAGACCGACGACAAGGGCTTCGGCTTCCCCACGACGCGCATCCACGGAAGCCTCGAGGACTCGCTGGTGTGTCCGCAGTTCTCCGACGGAGACACCGCGATCGAGGGCAGCGGAATGGTCCGCACTTGGCGCGGAGACGACGGCAAGACCCATGCTCACGTCGAGTGGCCGTTCGGTATCCCGTGCCTCATCCGAATCACGAACAGCACGCGGATCAACGCAGGAATTCCCATTTGGCGCTACACGGCGAAGATCGTCGTGAAGAACCGCGCGGACGCAACGGCTCCCGCCAACGCGACGGAGTATCAGGGTGGGCTCGCCGCGTTCAGAGATTGCGCCTCCTCGTTGCCAGAGCATGAGGTCATTGCATACAACATCGCTGAAACAAACAACAGCGCCGCCTTTGCTTCTCCGGGCTACAAGCTGCCATTCAACCCGCCGACGTTTGAAGTGCTCCCGATCGGCGAGGACAGGGATGGAAATAAGCGCGATGTCGTGGTGCAAGCAATGCTCTATCGGGGCTATAATGACGGCACGGCGCGGACCTGTGCCTACTTCTGCCTGACCAACGCCGTCGATGGATACTGCTGATGCCGCACACGGAATCCGTCCTTCCTCTTGGAGTTCCGATTGCTCCCACGGAGCCGACGGACGGAAACTCTACGCACATCGACAATTACGGTAGAGGCGGACTTCACTCTGTCGCGGACATTGCCGCTCGAGATGCGATCGCGTCGGACCGCCGGCGCGTCGGCATGGTCTGCTATGTCCAGTCGGATTCGACGCATTACAAGCTCACGGCCCTTCCGAACACATGGGCCACGTTCGGTGGCGGCGGCGTCACGGACGGCGACAAGGGCGACATAACGGTTTCCGCATCCGGAGCGACATGGACCATCGACCCCGGCGCAGTTGACAAGGCCAAGCTCGGCGGCGACATCACGGCGGCAGGCAAGGCTCTGCTGGACGACGCGGACGCTGCCGCCCAACGAACCACGCTCGGACTCGGCACGGTCGCCACGCAGGACGCGAGCGCGATCGCGCTGACGGGCGGCACGGTGCAGGGGGTGTCTGCGGTCACGGGATCGCATTCGTCTCTGCTGAACGAAGCGACGATGAAACTCGTCCGCAAGTCCACATCCGGCACGATCGCGAAGGGCGAGGTCGTCTACATCGTCGGCTCTCAGGGGACTCACCTGACCGTTGAGTTGGCCGATGCCGACAGCGAGGCGACTGCGGCAACCACGATCGGCGTTGCCGTCGAGAACATCACGAGCACGACGAGCGGATACATCATCGTCCAAGGCTACCTGGAGGGTCTGTCCAACCTCCATACGACCAGCTTCGCCAACGGCGCCGCCCTTTGGCTAAGCCAGACGGCAGGCGGCTGGACCACCACGCCGCCCACCCAGCCCGCCCACAGGGTCTTCCTTGGCTGGGTCGTGTCGAACAGCAACGGCGCGGCTGGCCGGGCCTACATCAAGGTCATCAACGGCCAGGAGCTGGAAGAGCTCCACGACGTCCTGATCGGAGCATCGCCGGCGGACAACGACCTGCTGGCCTACGACTCGGCTTCTGGCCTGTGGCTGAACCAGACGGCGGCGCAAGCCGGCCTCGCCGCGGCAAGCCACACGCACATCATCGGCGACGTCACCGGCCTGCAGACCGCCCTGGATGCCAAACTGGACGACAGCCAGGCAACGACCTTCGGACTGTCCATCCTGGGCGCGGCCAATGCCGCCGCGGGGGCGACGGCCCTTGGGCTTGGCACGGGCGACACCCCGACGTTCACCGGCGTGGCGTTCCCCAACGGCGAGTCGATCACGAACGCCGTCAACGGGCGCATTGAGTTCAACCCGTCTCCGACCGGATCTACCGCGTGGCGGCTCTACGCGGACATGACGTCCTTCAACGTGGGCGTTCGGCTCGGCGTCATCAACAGCGACACGAACATCGCGAACCCAGCCGGCTCGTACATCGTGTTCGACACGACGGCGCAGATCGCGACCGACAAGAGCCTGTCGATCCACAGCAACGACTGGATGCAGCTGCGGGGAACGTCCACCGGGCTTGACACGGCTCAGCTGTCGGTCCTGGTCAACAACGCCGGCAGCAGCGGCGCCTTCGCCCTGGTCGACCTCGGCAGCCTCGGCACGGCCAACCGTAGCCCGACCACGGCCCACATCGACCCACACCTCTACGTCTACAGCGCTGACACCAACGAGGCTCTGGACTTCGTTCGAATGTCGCACGACCGCACGGACGGTCTGATCGAGGCAGGGAACGGCAAGCTCCGGCTGAAGGGAGCGTCTGTCGTCCGCATCGAGGGTCCGAGCGGCGGGTTCGACCTGCCTGCCACGGCGGGATCTTCAGGCCAAGTCCTGACTACCAACGGCACGAACGCATCGTGGCAGACGCCTAGCGGCGGCGGCGTGAGCAAGGCATTCGTAATCGCGATGGCGGTGGCACTATGAACAAGACTCTCGGAATCGACGTCTCGGGTTCTTATGCGTTCATGCCTGACAGCCCGGGCTTCGGCACCGTCTCCTTCTCCGGCATCGACCTGACGCTGGACAACATCAAGCTCATCACGAACGTCACGCGGAACGAGATCATCTACAACTTCGCGGATTCGACTGCGGGCGCGACGTCGTTCGGCCTGAACACCCTGACGCTCGACTACGACACCTCGACGCACAGCGCATCGGACGTGCTCCAAATCATCCTCGACGTTCCCGGAGAACTCGAGGAACTTCGCAACGCCGTCGAATCGCTCCGCATGGCGATCAACTCGCTGACGAGGATCATGGGTTCTGCGCTGCCGGACGCCTCCGGACGCATGAGAGTCAACGCGGAGAGCGCCGTCATCGCCTCGGGAACCCTCACGACGGTCAGCACCGTCAGCAACGCCGTCCCTGTCGGCAACGTCGCTACTTTCGGCGCAGTGCCGGCGCAGTACCCGGCGAACCAAATCCAAGGCCTGTACGCAGACTCCCTGCGTCGCAACATCTCGGTGACCTGACATGCCAACCACACAAGGCAATCGCAAGATCCTCGACCTCAAGCGGTGGGAACCGCTTCAGCAGTTGCCCGCGAACACAAGCGCGGGCGCTGCGCTCATCTCCTCGCGGCACTACCGGCAGCAGCAGTTGTACCTCGCCGGACAGACTACGGCCTTCCTGTTCAACCCGAACGAGGACGGCTTCGTTGCTCTTCCGTCTCCGGCGCTTGCCGTCGCGCTTGCCGCAGGGTCATGCGGAGTCTCGACATCGTTCAGCACCGGATCGACGGTCGGCGCGTTCAGCCTGACGGCGACTGGCGGGACCACCACCACGATCCTGACGAATCAGAACCTCCAGCGCGACCTGCGCGGATACTCCGTCCAGATCCTTGCCGGTCCCAACGCGGGCGTCACGCTTGAGATCCAGTCGAACACTCTCGGAGCAACGGCGACGATCACCGTTCCGGCTCAGGCGTCTGCGTTCAGCGCCTCCACCGTCTACCGTCTCGTCACCCCGCGCTGGTACGTCCTCAACGGCGGCTCGACGGCGGCTTCCTCGTTCCGGTGCTACGACTTCGCGACGAACACATGGCAGACGCTCGCGAACAGTCCTGCTTCAATCGGAACGGACGCACGGCTCGTCGCGACTCCATCTTGGGAGGACAACGGATACCTCCAATTCGCGACCGGGACGGCGACGGCTGGCGCGGCTACGACGCTGACCAACTCCGCGAAGTCTTGGAACACGAACCAGTGGGCGAACTACCAAATCCGGATCACCGGCGGCACGGGCGCGGGTCAGATCCGCACCATCGCCAGCAACACCGGAACGGTCATCACGGTCGGAACCGCATGGGGTACGAATCCGGACGCGACCTCGACCTACTCCATCGAGGGCAACGACGACTTCATCTACCTGATGGGAAACAACGCGGTCACGCTCTACCGCTACAGCATCACGTCGAACACTTGGTCGACGCTGACGCCGACCGTCGCACGAGGCGGCGCACCGGGCGCGGGAATGAGCGGCAACTGGGCGCGGGCCTCTACGGACGCCGCGTGGACCAACGAGAGCGCGATCATCAACGGACGGCGCATCTACTCGTTCCGTGGCGCGGCTGGCGCAGTCGCCGACTACTACGACATCCCCAGCAACTCGTGGACGAACGACATCGCCTACTCGCCCAAGGTCGAGACGTTCACCACGGGAACGAAGTGGATCTACAGCGGCGACTTCCTCTACGCGCAGAAGGACGTGACTGGCCGATGGTTCCGATTCAACCTCGTTACCTCGGAGATGGACGGCCTCACGTTCATGCCGATGCTTCAGGGCGCGGCGGTCATCGGAGACACGGCCTACGACGTGACCTACACGGATGGAACGACCAAGATCGTCTTCCTGTGCATGGCTGGCAACACGACGAACCTCCACGCAAGGATGATGGTGTTCTGATGTCGAACGAACGGCAACTGACGCTGAAGCGGAACAGGCTCCGCACGGCGCGAGTGGAGCGCGAACACGCTTGGCAGATCGGAGACGAGATGCGCGTGGCTTCGCTTGACGAGGAGATCGCGCAACTTGAGGCGGCGATTGCAGAGCTGGAGGGTTTGACATGAGCGAGCAGAAGCAGAATTCCCACGCAAATCCGACGCTGATTCTTGGCGCAGTCGTGTCACTCTTCACGATCGTCGGCACTATTCTCGGCGTCGGGTGGAAACTCGGCTCCATCGCGAGCGGCATCGAGACGCAGATCGTCGAAGTGAAGGGAGAGATGAGGACTCTCAACGCAATCAGCGGCGAGCGCATCAATGGGATCGAGCGCCGACTGACCGAACTTGAACGGAAGGAAACATCACGATGAAGCCCGGATACAAGACCACGGAATTTTGGCTTTCGCTCGCGGCGATGATCGTCGGAGCGGCACTCGCAAGCGGGGTGTTCGAGACTGACTCTGGCGGCGACCGCATCCTCGGCCTCGCGGCGACGGTGCTTGCCTCGCTCGGCTACACGGTGTCTCGCGGCATCGCGAAGAAGGGGGCATGAGTGCCCTCGAGCGCATCGTCGCGGCCATCGCTCTCGGCCTGTTTCGGTGGCTTGAGAGCCGCGCGGAGTCGAGGCATCGTGCGGTGGACGCTGACATGGACCGCGATCGTCTTCGCCGCGCTGGCGCTCGCGTTCGCGAGTGGATGCAGTCGAGCAGTATTGGTCCCCGAGTCGAGTCCCGTGAGGATCGGCCCGGAGACTAAGGCTCGCGTGTACACGAGGGTCGGGAACGAGTGGGTGTTGAGCGAGAACCGCGTGCAGATTCCCGAGGGGTGGTACTGCGTGCCGCCGAGCTTCGTCGAGGAGGAAAGATGAAACTCGATCGGGTGCGAGTCTCAAAGCCGGACAAGGGAGTTCTCCGGATCGACTACCACCCGAGAAAGATCGGAGACGATCTTTGGTTTCTCCTCCGGTCGGACGCGCACCACGACAACTCGCACACGGACATCGGCATGGAGCGCCGGCATCTGGACGAGGCTCTTTCAAGAGAAGCCCTTATTCTTGACAATGGGGATCTGCATTGCGCGATGCAGGGTCGCTGGGACAAGAGGGCAGACCGCTCCGCGCTCCGACCCGAATACCAGTTCGGGAACTACATTGACCGTCTGGTGGATTGCGCGGTCGATTTCTACACCCCATATGCGCCCAACTGGTGCATGATGGGGCTTGGCAATCACGAGACGGCGATGCTGAAGGCCCATGAGACGAACCTCACCGAGAGGACGGTCGAGAGGCTGAAGCTGGCGGGGGCCACGAGGCTACATGCCGTTGGATACGCGGGGTGGGTTCGCGTGGTCATTCATGCGCCCAACACCCGCAAGATCGGTAGCCTGTGGATGTACCGGCATCATGGCTACGGAGGCGGCGGTCCCGTCACGCGCGGAACCATCCAGACATCCCGCATGGCCGTCTACCTGCCGGACGCCGACATCGTTTGGACGGGGCATACTCACGATCAGTGGATCATGCCGATCGAGCGGCATCGGGTCACGAACTACGACCGGACATATCTTGACCGTCAGCTCCACGTTCGCACCCCGGGATACAAGGACGAGTTCAGTCCGGGCGAAGGATGGCACGTCGAGCGCGGCGGACCGCCGAAGCCCCGGGGGGCTCTCTGGCTTCGCGTTCACATGGGCAACAATTCCCTCGTACAATCGGAAATCACAGAGGCACGATAATGGCCGCAGCGATCTACAACTTCACCATCAACCAGGGCGAAACCTTCACCAAGAACTTCGCTTGGGCGAACGCCAGCGAGGTTCCGTACAACTTGACCGGATGGACTGCCCGCTTGCAGGCGCGAGCGTTCGTCTCGTCGAGTTCGACCCTGTTCGACAGCGGAGGCGCTTCGCCCACAACGGGACTGTCGGTGACGATCCCTACGCCGGCGAACGGAACCGTTGCAGTCACCATGACGGCGGCGATGACGAGCGCGATCCCGTGCGATGGCGTCTACGCCCTTGAGCTCACCTCGGGATCAAGTCAGGTCAAGCGACTGATCGAGGGATCGTTCACCATCAGCCCGGAGACGAACCGATGAGCGACATCATCACCATTGACGAAACCACGGATCTTGTCAAGATCCTGAGCGCCGGAGCCCTTGTCGGCTACGGGTTGACGGGCGGCTTCGATTCCGGGCAGACGCTCGCGGTAAGCCTGTCCAGCGCCACCGGGACGCTTTCCGCAAAGACGGCTCTCACAGGATCGTTCGCCACCCCCGCCGGCGCGAGCGTGTCTTTGGCGGCTGGGACGTGGCTTGTCGTGGCGCACGCCTCGATCGGGGCCACGAATCTTGCGGCCACCCTTGCCGCTTCGGCGACCTATGGGCTCCGCATCTTCGACGGAACCAATCCGGTCGCATCGGTGCATGGCTCGGTGGCCCGAGACGCCACGACCAACGCGGCCCAGATCACGAGTGCGTCCCTATCGACTCTCGTGACCATCGGGGCCACAAGCACGATTTCCTTGCAGGTTCGCGGCAGCACCGATCTTTCGGTCTATCATCAGGAGCAGGGCTCTGGGGCCACGACGGGCAATGCCACGCGCATCGTGGCGGTTCGGATTCTCTGATGCCGAAGGATGACAAGATGGAACCTCTTGAGAAGGCCGAAGCCGCCGCCCGGAGATTCATCGAGGATTCCGGCGCGGATGCCGTGGTCATCCTGTGGACATCGCGATCCAAGCGCGCGACTAGGTTCTTCCGGCATCAGATCGGGAACGCGATACTCTGCAACGCCCTCGTGGAGAGGACCGCGGAGCAGCAGTGCGAAGTCGAAGAGGATGAATGAATGTCGTTCCAAATGTCGTGCTGCTGCTCCTCCTGCCCGACGCATGATTGCTTGAACGGGAGCACGATCGACACGGGCTGCTGCCCGTCGTGCGACACGCTGATCCTGTTCTGCGAGCGCCCGGGCTACACGCAGAAGAACATGGCCGCGCAGTTCAACCCGAACCCGGCGCCCGGACAGACTCGCGTGCTGTGCTGCGAGTATTCGTGGAGCTCGCTGCCGCCGGTGCAGGCGATCTACCGTCACTACGGGACGTTCTACCGTGTCGCGTACCGCGACGATCGGCCCGGACTGCGGACGTGGATGGCTCCGTACCCCGAGTGCCCGTTCCCATGCCCCGAGGAGGGCTACGGCGGCTGCGAGGACTGCGTTCCATATTTCCCGTTCCCCAACTTCAGCGGATGCGTCTGCAATTCCACGCACTCCCAGTATCAGCTCGACAAGTGGAGCGAGGAGCCGGGGACGCTGTGGGGTCCGGAGATGATCTGCTGGAAGGGCGGCGCGAACCTCAACGCGACGCTCGGGCGGCTCGAGGACCAGTTGCTCGGCGTCGTTCACTTCGAGCGGTGGTGGAGAATCGCAGACCCGAAGCGCGCGGGATGCGCGCAGTGGCGCATCCATGTCCCCGATTGCATCGAGACCGAGAACGGCTGGCAGTGCGGCGACGGACAGCCCGTGCAGGGCGACAATCTCGTACCTAAGTTCTGGATCTACGCGTGCAGCGGCGTGCCGCTGTTCGACTTCGACATCACCGATGCGGTGAACCGGGAGTTCATCACGACGGAGGAGGCCGATTCGATCCGCAACGCCGCCGCGGTGAAGGAGCAGCCGCCGCAGGACATCCTGCTCCGCATGGCTGCGGGTGGATACTTCGACACGAAGGACTGGCGCGCGGAGCAGCGTCAGGCGTTCGTCGATCTGAACGCGGAGTTCCCCGGCGCGGGCTACGCCGCGTGCATCCAGAACGTCGCGGACATGGATGCGCTCGGCCCCGTGCGGCGTCGCCTGTGCGGCGCATTCGCCGACGCGAATCCGACTCCGATCCTCGATCTCGCCGATGCGACGGCAACGCAACTCACCATAAACGTGGACCTCGCGTGCTTCATCGACTACCCGGGTCTGTTCACCGCCGGCAACGAAGCCGACTACGCGTACTGGGCCGATCGACAGTGGGTGTATTTCCGCGCCGTTCCGGGCGGTTGGACGTGGGTCGGATGGAACGCACCGAGCGGCGCGTGCCTCGGGTGGGGAGAAGACGATGCCATCCTTGCCGGATGCGGTCGCCAAGATCCCGATTGCATCCAGGCGCTCAAGGGTTTCCCGCTCGCGGAGCCGACGATCACGACGTGCGTGCATCCGTGCTGGGACACGTTCGAGAACCCCGTGCAGTGCTCTTGCTTCGAGCCCGATGCGGAGTGCGCGGTTCTGTCTCTTGACTGCCCGACCACGGAGAACGGGGGCATCGGATTCACGCCGCGCTGCGACGGGAACAACACAGGGACCGGAGGCCAGTGGTGCGACGCGTTGAACGTCGCGGCGTTCTGCGGCGGGATTCGCTTCGCGTACACGCTCTACAAGACGAATCCTGTCGCCTATCAATGCGAGCTGAATGAAAGCGGCTGTTGCGGCTACATTCGCTACGAATGCGGCAAGATCGCGCAGTCGTTCTTGATCGAGGCCCGTCGCACGTCGAACTCGTGGGACGAGTCGATTCCGTTCCAGTGCCGTCCCGAGATCCCGCCGCTGCCGGCGAACTATCAGTATCCCGGACTAGTCGCGACGCATCAGGCTCCGACGCCGCTCTGCACCGCGATCATGGCCCAAACCGATCCGGGATTCATACCTGATCCACAGATTCTTCCCGGTGATCTGCAAAGCACCGATGACCTCTGCTGCGGCGGCTTCTGTCCGGTGCTGGGAACATGGGCTTCGCAGACGAACTGCTGCGGACAGGAGAAGGTCGATTGCGCTCCGACCGAGCGTTGCCCTCCGACGCAGACCGCCGGACAGATCGAGTGCATCGGCCACGACATCGACTGCGACACCACGCCTCCATGAGTCATGTCCTACCTTCGCTCGAGCAATGACAATCTTCCCCGCGCCCGGATCACTCCCGGCAACGTGGTCCGTTACGTCAAGGCGGAGGCATCGCTCGCGATCCAAGGCCCGGTGGATGCTGCCGTGTTCGAGGCGCGGAAGGCGGCGTGCATGGGCTGCGAACACCGTCTGAAGGACACGAATCCAGCGGACGAGATCGGGTTCTGCCGGAAGTGCGGCTGCGGTCTGAATGCCCGCGCTCGGCTGACGGTGAAGCTGACGATGCCAGCGGCGAAGTGTCCCGAATCCAAGTGGTGAGGAGCAAAGCGCAAATTTTCTTTCGATCCTGTTGCATTGTTGTCGGATCGCCGCTACGCTTCGCGCGCCACCTATGACCACAAGGACAACAAGCTCCCGACAGACGCGCCGGTTCATAGGTGGCTCCTGTCTGGCCGCGTCTGTCGGGAGCCTTTGGAGCCAAGCATGACAATGAAGATCGTCAGGGGAATGCCATCGGTCGAGTATCACTCGATGACGGCGGCAAATGCCAGCAAGTTGAAGGAGATCCTTCGCTCTCCCGCCCACGTCAAGTTCTCGCTCGAGAACGGAAAGACATCCGACGCGCTTGTGGTGGGAGAGGCGGTCCATGCCGCGATCCTCGAGCCTTTGCGATTCAAGGAGCAGTACGTCACGGCTCCGGACGTGGACAGGCGCACGAAGGACGGCAGGGCGGCTTGGCAGATGTTCATTGACGCCAATCCGGGCAAGGTCATCCTGACCTACGATCAGATGCTCTGCGTGTCCGGGATGGCAGAATCGGCCATGAGGCATCTCATGGCGCACGAACTCGTCGCGACCCTCACGGAAACCGAACTGACTCTCGTTTGGGAGCAGATCGGAGTCAGGTGCAAGGCTCGGATCGACGGCTACAGCCTCGAGCACCGCGCCATCATCGACATCAAGAGCTGCGAGAACGCGTCTCCCGACGCCTTCGCGAGATCCATCGCGAACTTCAAGTATCACGTCCAGGCGGCGTGGTACATCGACGCCATGCGCGCGGCTGGGTTCGACGTTGAGACGGTTATCTTCATCGCCATCGAGAAGTCCGGACCCTACGGCGTCGCCTGCTACTCGCTTGACGATCAGGCCATCGAGGAGGGCCGCATTGCCGTCGCTCGGGCGCTGCCGATCCTTGCGAACTGCATGACGACGAACGACTGGCCGGGGTATGACGAAGGCGTTCAGACCATCTCGCTTCCGAAGTGGTCCATCAAGGGAGAGGAGGTCGGACTGTGAGCAATCTCGCAACGGTCATGCTGGACGGTCCCAAGATCCAGCTTCTCAGCCGCACGATCGCCAAGGGAACGACTCCCGACGAACTGGCCCTGTTCGTGCAAATCTGCAAGCGCACCGGGCTCGACCCGTTCGCCCGTCAAATCTACGCCGTCAAGCGGTGGGATTCGCAGCTTGGCCGCGAGGTCATGCAGCCGCAGGTTTCCATCGACGGATTCCGGCTGGTGGCGCAGCGCAGCGGCGAGTACGCGGGTCAGGACGGCCCGTACTGGTGCGGCGAGGACGGGGTGTGGAAGGACGTGTGGATGTCGCACGTCCCGCCGCGCGCCGCAAAGGTGTTCGTGTCCCGCAAGGGGTTCGTGGCTCCGATCTGGGCGGTGGCTTCGTTCAACGAGTACGCGCAGCGCAAGAAGGACGGAAGCCTCATCAACATGTGGGCGAAGATGCCAGCGCTGATGATCGCGAAGTGCGCGGAGGCGTTGGCGCTCCGCAAGGCATTCCCCGCAGAGTTGGGTGGGCTCTACACCGAGGATGAGGTAGGGTCGCAGGAATCCGGATCTGCGCCCTCGTTCTCGCAGCCCGTCGTCGTTCCCGAAGAAGGCGTGGTGGATCACCGGGAGGACGAGTCGCAGGTGGACGCCTCGACCCCGGTGCTTCCACCCGCCCCGCCTCCGTCGCCCGTGAAGACGATGACGAAGGCTGACGCCGCGGGGATCATCAAGGCGCTCGCTGCCAAGAGCATCCCGCTCGAGGATCTGCAAGCCACCATGAAGAAGGCACAACTGAACGGCGGCGAGGACATGACTGCGTGGCCGAAGGAGTGGTTGCCGCGCATCCAGTCTTGGATCAAGAGCCAGAAGTCTCGCACCCCCGAACCGCCGGCGGATTCGTCCGTCGATGAGATCGTCTGAACTTCTCCCCCAATCGGCCCGGAGGGGGCACACCCGCCCCCTTCGGGCTTTAGGAGCATCGAATGAGCCAGTTGACCACTCCGGAACAGAACAGGCTTGAGCACCTTGAGGATGTCATTTCCCGCGGGATGAAGTCCTTCGTGGCGGTCGGTCAGGCTCTCAGCGAGATCAGGGAATCTCGCCTGTATCGGGCTCAGTACGACACGTTCGAGGACTACTGCCTCGAGCGATGGGAATTCACGGCTGCTCGAGGCCGGCAGTTGATGTCGGCGGTCGAGGCGATCGCTTCTCTTCCGGAGGGCTCTCCGAAGCCGGAGAACGCCGCGCAGGCTTCTGCCTTGGCTGCTGTCGATGAGGAGATGCGGTCGGATGTCTGGAACGAGGCGCGCGAGAAGGCCGAGGAGGAAGGCCGACCCGTCACGGCGCGCGACGTGAAAGAGGCCGCGAGCCGGATGGCCGAAGAAGAGCCCGAGGATTCCTTTCAGACGCTCGGGGATCAGAACATGAAGTCTGCGGCTCCCGCGTTCAAGGACGCGCTGGAAGCCATATCCCACGCCTTCGACGCAGCGGACGCCCTCATCTCGACGAGTGCGAAGGCGTGGCTCCTGACGAGCGGTAGTGCGCTGCTCAAGCATCTCCGGGATGCCCGGGATCACGTCAAGGCCGCGAGGCCGGCGGGTCTTTGCCCCGCCTGCGGGGGATCGGGGTGCGTGAAGTGCCTTGACACGGGATGGGTCAACAAGACCCGGATGGAAGCCTTGAAGAAGTGATCGAGTTCTGGAGCCACCATGAACCTTCGTCCATACCAGCGGGAATGCGTTGACGCCATCTGCGCGAGGCTTCGCGACAACCGATCGACCGTGGCAGTTCTTGCGACCGGGCTCGGAAAGACCGTCTGCTTCGCCGAGGTGATTCGCCGCGGCCTCGAGGTTCCGGGCAGGAGGGCGATCGTCCTTGCCCACCGCGAGGAGCTGATTATGCAGGCTGCGGACAAGATCAAGTCCGTCACGGGGCTTGAGTCTGCGATCGAGATGGGGGACTACCGATCCGACGAGGACGGCATCTACGGGCGCAGCTCCGTCTTGGTGTCGAGCATCCAGACGCAGAATGCGGGGCGCGGCGACCGCAAGCGGATGCACCGCTTCGACAATCAGCATCCGTGGCTTGTGATCGTCGATGAATGCCATCACGCCACTAGTTCGTCCTATCGGTCCGTGATCGACCACTACATGAGGCATCCGGAATCGCGGATGCTCGGAGTCACGGCCACGCCCGACCGTTTGGACGGCAAGGCACTCGGCATGGTCTTCGACACCGTGGCGTACCAGTTCGACGTTGTGGACGGGATCAGGGAGGGGTGGCTCGTTCCGATCCGACAGCGATTCGTTCAATGCGACGAACTTGATCTTTCCGCTTGCAAGAAGTCGGGTGGAGACTTCGCCCTGTGCGACCTTGAGGAAGCCCTCGAGCGGTCGCTTCAGCAGATGGTCCTGCCGATGGTGGAGATCGTGAAGGACCGGCGCTCGTTGGTCTTTGCGGCGACGGTAAAGCACGCGGAGCGGGTCGCGGAGATCATCAACAGGCCGGGTATTTCATCCGGGGCGGCGGCGATCGTCCACGGTGGAACCCCGAGGGATGTACGCAGGGAAATCTTCCGCGAGTTCAGCGAGGGCAAGCTCCAGTATCTCGTGAACGTCGCGGTCGCGACCGAGGGCTGGGACGATCCTGCTCTTGACGGTCGCGGAGTCCAGGTGATTGCGATGATGCGCCCGACGCAGAGCCGAGCCCTGTACTCGCAGGTTCTTGGCCGCGGCACGAGGACTCTTCCGGGCACTATTGACGGCATTGAGGATTCGGCGGGTCGGCGCGCGGCCATTGCGGCGAGCGTCAAGACCCACGTTGAGGTCTTGGACTTCCTCGGCAACAGCGGCAGACACCAGTTGATCCATGCCGGCGACGTTCTCGGCGGGAGCATGGACGAGAAGACGGTTTCTCGCGCCAAGAAGCAAAGCGAGAAGAAGGGCATCGGGGAGGCGGTCGATGTCCTTGAGATGCTGGATCACGCGGAGGCCGAGCGGATCAAGGCAGAGGAGGCGAAGCGTCGTCTCCATATCGTCGGCAGGGCCAAGTATTCGACGCAGGACATCGACCCGTTCGAGAAGCTTGGCATCGTTCCGAAGAGCGTTCCGTGGTGGCAGAGGCATATCCCCGCGACGGCCAAGCAGAAGCAGATGCTCGAGCGGAACGGAATCCCGGTCAAGGACATGGACACGGGTAGGGCATCGCAGCTCATCGAGGCGATCATGTCCAAGCCTTCGGAGAAGCAGGCGTGGGTTCTTCGTCAGGCGGGAATCGACCCGAAGGGATTCGACCGGAAGACCGCATCCACGGCCATTGATCTTGTCAAGTCCGGTCGATTGGAAGATGCGAAGAAACTTGCCGCAGGCCATTGACCGCAAGAATTCTTGCCATACAATCATCGAACAAGGAGCCACTATGACAGATGCAAAAGGCGACAAAATAGACATCGACACCCTGATCGACCGCCTGTCCGACCGCCAGCGCCGCGAGTTCGCGCTGTGGTGCGCCGAGCGGGTGCGCCACCTGATGACCGACCCGCGCAGCACGAACGCGCTCGATGTCGCGGCGCGGCATCTGCGCGGAGAGGCGACGGACGCGGAACTGGTTGCGGCGCGGAATGCGGCGGGGGATGCGGCGTCGGCTGCGGCGTGGGCTTTGGCGGACGCGACGGCGTGGGCTTTGGCGGACGCGACGGCATGGGCTGCGGCGGATGCGACGCGGGATGCGGCGGATGCGACGCGGGATGCGGCGTGGGCTGCGGCATGGGCTGTGGCGCGGAATGCGGCGTGGGCTGCGGCATGGGCTGTGGCGCGGAATGCGGCGTGGGCTGTGGCGGGGGATGCGGCGTCGGCTGCGGCGTGGGCTGTGGCGCGGGCTGCGATGTGGGACACCGAGCGCGCCGCGCAGCGCGCTGAACTGGAGCGGATGCTCAAGGAGGCGAAGCCGTGAGCGACACAACTTCGTTCTACCAGCAGGTAAAGGCGTTCTATGGCGAGAAGCAAGACCTCCGCATCGAGCGGAAGATCGGGCGCGTGAAGTTCAGTTTCGATTGGCGGTTGAAGTCCCGCCTTTTTGGTCGCTTCGGCGGCGGATGGAACTGGGCGCTGGGGCTCAAGGCGGGCGGAAGCACGGTCATGCTCTACCTGCTCGTTGCGATGTTCCGCGTGTCGTGGCATAAGGAGGCGCAGCGATGAGCGACACCAACGACATCCCGCAGAGGCTGCGTGACTTGCGGCGGGGAGACTACTCCCGCGATCTGTTCGACACCGCCGCCGCCGAGATCACCCGCCTCCGCGCCGAACTCGCGCAGCGCACCGCCGAGGTCGCGCAGCGCACCGCTGATCTCGACCAAATGACGGTTCACCGCAATGCGGCGATAGAACATCGAGACATCACGCAGCAGGTGCTCAACGGTATCACTGTCGCGCTATCTCAGCGCACCGCAGACCTCGCGAAGGCAAACGCCGAGCGCGACGAGGCGCGCGAGGATCTCGACCGCACCCAGCGCGTGCTCGTCAAGATCGACGCCGTCCGCACGCACCAAAGCGAGAAGCTCGTGCGCGTCTACGAGGCGTCGGGCGCGGAGCCTCAGCACTTCGACTGCATCGACAAGTTCGTCGGCATGATGCGCGTCGCCTTCGCCGCCATCGAGTCGATGGGCTACGAATGGCGCTGGACCAGGTCGATCGACGAGAACGGCGAGCAGGTCGGCGCGTGGGTCATGCGGGACGCGCCGCACGCGAACGCGACCGATGGTCCAGTGCAGAATGGGGGTGAGTGATGTTCCTATGCGGACTTGACAACGACTACCAGCCGGCCGCGATCAACATCGTGAACTGCCGCGCCATCTACTGCGTGTTCAGCGACGAGGAAGAGATGCTGATGGTTGAGTGGAACGAAACCGATGTCCCCCGGTCGGTCTACGCGAAGGACTCCGTGATCTGCACGCCGCAGCGCGTCGCAGCGGTGCTGATGAGCCTCAAGGAGCGCAACCCATGATCCTCGCCGCACTCACCGCGTTCATCTCGTTCGTGGCGTTGGGCATCGCAATGCTCTGCTCCATGATCGACAAGCAAACCGACGAAAGGACCGACGATGCCGAGTGAATCACCACGCGAACGCCTCCTCCTAGACGCCGCAGCCGCAACGCGCGAACGCGGACAGTCCTACGGCTCCCCGCGCGACCACTTCGCCAGGACTATCGGCGCGATCAACGCGGTCTTCGCGCACAAACTCCGCGAGCCGCTGGAGCCAGCCGACTGGGGAATCTTCATGGTCCTCGACAAGTGCGCGCGCGAGCAGCACCTACCGAAGCGGGACAACATGACCGACGTGGCCGGGTACGCCGGATGCATCGCGGAGATCCGTGACGAGACGGAGGCGTTCAACGCGTCGTGGTCGGGGAGGCCGCATGGCCCGGAAGCCTGACCCACCCAAGCCGCGCACATTCGTCCGCGTCTGCAAGGTCTGCGGCGATCCGTTCGACTCGACGCGCGATGACCGCGACACCTGCTACGACTGCCGACCGTTCAAGCGGTCGCCAAACCAACTCAAGCAAGACAAGGAGGACACAGACGCATGAAAGACGACATCATCAAGCTGATGGAGGACTTCAATCACGAGCAGACGCATCGTGCCGCCGTCGAGATCGCGAACCTCCGGCTTGAGTTGTGCCTATTGAGGGCTCCTTCGACGAGCATCGGCGCGGCGACCGAGGACGCCATGCGACAGTACGCGGAGGCTCGCGGATGGAGCTGGGAGGCGATGAATGAAGTCGGATGACATCGTGTACCTTCGCGCTCGGGTATGCTCGACGGTCAATGAGACGACGGCGGGACGCGAGTGCGTCCTCATCGAGCCGATCGACAAGTCGGGCAAGATCGTGCAGGGCGCTTGGATCTTCACCGTTCCCGTCGAATGGCTGACCACGATCGAAGACATGAGGAAGGCGGTGCGTCGTTGAGCGATTCCAAGAAGATCCAGCGCAGGAACAAGCCATCGTTCTGCAAGAGCGTCCGCATCGGACTTGATTCGATATCGGCACGGTTCCAACCCGTCACCTCGAATGAGGTCGCTGCGATCCAATGGATCGTCGATTCGATCAGGTGGCATTCAAAGATCGCCGAAGAGAGAAAGAATCCGAGGACCAAGGCATGACGCATGAAGTGATACAAGGCGACTGCCTCGAAGTGATGCGCGGCATGGACGCGGACAGCGTGGACGCCATCGTGACCGACCCGCCGTACGGCCTGTCGTTCATGGGGAAGAAGTGGGATACATTCGACCATATCTGCATCGAATGCGGAAACGACGACGCTTGCGAAGGCTTCACCTGTTGTTCTGACTGCCTTTCAGTTGTTGGAAATGCCGCTCGGTTAGATCCAAAGCACGGCGGCAAGTCGATGCTCGGTCATGTATCCGCAAACTGGCACGAAAAAGGCACGCATTCACGCGGGTACGCCGACAACGATAACGCAGCATTTCAAGCATGGTGCGAAAGTTGGGCGCGCGAAGCGATCCGCGTAGCAAAGCCGGGAACGCACATGCTCGCATTTGGCGCTACGAGAACATTCCATCGGCTTGCCTCTGCAATAGAAGACGCGGGTTGGGAGATTCGCGATTGCATCATGTGGGTGTATGGTTCTGGATTCCCAAAGGGGTTGAACCTTCGCGGCGACATGAAGGGCTGGGGAACCGCACTGAAGCCATCAGTCGAGCCGATCATCGTCGCCCGCAAGCCGCTCGTCGGCACGGTGGCTGCCAATGTGATGCAGCATGGAACGGGCGCGCTGAACATCGACGGGTGCAGAGTGGGCACGCTTGCGCCGACCACGACGCGCGGAGCAAACGCGCTCGGGCGCATGAACGACGATGGCTGGACGCCGAGCGATGACGGGCAACGGGTTGACCCCCACCCCGCAGGCCGCTGGCCCGCGAACCTGATCCATGATGGCAGCGCGGAGGTGGTGGGGCTGCTCAACGACGCCGCGCGCTTCTTCTACTGCGCCAAGGCCAGGAAGCGGGATAGGGACGATGGGTGTGAGGGGTTGGAGGCGAAGACCGTACTTATAGGTGCTGAAGGGCTCGCTATCAACCCAAAGACCGGGAAGCCTGTCGTAGACATTCCTCGCCGCAACCACCACCCCACGGTGAAGCCCACCGAACTCATGCGCTACCTGTGCCGTCTCGTCACGCCGCCGAACGGCCTTGTCCTCGACCCGTTCGCGGGCAGCGGATCGACGGGACGCGGCGCCGTTCTTGAGGGATTCCGCTTTGTCGGCATCGAGCGAGAGGCCGAATACGCGGAGATTGCGCGACGGCGGATCGCGAAGGTGGCTGGCGACCCCGCGCTTTTCGACATCAAGAGGACCAAGGCGTGATCCTTTCGGACCAGACCACCGGAACCGTCGTGTTCCACGGAAAGAGGGCTTGCCGGGGCAGGTTGTGCCCGGTGTGCGGACACGATTCTTGGTGTCTGGTCGATGAGTGCCGCGGCCTTGCGATCTGCCCGAGGACCGAAGGCAAGCGGAAGATCGGAAGCGCCGGCTGGCTTCACTCGACCGGAGGAGATGTACCCGCGTTCAAGGTGTCGAAAGACCCCGAGAAGGCGGTTCCGTCGCTCGAGGGAGCCGACCTGATGCAGCCGCGGTTCGTGCGCCAAGGAGCGCCCCGGCTAGGATTGCTCGCGATGTCGCTCGGCCTGTCGCTTGAATCGCTCGAGCGATTGGGGACGGGATGGAACGGCTCCGCATGGACGTTTCCGATGAGGAACGACCGGGAGGAGATTGTCGGATTCCGAACCCGGTTCGACAACGGATCGAAGTTCGCGATCAAGGGCTCGAGGTCCGGTTTGTTCATCCCGATCGGTCGCACCCGGGGTATCGGTGAGGTCTGGATCGTGGAGGGTCCGACCGACACCGCCGCCATGATCGAGATGGGACTCAACGCAATCGGAAGGCCGAGCTGCATGGGCAGCGAACAGGAGATCAGACGATGGACGGCAGGAATGGACGTGCTCGTGGTCGCGGACAACGATGGGCCTGGTGTGAAAGGCGCCCAAGAGTTGACAAGGACGCTCCGTGGATCGGCCCGCTCCGTCCGGATGCTCCTCCCCCCGATGGGGATGAAGGACGCACGGGAGGTACTGAATCACGGTGGATCTATGAAAGAGTGGCGGGAACAGCTCACAGGTTCAAGAAGCCGGAGGAATTTGAATGGCCCGCAAGCGTCAAATTGACTGGCAGGGAAACTCCTCGCGATCTCGAGGTTCTGCACTACCTCGCGACGGCGGGGGAGATCGACATGGAGATCAGCCGCGTCAAGTTCGGGGCGAAGTGCCTCGGAGCGGTGTGGTATCTGATGCAGCTCGGGCATCCGATCGTCGAGATGCGGACAAGCCGATCGACGAGGAGGGGAACGGAGCAAAGGAGATGGGTATGGCTTCCCGCCCTGTCCGACTTTTCCTCCCCGAAGGACGGGACGACCTCTCCATCTACCAGCGAATGATCCGGGACGGCGCGGTGAAGCCGTTCCTCATGCCGGACGGCATCGAGAAGCTGGCCGAGCGAGTCATGCGCCTCATGGAGATCGCCGAGGAAACCGGACGGTACAGGGACGCCATGAAGGCCGCGGAGATCCTGCGCGGCCTCGTGTCGGACAACAGGGCTCTCGCCGTCGAACTAGACAAGATCGAACGCTTGGACGCAGGGAAGCCCACAAGCATCTCCGGTCAGGTCGATGCCGAGGTGGCCGCGCGGATCAAGAAGATCGTTTCAACCCAGAGGGCGCGCGCGAATACGGAGAAGGATCATGGACGAGGAACGAATGACGCGGGTGATCGCGGCGGCGATGACCGCGGTGGAGACGGGAAGATCGCTGAAGCCGGCGCTGACGGCGATTCTCGTCAAGGAGATCATCAGGCAGCGGAGGCATCTCGAGGCGCAGGAGCGGAAGATCCGCCGGCTGGAGGGCAAGTATGAGATGGGCGCCGATAAGTGAGTGGTCGTTCCAAGTCAACGAATGCCCGAAGGCCCAGCCCCGGGCAAGCGCGTCCTTCTTCAGATCCAAGCCGAGGTACTGGACGCCGAGGACAGCCGACGCCTTCAAGCAGGCGGTCGGAGCCGCCGCGCTCGAGGAGATCCCGAAGGAACGGCTTCCGATCCGATGCCCCGTCAGCGTCCAGATCGTGTTCTGGATGCCGAGGCCAGCCCGTCTGATGACCAAGAAGACGATCGGGCACATCGACGTTCCCCACATCGCCAAGCCCGACAAGGACAATCTCGAGAAGGCCGTCGCGGACGCCCTCGAGAACGCCGGCGTGTTGATAAACGATTCCATCGTGTTCCACGGCGAGCAGATGAAGCTCTATGCGAACGCCGGCGAAGCGCCGCGCGCGGTAATCACGGTCAGCGAATACGGAGAGACACATGGCTAGGTTCACTTCGGTCCTTCGGGAAATCCTCGTCCGGTACGACCGGACGCCACACGTCACGCAGTCGGACATCGCGCACGAGCTCGGGCGGAACCGATCGACGGTGAACGCCGCGTGCAAGCGCCTGGTCGTACTCGGCTACCTGTCGAAGAACGCGCAGGGCGACTACAGGATGACAGAGGCCGGTCGATCGGCCTTGAAGCCTCCGGCGACCGCCCTACGCTACATCCGATGCCCCGACTGCGGAAAGCGCTTCTCGGCCTGACCCGAGGATGCGCTTGATCGTCGTGTGCGCCAGTCTCGAGCAGTCGCGTCCGCGGATGCCCTCCGAGGCCAGTCGCTCCGAGATCGCCCGGTAGCCTAGACCTTCGGCATGGAGGGCGCGCGCGCGGCGGATGGCTTCCTGCTCGCCGGCGTCGGGAACCAAGAGCTTGCGCTTCGTTCCATCGTCCCGGATCTCGACTCCGCAGACCCGATATCCGAACGGAACGGCCCCGCCGGTCTTCTCGCCCCGGGCTCTCTTTGCGGAGAGCGCGGCCTTTGTGCGCGCCCGGATCATGTCGCGCTCGTACTGCGCGAATGCGTCGACGATCACGCGCATCACGCGAGACATCGGATCGTCCGAGTCTGTCCCCTCGCCGGCGGCGGAAACCAAGCGTGCCTTCCGTCGCGCCACCTCTAGATCAACCCAGCCGGCCATCATGTAGTCTCGGGCGATCCGGTCGCGCTTCGCCACGATGAGGACATCGCCGGACCCAAGCGCCTCGAGGGCTTGCGGCAACCCCTCTCGCTCGGCAATGGCCGTTGATCCCGACACGCCCTCGTCGGCGAATACGGAGACGGTCGCCCCCGCCGGAACCTTGGACATGCACGCGGCGCGTTGGGCTTCCAGCCCGAGGCCGCTGCTCGCCTGCTCGTCGGTCGAGACACGAAGGTAGATGACGGCCTTCACTTGCGACCCCCTCTCTTCGGCAGGCTCATCCGCTCGACGCCATCGCACTCGCCCAAGAGCCTGTGCATGGCAGACACGCTTATGCGCTGCCTTCCGGTCGATACGAGGGATAGGTAAGTCGGGCTCAGGCCGACGGCACGGGAGAGCTCACGCAGCGATCGCCCGCGCTTCGCGGCCTCGATCATCTCGGCCCCGATGCTGCCCTCCAGCACCATCGCGCGGTAAATGTCCTGCTGGATGAGCTTGGCGACGATGGACGCAAAGCGGCGAGTCGCCGGCGGCGCGTGCATCCGGATGGCAATGGGCGTCAGATCAGCACTGCGCGGCATCGGAATCCCCTCCCTCGAGCATGTTTCCGAACAGGTCCACCCGGTCGATCGAGCGCAGGACTGGATATGCGAGCTGCATCTCGAGCCATTCCTTCGCATCGACCGGAGAATCCTCCGAGCGCGCGATGCCGATGATGACGAGATCGCGCTCGTCCTCATACTCGGCGTAGATCGGCGCGTTGTCGCACTCGGGAACCCTCGCCATGCCGGCTATGTCCCGGGCCGCAGAGACGATGCCATGCCCGATCGGGAACCGCACGCGGGGGTCGACCTGGCGCATGATGTCTTGGATCGTTTGCCCTCTCACTGCTCCCCTCCCCTCTCGGCAGCGGCGAGCTCGTCAAGGATCGCCAGATAGACGCCGCATCCGATCTGCTGGATGCGGCCCCGCTTCCATTGCTGCACAAGGGCCGGGGACGCGATGCCGCGCGATTCCATGCGCTCGGAGAGCCATGTCCAGTTTCGCCCGAGAATACGGAGCCTGCGGTCAACGCCATGCCTCGCGGCGATGCAGACCGATTGCAGATGCGTTCTCTTCGTCGGTCGGTTTCGGTCACTCCCTGTCATTGTCGCTCCAGACTGGCGCAAGCGCGCCGATTGTGAATGCCACGAGCGCGGCGACAAGCCACGCGATATCGAATACGGAGATCATCGGGAATCCCCCTGCCTCCCGGCGATGATGCTGTCGATCCGCAGCGCGAGATCGCGCAGGAGCTTGGCGTTGTCCCTCCAGCTCTCGGAGAGATCGTCGTCGGCGTCCTCGGATAGACCGTGGCACGCATCGGATGCTGCGATGAACCGCTCGACCCATTCGCGCGCATGGTCGGCGTCTCTGAATTCAATGCAGAGCTTCACGCGCCACCGCCGATCTTGGCGTTGCGGCCCCAGCATTCCCACTTGGCCGCGCGGGCGGTCGTGAAAAAGTCGGTGCAATCGCCGTCGTCGGCAAGCGTGACGCGCCGGCCATCTCGACTCGTATGGACGCGGACGCATCCTTCGATCTCGAGGGCCGCAGCGTCATAGACGCCGATGATGCGCCAGCCCCCCCGACGGCCATTGATCCACGACGCGCGACGGTCGATAACCGGCCAATGGTCGGTCCAGTCGATGCGCTTGAGTAGGTTGCGACGGTTGAACTCGGCGATGGTGAGGCCGATGCAGGATTCGCGGGGAAGGCTCTTCATTTGGGCTCCTTCGGTGAATACGGTCCGTTTTGGGCGACGGTCGCCCGATTCGCGCCCGCGTCGCATACGGGCGCTGTCGGAGGATCGGCGGTCAGTCTCGGCCGAATGCGGAAAGGGAATCCATCCCGCAGGCCCGGGCGCAGGCATCCTCGTGCGCCAGGTCGATCGCGTCGGGTGCGCTACCGTCGCGCCATTCGGCGATGCGATTCGGGCAGGCCGTCAGTACGCGGCGCGTCCGTCCGCACCACAAAATTTCGCGGCCCTTGTGGACGATCGTGCCGTCAATGGCGACGCCGGGGTATCGGGCGATGATGATTCGGGATCGGGTCATTGTGCGCCCCCGTCCCGGTGGCACTGCTCGCACCAGATGACGACGCCGCCACCGCAATCGCCGGCGGGAATGGCCTGCGGGCGTACGCCGCAGCACTCGCACGGTGCAGGCTCGGCGGCAAGGGCCGCGCGACGCGCAATCGCCTTTCCCAATCCTGCAACGGCGTCAAGCCGAAGGGCTTCGGCGCGCGCCGCGGCACGCATCCAAACGTCGCGCTCGCCATGCTCCGGCGTACCGGGCACGGTCGCGGCGTGCTCGGACTGGCCGCGATGATTCATCGTGAGCCGCGACCGCCTGCGGATGCGTTCGGCGATCCGTCGCGCCGAGTCAGAGTCGATCGCGCTTTGCGCGACCCAGATGCGCCAGAGGCTTTCGGTGGCGGCAAGGCGCAGCGCCTCGGGGCCGCTGCCAGCTCCGATCACGTCAAGGCCGACGACGACGACGACGTGCTCGCCATTGTGGCGGATCGTCGCCTCGATCGCGCCGTCGCCCGCGACGCGGATTCCGGCCCGGATGCGGCGATCCTGCGGCGCGCAGTAGCCGTCCGCTGCGGCTTCGCGCGCCATTGCGATCAGCTTGCTCACAACGCGCCTAGTGAGGATCGGAGACGTGATATCGGAGAATCGAACGATGGCGATTTCCGGCGGCAGGTGGCCGCAGTCGGATGACGCGATTCGATCAATGACGTACTGGCGGGTATCGGTCAGGTCGAGGTCAATCAGTGCGAACATAGGTGGCTCCCGTGGTCAGATGGTGCGTCCGCGATCGTCGAATTCAACGATATGGTGCGCGGAAAGGTTGCAAAGAAACTCGTCGGTTTCGCGCCGTTCATGCTCGGCCTCGAGGTCTGCATAGATGGCGCGGCAGATGGCACGGTAGAGAGACTGGACGCGGCGCTGAATGTCCGATTCTTCGCGCGTCGCGTCAACGTCGACGGAGACGGTGCACTCGTGCGAGTAGCGATGATCGACGCGCCGGAGACGGATAGAGATATCTCCCTCGCCGGCCATGCTCACCCAATCGCGCTCAAACGCATCCCACGAGCATTCGCCGATCCGCGAGAAGATCCAACGGTCCCATTGAATCGCGCCGTCAACCTCGAGCGATCCATCGGGACGCTTCGGATAGGGACGCGCGCCGGCCCAGCCGAAGCGCACGAGCTCGCTTTCCTCGATCTTCGCCTCGAACGATGCGCCGTCGCCTTGCGAAGCGAATCCGGTCCACCGGATATCAGCGCCGTGGAATCCGATGTCGGCCAGCGCTTCAATCCAATCCGAGATGATGTCGTCGGCCCAATCGTCGTCGGCCCAATGGCGCAGATACTCGCGCGCCCGATCGACCGCCGCCGCGGAGGCGTTCCCCGCCGCATGCTCCCGGATCAAGTCTCCGAACGTGTATGCGTAGACTTGCACTGTCCTCATAGGTGGCTCCGTTTCTGCGGCTTGGCCGCGATAGTGGGAATCTACAGTCTATATCGACCGATGCAAGCCCCTACATGATAGATTCTCCAACGAATTCGGTCCGTATTCGCGCAAGCGTATGCGTGCGCGTGAGTTACGGTCGAAAGAAAATTGTTGGATCGCGCATTCGGCACGTCGGATTGCCGGGCATGGCGCGCCAATCAAGTACCCGTCAAGTAGGCGCGAACCAAATTATCGGATGGTGCTTCGTTCCGAGTCGAGGCCCGCGCGTGCGTGCGCGTGATGGATGCCGCCCCCGGCGCCCGAGCCCGAGCCCGAGCCCGCCCCCGACCCGGACCGGACCGCCGGCCAGTCTGGCTGTTCGGCTTCTGTTAGGCCGACCAAAACCCGAACGGGCCGAGCAAATATCGGACCGAAGAAAATTCGGAAAATCTCTCACG
>Ga0315904_10001101_pt1 | contig 42950 bp, 35 predicted proteins | sample LakEriMetagenome_6_FD_203529 | JGI IMG/M metagenome (GOLD analysis project Ga0315904, IMG submission 203529) | Freshwater fungal communities from buoy surface, Lake Erie, Ohio, United States - Buoy 12 MA120 | ecosystem: Environmental > Aquatic > Freshwater > Lake | place: USA: Lake Erie, Ohio... | reverse complement strand
TAAAACCCACTTTGAAAACTAAAACTAACGTTTTAGTTTCAAACAATTTTTCGGAGATAAACCAGAATGGTTTATCTCCAATAAACAGCTTACCTCCAAAATATAAATATTTTGTCGTTCAGCAATTTTTTGAATCCCCCCTTTGGGGGGGGGAATCCAAAACCTTTTCTTTTGGTCATAAACAATATACAAACATATTATACAAGCCTCTATAATGGATTTGGCATCGGCAATAATACTTGGTTCCGCATTACCAGTCGGCATGTTTTTCTCAATAATGGTTATTTCAAAGTGCGCAAAATATATTTACAAAAATATGTGTAAATAATATAACTATGTAAAACTACTTAAACGTTTATTTTGTATTTATACTAGTACATGACAAGTCAATCAATAACACGTTCACTAGTTGAATTAAAAACTCTGGATAATCGCATTTTAAAAACCATTGAACAATCATCATTCACGTCGTTCAAGACCAAATCGCGCAATACTGGATTGACCAGCGATGATTTTCGCAAGAATGCCACCGCCAACTTTGATTCAATTTGCGATTTGATAATTCGTCGTGATAAGATTAAGAACGCCATCGTGTTATCCAATTCAACCACGTTTGTGGAAGTAGCCGGAAGAAAAATGTCGGTTTCTCAAGCAATCGAGTTTAAACATACGATTCAATATAAGCGCGAATTGGCCGCAAAGCTGAGAGACCAGCGCCAGATTGTCACGATTGAGAGCGAGAATCATCGCAATCGTGTCCAGACCAAGGTCGACGAGAATATTCGTATTATTTGCGGGAAGGACGCAAAGGCGGATGCTCAGTCTATCCAGGCAATTACCGACGGAATAACCAAAGGCGACCCGATTGAAATATTTGACCCCCTTGGAATTGACAAAATCATTGCCGATTTGGAGACCGAAGTTGAAGACTTTTCGGCGAATATTGATTTTGTCTTGTCTGAATCCAACGCAATTACTCAAATTGTTGTATAAATGTTTGTAAGCGCGCCCCACTATAACGAAACTATTTGAACATCAATGGCGACTGGTATTCTCGCGACAATATTGCGATTGTTTTCACCAAACTGCATAGAAAAATATGTTAATGGTGTAAAAATGAAAGTGGTATTGTTAGAATACTTTGACATCGAATCAGAAAACATTATAATAATATATTTCTAGACAAAATATATATGTGAAACTCAAAGTTAAAAAGTTAACCTTCAACATTCAACTATAAAAGATTCTTTATTCAAACTATTACTTTTTAACGATAAATATCCTGCCCAATGATTATAGATAATATGGCATTGGCGCGGGTTAAAGATTATGAAATCCACGGTTATGGTAAAACAACGCATACATTTATTGTGGAAATGGTACCTCGTGGCTGTTATATTGGGGCGCAAATAAAAACAAATCATCTTTGTTTTTATTCTACTTGTCATCTGACTTTTTGCCGCAAAAAACGAAAAACTGGTATTTGGTTTCATTTGTTTTTGAAACATATACTTCACTCTCATGCTCGATATTGTATTCATTGATTAATTGGCTGATTGTGAGAGGAAAATACACGTATACGTCATCATACTCATTTACTGGCGTATTTTTGTATACAAATGTCACATATAATCTACCACAATGTGGCAACAGTTCGCGGTAGATTTCTCCGCCGCCAATGACAAATGCTTGTTTCTCTTTATCTAATGAAAAAACGTCTTCCATTTTGATATATTGCTCGGCAATTATATTGGCCTCTCTTTCCGGCGCAAAATTGTGTAAATTGGCATCGCGCGTCACTACCAAATTGGTTCTACCCGGCAAAGGCGCCTGATTGGGTAAACTGGCAAACGTCTTGCGACCCATTATTATTGTTTTTCCCATGGTTTTTTCGCGGAAATACGCCAGGTCTTCGGGTATTCGCCATGGCAATGTATCATTGATTCCAATTAATCCGGTGGAGTTCATCGCAACAATTAGGTCGAGCATATTCTATAATAGAGGATAATTGCCATTCTTTTATTACTTTTGATAATGTAATAAAAATTGCGAGACAATATATTGTACCTGAATGAAAACCATCACACTAAAATTGCCGGAAACATATGTTGTGCCAGTCGCTTTATTTGAGCTTGGCCCCGACGAAGTCGGGGCTGTTATAACAATTGGTGTTGAATCTGTGCTCGCCGGTCAGCAAAATGCGCTGCTCCTCTCTGAAACCTCGGTTGAAACCCGGATTCGCGAAACATATGAATCCCGAATCCAGCAATTAATGAGTCAAATCGGGGAACAAGAGAGGCAGCGCAAGTGCGACCAAGAATCCTTCCTCTCTCAACAAACGCAATTCAAAGAAGTTTTCTACAAGGACAATGAGAGGTTGCGGGAAGGTATTGTAGAACGTGATGTCCGGATTAAGACAATGGAATTGGCAAAACGCGACGAAATCGGGCGCGAAATCGCCGAAATGCGCGAACGCACGACTGCCATCATTGGCGAAAAAGAGCGGTCTCTCGAGAGTTACCGCCAGACATTTGAGCGCGGTTTGAGTAGTTTGCGACTGACAACTAGTGCCAAAGGCGACGTCGGTGAACGCATGTTCAGCCAGTTTGCCGAGCAGGCATTTGCGGACTTTGACGGATTCGCCATCGAGAACAAGAGTTGTATCGGCGGTCAAGGCGATTACCATCTGTTTTTCAAGGATTTCAATGTGTTGGCGGATGCGAAGCTGTATACCAATAAGGTCGGCGCACAACAGAGGACCAAAATAATTGGGGATTTGAAACGCAATCCGCATATCAGGTTCGCGTGGTTAGTTTCGATGAATACAAAAATTGACCGCTGGGACCGCGGCCCCGTGATGTTTGAACCCATCGAGGGCAATCGGTATATTTGTCATATTAATGAACTCGTCGAACAGAGTAATCCCGCGGCATTCTTGAAGTCGGTGTGGTTTGTGTGCTCCATTATCAACGAGTATTTGGTGAAAGAGGATGCCGGTGAAGCGGATGAACTCCGGTATAAAGATATTCATTTGCGGTCGCTCGAGAAGTTTCGCGCGATGCGGAAGACGGTGGCCGAACTGAAACAGGTGATTGCGACCCTGGGGTCCATAAAAGATCGCCTCGATTCGTCCATCGCCGATTTGTTGCGCGACGAAGTGCCGACCCTGATGGAGGCGCAAAACCAGATGCTCATGACGTGGCTCCAGACTAATATTGAGTATGTTGGTGGCGACGATGCCGCGCAAATAAAATCGACGGATATGTGGTACAAGTTTCGGCGAGACAATTCGGCGACGCTCGGCGATTTCACGCCGGAGAAGTTTCGCGACGGGTTGTGTGTTTGTTTGCCGGAAGAACAGTTGATACGGGGCAAAGGGTCGATTGTGGTGAAACGCGTGCGCTGGATAGGGTCGAACGGCACGGGTGCGATTACAATATTGAAGATTTAAACCAATAGAGCAGTACCAATGAGGATTTGAAACATAGCCCCCCTTCGGGGGGGGCCGACCACAGTCGGTTCAACAAGTTTACGAAATCTTCACCGGTACCGCCTCTATAATACAATCTAAAACAAAATAGAGGTTTTTTACGAATGAAGTGTAATGAATACTACTGGGATTCTGAGACGGATATTGAGCCATTTTGAAACGGGTATTCCGATGATTGATTATATGATATTTGCGGCGCTGGCGTCGGCGGCCACGTATGTTTTTAACTGGCTTAGCGAGAATATGAATATTAAATCCACGCTGCGATATATTTATTACCACTATTTTACGTGTCAAAATATTGTGTCGTATGAGGGCAAAATCTCAACCAATTTTGACCGATATTCTTCCAGGATGTGTCAAACCTCTGTTTTAAGTGAGCATTTTCGCGCATTGTGGGATTATATTATACGCAACGTGGACACGAATACGACCATTCGCGAAATCAAAGAATACGTGATATCGGACAAAACCACGTCGGTTGCGCATGACAAAAATATGTACATCGTGAATCAATTAAACCGGTTTATGATTTCGGAGAAGTATGGCATTTACGCCGTCACTTATGTGTACAACAACACTCAAAATGATGGGAATGTCAATTCGCAAATGTCAACGAAGACAACGGGCGCAAAGACGGAATACATCGTGATTGACCTGTTTTCAAGCAAGTCCAGTATTCAAGAAATCAAAGCATTTGTAGAAGATATTACGCGGGACTATTTGGCAAAAATCACACATTTGCGCGAGAACCAGCAGTTCATTTACTCGCTTTCCAAGCTCACCTGGGACGACAGCTCGTGCGAAATGTGGAAGGAAACCGGATTTGAGAGCACACGGACGTTTAAAAACCTGTTTTTTGAGAGGAGTGATGCCGTCATTGGCAAAGTGGATTTCTTCTTGAAAAACCGCGACTGGTATTATGATAAGGGCATTCCATATACGCTGGGGGTTGGCATCTATGGTCCACCAGGCACTGGCAAAACATCGTTCATAAAAGCACTCGCAAATCATACGGGGCGACATATTGTATCCATCTCACTAAAAATGATAAAAACGAAGAAACAATTAGAGGATGTGTTTTTTGAGAGTCGATATGATACGGATAACAAGAAGGGTAGTATTGGATTTGACAAGAAAATCATCGTGTTTGAGGACATTGATTGTATCGGGGATATCGTGATGGACCGCGCCAAAAAACAGGAGAATAAAAAACAGGAGTTGTTTTCTGTGCCCCCGAATGGGGCGCATGGCATAAGCGCTTCGGGCGCATTTCCGGAACAGCTGCCTCTCACCGCAGAACAATCAAAAGATGCGTTAAAAATGTTGTTGGCACCGGATGATGCGATTACACTGGATGATATTCTGGAATTATGGGATGGAATCAGAGAGGCATCGGGGCGCATTATGATTGTGACGTCGAACCATTATGATAAATTGGACCCAGCACTGAGGCGCCCGGGACGTATCGATATTACTCTGGAATTGGCATATGCCAGTCGCGAAGTTATTGGGCGAATGTATAAGCATTTGGTGGGTGAGGAACCGGACATTAATGACCTCGAGCAAATCAATGACCGATTTTATACACCGGCGGAGATTACAAATGCGTATATGAATGAGAGACGCGGGATGTTGAAACTGCTTATGAAAAATGAGAAAGTTTAGTAAATGACATAGACGTGTATTACAAATATAACCAAATGCGGTGTGTGTATTTGGTTATATGGGTTTTAGCATTATGTATAGAGGCGAAGAAATATGGGTTTTTACTGGGGACCGAAGGATGGACCGCAAGTGGATATGGGTCGGTGGACCATCGGGCATTTACCATCCATAGTCATCGGGACGGACCGTCGCTATCCCATTACATCCTTGGTAAAGAGGAGCGGGTCAATGTAGATTCGCAGAGACGTGATGACAAAGATTTGTGGTATTTTCAGTCACCAACAATTGTGTTGGAGTTTCGACCAACCTTGCTTATGTTTACAATGATGAGTTTTTCGGGGGATTTTCGACGGCTGAACCGGGTCCAGGCATTGGCGCGATTGAGATTTGATGATGGTGTTTTCGCAGGATTTCCGGTGTATCAAAGTTATGACGGGCAAAATTATAATGGAAGCTCGAAGACCTTTTATGTCCAGTTTATAGAGGAACTATGGATAAGTAATTCACCGACCAGCATTTATGATGGTCCAAACAGCTATGCTGGAAGCAATCTTTTGTTGAAAGACCGATTGTATAAACACCCATTCAGATTGGAAATCTTGGGAGACTGGACCCAGGGATGGGAAACTATTGGTATGGACAACGTGGAAATTATATGATGATAATTTATAAGTTATGAGTGTTAAAGCAGATGTTAAAAAAATTAATGCTGTTTATGAAAAACAAGCAGAACAAGATCTAGAACAAGCAATAGCAGCATCATTAAAAGAAGAAGAAGATCTAGAACAAGCAATAGCAGCATCATTAAAAGAAGAAGAAGAAGATTTAAAAAAAACAATGGAAGCATCAATACCTAAATCGCGGATTAATAACCCCGTAGATAGGGCACCCGTGACTAATACACTCTTAGGTAGGGCATCTACCATTAAGAGACCCGACACTAATAGACCCGTAGGTAAGGCAGTAGGCGATGCATCCGCAAAAAAAAACCAAAAAAAATAGAAATCGATTAGAAGATAGAATGCCTAATAATAAAACTCGTAGCAGAATAACGAAAGCAATGGTGGAAGCATTGGATATAAGTCCAGTCTTATTAGGAAAATGTCATGTTGACCTAGTTCCCTCAGATGGGAATTGTTTTTTTCATGTTGTTGCAAGACAACTTACCAATTATGGATTTAATGTAATTGATACTGATAGTCCAACTGCTAAACCACAACAAGTTATTAGGAATAAAATAGCCAGACATATTCGTACTTTTTATTTAAAAGATGACACCGGTATATGGTTATTGCCGGATTCCAACGATAAATCAAAAGACATTCAGCTAGATTCAGAAACGTATGCTGTTGCAATTCAATTAGAAAGTTGGGCTGGGGCAAATGAAATGCGGTTTATTATTGAGGGAGCACTTTCTGATATAACAGACAACAGAGGCTTGACAATTGAAGTATATGAACGAGATACACAAGGGGGGTTTAGATATCACTTCCAGTTTTCTCAGGTAATTGAGGGTTTAACAAAAGATTTAACTGATATAGATGACCGTTTAGTTTTAAGATTTTTATATACAGAACCACTTCATTATGATAGTCTAGTATGTGAAGAACAAGCTATGTTAAATAATAATAATAATAGAGGCGCCCAAGGTAGTAATTCAGAATGGGAATGTAGTGCTTGTACATATAAAAATGCTAAAAATAAAAAAAATTGTGCAGTATGCAAAGCTGCCCTTAATAAAGCTAATTTGCTGATTAACGATGAATGGGGAATGTCCAAAAAAGAAAAAGAAGAGCAACTAAAAGAGCTTGAAAAATATGACAACAGTGATGAATATCAGAATCTTAAATTACCACTGATATCTTCAGAAGTTGATCAAATAACTGCTGCCGAATTTGGATTTACACCAAGAACTGCTGCTAACCAGATAAAAGCATTACAACAAATTGAACAACAACACGGACCAAAATTTGTTAATATAGTTGAAGATAAAGCATATTTATCACTTGTGGAAAAATGCCTGAACGACCCTTTTATGATAATGGGATATCAAAATGGTTATCCTAATTTACACTATGAATCAACATGGGAAAAAGAAGAAGGAAAAGAAAATACATTTATTGGCAGGATTTATATACCAATAGAGGATGACCTAAATAAGCGGAAATATACTCGATATCCCAATCCATTAATGTCGAATACTGATGGAAAAACAATAGTTAATTTGTCTTTACATAATTGGGCATTTGGTCTGCATTATTGGCATGATAATAATAATAAAAAAAACTCGGTAAATCAAATAGACATAAATATCAAGATGTCAGACACATTAGGAGTAAGTGAAGTTGAGAGCACTGTAGATGATGCGGGTTTTTTTTCTATCTCAAAAACTCAAAAATCAATACCATACATAGTACATGATTCTTCTTATAGCCCCGATACTGGTGTTCTTGCGCTAGATGGTTATAAATGTGCGTGTGAAATTAAAATAGAAAATGGCCCAATTTTAGCACTTGTATTTTATAGAGATAAAGATGATTATGTTCGTAATTCTAAAATCGGAGGAACTCGTAAAAGACGGCGACAAACCAAACGGCGACAATCCAAACGGCGCCAAACCAAGCGCCGATAAGCCAGCTGGAGACCGGTCGGCGACCGAAGGTCGCCTTTAACAATTCCGTATACGCGTCTCTAAAATTGGGAATCGAATACCTTGATTCCAATCCGGTGCGAAAAAGGTCTCGTCGTGGATGAATGCCGACCCCGCCTGTTTCACCAATATCGACCACACACTCTGGTCATGACGATGTTCCACAAATGTCGGGTGATTCTGCGTAATCGACGGTGAGTCATTAATCAAATGATACTGACAACAGGTGTCATACCAACGTTCTATAAGTTCTATTGTTTGAGGACATTTGCGAATGAGCCATATACAAGCCATAACTTGACCTGTTGCCATTAGCGGCTCCGCTCCCAAAAAACGAATCAAATCCATTTTGGTCCATTCCTGCTCCAGGTGCTGGTTCATCTGGAATGAGAGGATTCCACTCTCGTGAGTTCGCACCATTTCAATATAATCGAGCATCCGTGGTCGTCCGTGAATATTCATCGTACATCCCGCGTCGGCATATACAAGAATATCGCCATCTGCCATCTCGGATTCCATATAGGATTTTACTATATAGGGTTTCCATACCCAATAGCCGTATCCGCGATGATTGGTTTCAATATGTTGGCTATGCTGAGCCCAAAAGACGGGATCGGCTTTCAGAAACGCCTCTGTTTTTCCTGTGATTTTATCAAATAATTCAAATGTGGATGCTTGATAACATATGCGACGAAGTGTGTTGTGGTAGCCGGCGGAGCCGGCCGCAAAAGAGAGGAAATGTATTTTTGGTGACATGATAATATAAACAATGCGTAATTGTTTATATTTGTATTAAAAGTATTACATCCTATGAAACGTATCGGACAAATTGATTTTAACTGCCGCAAACATCCGTTGACGTTTTCGTTGTTGCCGTCGTTTTCCTGTCCGGTTTGAATACGCTTTTTGAAAGGGGCGACTTTTGGTGTTTCGTGAAGGTGCGCTTCGCGAGGTTGTTCTGCTGGGAGAATAATATGGCACCCGATTCAGATTTGACTCAATATCGCGCAGTGTTGTAATTAGGAAACTGGGATTTTCATGGGTTTCGATGTTGAATCCATATTTGTTGTAGAGATTGTACAATTTTTTAGAGGCTTTTTCAAAGGTGATACCTTCCGGAATATTAGAGGGATATATGAAGAGTTCGATTTTTGTTTGAAGACTCAGCTGTTGCCCAAATAATTCTGTGCCATAACATCCCTCTCTGATTAATATGGATAGTAAATACTCGAAACAATGGCCTTTTACCTCGGAACAATTACATTCTACACTGGCGAGTTGAATGGTGTTTTCATCTGGTCTTAGACGCAATAGCATTTCGCCGCAGCGGATGGCATTTCCTTCGGAGTCATATTTGAAGTCGGTGCTTTCATACAAATAAATAGACTGGTATGGTGGTTTTCCGAACTCGGGAGGAGAGGTGGTGATTGCGTAAACAGGCATTGGCCGTATATTATTTGCGCATAAATAATATCCGAATAATGGCATAAGGCCAGAAAGCCCACTGGTCTTTACATAGGTTTCCGCGCCAAAATCCAACACTGACACACATTCCTCTCTTCATTTGTAATAAAATTACAATCATTCAAGCTCTCGTATCCCGGCCATCCATGGCATTTCCACAATTGTTGGATGTAATCATAGTTGCCCCATTGCCCGATTTCCACTACTTCGAATCCCGCGGTCTTGAAAAGCATCGCCAGTCCCATCGGCGTGAATCCATTAAAATGAATCGGTGTCATATGTGGGATATTCAGCGTCGGCACAGAGGTGAATACATATCCGCCAGGTTTCATAGTCTCATATATTTGTTTCACCGCTTCAAATGGATTATATAAATGCTCGATAGTTTGGTTAAATAAGAAGAAATCAAACTCATTCTTGAAATGCTCGCCGACCGTGTGTAAATCGTATGGGGGATAGTCTATCTTGGTCTTACGAGCCGGTTCAATAAACTCTAATTCAGGGTCCGAGTCGCACGTATAACCGAGATGGTCTATCTGAATCTTGTGTTTTACGGTCCACTCGATGAAGTCGAGCATACACCAGTTTCGCGGGAAATCGTTGTTGCCCCAATTATAGCCATAGGCTTTGGCGGGACACGCTGGCAAGTCTACGTATTTATGGAAATACGACTCGGGCAGCTTCACTTTATCGTAATATAATCGGTGTATTTCTTCGGAAGAGAACATTGGGAGTTGATAGATTGTCATGAGAGGTGGCTTTATGCCGGTGTTTGGAGAAATAGTTATAACTTGATATATAATGCGTCGCCCCATCCATATTGTGTTAATTCTGTAATGACTCGTTTAAATCCGTAATTACTCAAAAATGCGTCAATTTCATTCATAAGCGCACAATTTTTGTACAATTCTTTTACATTAACTTCCAGATATAATACGTCCGTATTATGAATATGAGCGGCGGCACCTTTTAGTGCCAATAACTCAGCGCCTTGAATATCAAAATTCCAGAAGTTTAGTTTTGAAGTATCAATCTTATTTTTTTCAAAGAATGTATTTAATGTTTGAGTTTTCATTGGTATTTGTCCAATTAAATGAACATGCGGATGTTCAGAGAGGTGTGTATGAAGGTCCAAAATGCTACTTGACATTATATTATTTGTTACATTAAACATAATTGTATCGTCGTCTTTGTCTGTTATAACCGCATTATATACATTTGGTATGCCTCTGGCTTTGGCTTCATTCACTTTATGTGGCAATGCGTCAATCCAAATGACATCTGTTTTTGTTAGTCCAAACCGTTTATATATTGGAATCTCTTCACAATCATGAGCACCTAAATGTAAAACTCCGTTAATTTTAATATTATATTTGTTTAATACTTTTTGTATTTCTTCAAAACTTATTAACATTATATATTTAATACTATATTTATTTATATATTTATTTATGCTTTATTCATATATCCATAGATTATTATATAAATATTTGTATAAATATTATTTATAATGGAAACCCTTGTTTTTATAACATCAATAATTAAGCCACCAAACACACCATTATCTTATGGGACGCGCTCAGTTTATACAAGCCAAGAACGATTTGAACAAACAAAAATAACAATCCAGTCTGTCAAAGAAAAGATACCAAACTCAAAAATATTTTTAATCGAATGCTCTGATTTGAATGAACAAGAAACCAATTATTTCTTAGAAAATACTACCTATTTTTTGAATCTATATAAAAATGCCAATTTACGCAATAATATGCATAGTCCGTCCAAATCATTATGTGAAGGAACAATGACAGTATGCGGATTACAGTTTTTAATACAAAATAATATTCAGTATGATAATTTAATAAAAATATCAGGAAGGTATTATTTGTCTGAAAAGTTTGACTTCAGTAATTTTATGAATGACGATATTGCTATTAAATATATTAACAATGACGTCAATAATGTATTCACCGGGCTTTTTAAGATTCCTAGACAATGTACTGATAAATTGTTGTTATTTTTACAAAATAGTTTTAAACGAATGATTGCGTGTGTTGGATATGAAGTATTGTTTGCGGATTTTATTAAATCGCAGCAATCTATACCCAAAAAAATAGTGAATCCAATTGGTTTGATGGGATATGTTTCTGTCTCAAAAAATGAGTTGTATGATGGATAATTATTGATTTAATGTATAAATTATATACAAAATATAATAATATACTTATTATATAATGAATAAAATATCATTTGTATTACCAACTATTGTACGAGATTTTAATTTGGCAGAGGTCTCTATTCTATCTATAATAAAGTTATTTAATAACGCAGATATAAATGGCATTTATTTGATTGTTCCAAATAATCAAATAGCATATGCATCATCATTTTTTGTAAAATATTTACAATATATTACAATTATTGATGAAAATATATTACAAATTGGAAATGATATACATGGTTGGCAAAAACAACAAGTGATTAAACTTAATATATGTAAAATTATAAGTACCGAATATTATATTGTTCTAGATTCGGATTGTTATCTTACAAAAAAAATATCGCTATCTGATATTTACATTAATAATAAACCAATTGTTGCGCTAATTGAAAAACACTCAAATAATTGGTTGCTTAAATCATGCGCGTATTTTAATATAAATTATGAGAATGAATGCCCGAATATGGTTATGAATGTTACGCCTCAAATATTAAAAACATCCATTGTAAAAGAATTAATTGGATGTCATGACGTTGGAAAACTTATATTAAATGGTTGTAATGAATTCTGGTTATATTTTTGTTTTCTTATTAAGAAATACAATTTTAATGATATATATCACGTTGATGAAAATAAACAATTACAATTTGGGGGGTGTTGGGTAGCAGAAAATATGAAAAACAACAATATTTTTGAGTTTATAAATAATCAATTTGATAATGAAAAAGTGATTTTTTCACTATTTCAATCAAATATGAACATCAACCAAGATTATTATTTACCAATAATATTAGATTTTATCAATAAAAAACACAATAAATAAAAAACATAATAAATGTCATATATGAATATGGTATTTATATTGTAAAGGGTGATTATTAACCATTTTACATTTTGGATTCAAAAATATAAATTACTTTTTTTTATTAAAGCCAATTTAATTGTTTTGTACATTTTCTAGCGATAGAAAGCCCAGGAAACACCGGAATTGTTAATATTTCAAACTCATTATTATGATGTTTGCGAATAACTTCAGATGTTTTAAAACAATCACCACACAACCCAGGATCAGTATCTTTAATCGAAAATGGATAACAATCATGAAAAAATATAAATCCATCTTGATTCATATGGTCTTTGACATTTAAAAAATCTGTATATGATGATTTATGACTATGATCTGCATCAATGAAAACCATATCTAGGTTTAAGTTTATATTATTATTTTTTATATTATTAAAAAAATCATTTGTTGATAATTGAAAAAATTTGAAGTTTGGTTTGTTAGCTATTAAATACTCAATATTTGTGTTTTTTTCTATGTCAACTCCATAATAAACTGGTATTAGGTCAACTATTTTATTAACACATTCGCCAAATTGAACACCGAGTTCCAAAAAGTTTTTTGGCTTTATTAGCCTAACAAAATATTCAATTAATTCAATATGATTCAACGATAATTTACAATTAACCCTGGGATTACGCATATATATGGGTAATGTATAATCCGTTTTTGTATCTTCATTTTTATTAAAACTTGTTACTATATTACATTGATAATAATCACTTGGTAAAAAACTATTAAAACTCATATTATAATATTGTATATTTAATATGTTTATATTGAATATTGTCATTTAAATATAATCGAATCTAATATATTATATTATGAGTGTTGTATTTGTTGTAACTGCTTGTGTTTCAAACGAGCTTCATAAAAATCAATTAACTCGATGTATAGATAGTATAAGAAAATATCACAATAATAATATGATTTATTTAATAAATGACTCTAATAGTCAACAAGATGATTACATTCACGCTTTATTATCAACGTATGAAAATATAAAACTAGTTCCTTCTTATAATAAAGGTTGTGGAGAACAACAAATATTCAAGTTTATATTGGATTGCGAAGAAATTGATAAAAAAGACAACATAATTTACATTCATGATAGTGTAATTGTAAAAAGAGATTTTAATAATGTGATGGATATCAAAACTATACAATTTCTATGGCATTTTACAAACCACCGTGTTCATTGGGATAATATTGTAGAGGAACGTACACAATATAATATTGAAAATAATGTTGTAACACATACAGATTTGGTTAAACATTATTTAAAAAAATACTATAATACAAATAAACAATTTTTAAATTATGCTTTACATATGATGGATTATAAAAATAAATGGGTTGGGTGTATGGGATATATGTGTTTAATTAATAAAGAGTGTTTAATTAATATGAATAATATTATTAATTTTGCAGATATTTTTGTAAAGTTTAATACTAGAAAAGAACGACTTATAAACGAAAGTATATTTTCTATTATTTGTCATTATATATTTTCAGATATTAATTTTGAAAACTCATATGGAGGGTTGTATTATGATGGATATAATCAAAATCCCGGGGCACATAAACCAACAGGATTTGATAATTTGATATTAGTTGGTGAAAATAAATATATACAAAAAATATCATTTGCTAGATAATTTTGTTTATTTTAATTACGTGAACATTCAATTTCATTCACCGCGTAAAACACTTCACTTTCGATGTAATCTCTCAAATTATTATTATTATAATCTAGATGTATTTGATCACTTGTCATTTCATTTTTAATAAAACCATATTCATCTGTTATATATTTGTAAATATTTAAAAACTTAATATTATTTTGTTTGCAGCATGTTTCTAAAAAAATATTTGCGAAAATAGTATACTTAATCCGTTCTTCTAATGTACCATATGGATTTTGTCCTTTGGCATCATTTCGCGGATTTGGATATATACAAGATATTATTGGAAATATTTTATATTTTTTACTTAATAATTTTATATATTCGATATAACTTGAAAATAACGATTGTATTTCTTTTTCCCATTCATTTTTTGCATATTTATTTATGTTTTTTTGAATGTCATTAAATCCATAAAAAAATATAACATAATCATTTTTTTTAATATTGTATTGTTCATGTTTATTTCCGATAACATTTCCAATGTTATATAGGTTTAATTCAGTAGTTAATAATGTGTATATACTTATTGGAAGCCCATTACATCCAAACCAATGCTCTTTTATTCTTAATGAATTATAAAAAAAAATAGAATGACTATCACCTATTGCAAATATTTGAGAACCTGATTTTAAATTAGACTCAGATATTAAATTTGTATTTCCATTTTTAAAATTTTCATCTTCAATTATACTTTTGGTTATATTCATAAACTATTTATATATTTTCATTATAAAACTATTTATATATTTTCATTATAAAACTATTTATATATTTTTATTATAAAACTATTTATATATTTTTATTATAAACTATTTATATAATAATGAAAATTGCAATAATTGACGGTTTTAATCGTGACATTGGATTAAAAATAATATTTCCAGAAGCGGAATATTATATATATGAAGGTGAAGTTGATAATACTCATAATCATTATATTAATAATATTATAATAAAAACTGATTGGTCTGATATAAGCGATACAAAATATGATTATTTATTTATAATAAATGGTGTATATGATTCTAACCCACCAAATATAATTGGATTTGACCAAAAAAGGAATGACTTTATTAAAAAAAACTATACTATTTTACAAAAAGAAATGAAAATAGTGAATGACAATAATTTTAAGAAAGTTTTTTTATTTGATAATTATGATTATGATTATGACCCAAATGATATATTACAAAATGATAAAATAGATATATTTTTTAAAAGAAATTATAACAAAACCAAAAAATATAAACCAAATGTAGTACCATTTCCTTTTGTATTATTTGGAAGCGGTTATTCAATTATAGAAAAAATTGAACAAACAAACTTTTCACAAAATAACAAAATACCGCGTATTTTTTTTAGCGGCATAATATTTGATCATATTGACAAAGAGATGAATTACCGAAGAAATAGAGTTGATATTTATAATAAAATTAGTTCTTTTATTTATAACCCAGGATTTTTACAATATGATAATTTTTTAAAACATATTAATGAATCTTTATTTGCACTTGATTTAAATGGAGTTGGAGATCCAAATATAAGAACCTTTGAAATATTGTCTCAGGGAACACTTAGAATCAGTGAATATAATGATTTGAAATGGCCGTTTGTTGAGGAGTTTTCAGAAGAAACTATATTTATAGATGATATTGATTTTGAAAATAAGATACAAGCGCTATTAAGTGATAAAAATCTTTATAAAAAATGTATTGAACAGCAAATGTATATATATAATAAATATTTTAACAAGGAATGGATTAAAAATTATATTGTCAATAAAATAAATATTTAATAAATATTATAGTTTTGTTTTTTTATTTGCTCAAATATAGTTTCATCGATGGCGTGCGTGCCACTTAGTGTCATGTTTTTTTCGGTTTTATCTTCGTACTGATTTACTCGAATGTTTAAATTGTATATTTCATTTATATAGCAGCATAAGTCATATTTTGATACAATATTATTTGAATACACGTGTTGTACGCCTTTCCAAAAATTATTGGTATCAATTGTGGATTTAATAAACGTGGCCAGAGTCAAACATGTTACGCCATTCCAGTAATGATTCGTGTAGCCATTGATTTCTTTGCCTCGATTACTTATAACCCATTCCAATAATGATTTTTTTCCAGTAAGCTCTTCGCCAATAATAGAGGTTCTGATTATGGTTGCCGATCTGGGTTCGCCAAGTGATTTCGATATTCCATATACATCTTGTGCGGTATGTTCGCTTTGTTCATTATAATTACCGGTTCTCCCATCAAACACGCAATCGGTTGTAATATGTATAAAATGCGCTCCCGTTTGGTTTGCGATTGTTTTGAGTCTATGTGGGAACATTGTATTTACCAATATGTATGTTTTATAATCGGTAAGTATATTTTTTTGTGGAATAGCACCGCAGCAATTTATGATTACATCGTTTGTTGATATATCTGATAAAATCGACTCAAGAATACTGACATTATCTTGGGATATATCATATTGTGCTCGGTTGATACACCGAACAACATATGTTTTGCTCAAAACCGTATGAACATAATTACCCAGCATTCCAGTTGCGCCAAATAATATAATTTTCATTATAATTATATTATATTATTATTCTATTATTCTTTTTGTATTATATATTTTCCTTACATATATCATGCCATTAAATTGTAATATTATTTTTAAAAAAATAATTATATGGTGTATTATTCAAACTTGGAGATGAATTAAGACATCTCATTTTTTCGTAGTCGTGATTTCCAACATTATTATTCATTTCATTTTTGTAAGCTAAATACCACAATTGTTCTTGACAATAACCATTTAATCTTTCATTATCATACATAGCCAAATGTAGATTTTTCCAAAACTCTAGCGGTCTTGATAGTATATATTTTTTTGGAACAATATATTGTGCTCCTGGAGATATTGTAAAATTATCATATGCTTTGCCATAGTATTGAATACACGCGTTTTTAGCATTTACGCCATTTGTTCCATTTTGAACATTGTATAATACCTGATAAAATGTAGTAAAATTAGAATTATCATTTATTTCTGTATTCATCTTATTAACAACTATATTAATTTCTTCATCTGTTAAATTTGCTCTCCACCCAACTAATAGTTGTACATGTTCAAAAGGGTTTCCTTGTAAAAACACGGTTACATCATCTAAGTTATGATAGTTATTTACTATGTGATATAAAAAAGTTTCCCCTTCTCTGCCAACATTTTTTAATTTAATACTTCCTTCTACTGGATTGATGCTTTTATCATATATTGTTACTTTGTGGGTTATATTTTTTGTCCATTCTATACTTTCATTATATTTTGCCACAACAATATTGACCATTTTATAAAATAAATATTACTTTATTTTTAAGTTATATATTACTTTATTATTTAGTATTTTAATTACAACACAATATACTATTTCTAATTTTATATAATATCACAAAAAGTTATTACTTAAATACATATTTACATATAATACAATTAATGAATAATAAAACAATACTTTTGTTTGGGGGCACCGGGTCACTGGGGTATGAAATTGTCAAGCGATATATTGATACAAATATTATTTATAATTATTCGCGCGATGAATGTAAGCATTGGCAAATGAAGCTGGATTTTAATAGTAATCCAAACTTACATTTTGTCATTGGCGATATTATAAACAGGAACAAGATCGAGGAGACTATTTTAAGAGTCAAACCAAACATTATTATTATTGCTTCCGCAATGAAGCATATCGACCAGTGTGAATACAATACGGACCAATGTCTCAATACGAACCTTCTTGGTGTAAAAAACATTTTGGATATTATTGAATTACACAAAACGAGGTTGATTGGTACATTAGAAACTACCTTATTTGTGAGTAGCGATAAAGCGTGTAGTCCAATTAATGTATATGGCATGTGTAAAGCGTTATCGGAAACGTTGATTGTTGAAAAGTCCCATTACATTAAAGAGTTTAAGTTTGTAAACATTCGCTATGGCAATGTTTTGAACTCGCGAGGGAGTATCATTCCACTGCTTCATACTATTGGCAAGGACGAAAACAAAAAGTGTTTCACACTCACGAATGATGGTATGACCCGCTTTGTAATGACGCTAGAACAAAGTGTTAATCTTATAGAGCAGGCAATTATGAGTGGTGAATCTGGAGATATTGTTATACCGAAGCTAGTTTCGATGAATGTAAAGGATTTGATTGAAATATTTTCGGAAAAATACAATAAACCAATAAAAAATATTGGTATAAAACCGGGTGAGAAACTATTAGAATCGCTCATTAATAGTTCTCAGTCTGCCAGGATACGAAAACACAATGAATACACACATATAAAGTCGTCATTCGGTTTTAAGGATGAAATCAATGTTGATGCGCTAATTGATTATAATAGTACAATCAATCCATTGACAAAGGACGAATTATATTGCTACTTAGATCAATTAAACTTATTATAATAAATAATATATAAAGTATTTTCATTATATAATACAAATGAAAATACTATTTTTTAAGGGGTCCGGCATTCATCATAAAAATGAATATGCATTGTCGCTATATAAAAATATACAATTCTATTCGATCAGCCAAATATCCGATTTGGACAAACTGGATTTATCTCAGTATAATTGTGTATATTCGCCATCTACTCCAATAAATGCTTCCAAATATCCTGGAATAAAGTTTATTTTTGGCCCGCACTTTAGTGTTCTTCCAGATGAACAACAAATGACTGTTATAAGGGCGCCAAATGCGGTTTATAGTCAACCAAGTGAATGGGTTGCCCAATTTTGGCGCGATAGTCCATATTGTAGAGGTATTACCATTAAGCCCGTACCATTTGCGGTTGATATTCATCGTTTCTGTGAAGTGCGTCCGGCAAATGAACGTAATCAGGTTTTTGTATATTATAAGAGTAGAAATCCAATTGAGATACAGTTTGTTTTAAATATTTTACAAAAACATGGAATCGTAGGGAAACTATTTCAATATGGAAAATACAACGAAACTGAATATTTGAGTTATTTACAGCAATCTAAATATGGAATATGGGTTGGAAGACATGAAAGCCAGGGATTTGCTGTTGAGGAAGCACTGTCTATGAATGTACCATTATTAGTCTGGGATGTGAAATCAATGAATCAAGAATACGGATTTAATTATGATGATATTCCAGCCACTGTATTACCATATTGGGATGACCGGTGCGGTGAGGTGTTTTTTGAAGGTCGCGAGTTTGAGTCAAAACTTGGCGTATTTTTATCAAAATTGGATACTTATATGCCGCGAGATTACATAGTCGAACATTTATCACCAGATGTTTGTGAGAAACATTTGATAAAAACAATTCAAGACATTGGTGGTGGCAGTCAATAATACTATTATCAAAACATAAAGCGTTTTTATAATATAATACAAACTAAAATGACCCAACGACGTGTATGCGAATATATTTGGATTGATGGATTTGGCAGATTGCGTTCCAAAACACGTGTATTATCAACACCCGAAATACCCGACTGGAATTATGACGGCTCATCTACGGGTCAAGCCGATGCCGAAGGTAATACTGAGGTTATATTAAAACCGGTGGTCATATATCCTGACCCTCTACGGGCCATCGTGGGCTGCGAATGTATCTTGGTTCTTTGCGATACGAAAGTCGGTAATCGCGCTACCATTGCCAAAAGGTTTGGTCATGGTTTGGCTCAAGAACCCTGGTTTGGCATTGAACAAGAATATGTGATGGTGTTTCCGGGTGATGAGCCAATATCCAATGGTGATGGACTCCATTATTGCGGGGTCAGGACATCCTCGGTGGAGAGGCTGATTGCGGAAGAACATTTGGCGGCGTGTTTGGCCGCGGGGCTCATGATTTCGGGTATAAATGCCGAGGTCTCTACGCGGCAATGGGAGTTTCAGATTGGGCCTGCCACAGGTGTTTCCGCGGCTGACCAGGTGTATGTGGCGCGATATTTGCTCGAACGGATTGCGGAGAAACATGGCGCGCAAATCAGTTATCATCCTAAGCCGTGTGCCACGGCCAATGGCTCAGGATGTCATATCAATTTCAGCACCAGGGCGATGCGTGAACCTGGCGGCCTAGATGTTATTCGGGAGTGTATGCCAAAGTTGGCAGCAGCTCATCGAGAACACATAGAGGTATATGGATTACATAATGACCAGCGACTGACTGGTAAACACGAGACCTCGTCGATGGATGCGTTCACATACGGTGAAGGCACACGAAATACCTCGGTGAGAATCCCGAATCAGACCGTGGCGGAAGGGTGCGGGTATTTTGAGGACCGCCGACCGGCGGCCAATGTGGAGCTTTATGGGGCAACGGAGATACTTTTTACTACGTGTTGCGGCGGCGAAGCCGCCGTCTGTGAATGTTCTTGCGAAGTTTGTCGGTTAGTCGAATAAATAATGTTTATATAATTATGTGCTAGAGCATTTTCAACCATACTATTTCCGATTCTTAGGAATGATATAAATGGCGGGTCGTTGTCGGATGGTTCTTCTTCTTCGGTTGTCATATATAATTACATATTGTAAATATATAATGCGTACTGAGAGTTTAGATAAACCAATTGCTGTAGCTACAAAACTTGATGATAATAGTCAACCAATTGCTGTAGCTACAAAACTTGATGATAGTCAACCAATTGCTGTAGCTACACCATCAGATGAACGTTTAAAAGAAGTTTATAACATTATTTGTGGTAATCTTGTTGGTGATGATATAAGAGATGTAATGGATGAACTTGCCAACCGCGGTCTCGTTAAACTATTAAAGTTTGAGTTACATAGAAAAAATAAAGTAGTAATGATGGAACATAAAAATAATACAGATTTGTCATTGGTAGTTGATACTAGTAAACTAGTTCTTGACTCTCTTTCTGACAATGATTATTGGGAAATTGTTCCAGATAAAACATTTAGCGGTGGTCGTAAATCTAAAAAACAGCGCAACTTCAAGAAACAGCACAAGTCTAAAAAGCATCGTAAATAACTCCAATGTAAAAAATTGAAATATTTTTACAAACCTCTCTTTCTTCACAAAAATAAAATGATGCTATTGAAACTTGATTTAATAGAGGGATACGTGGTAAAACGCCCGTCTCGACATGTGAAAACACCCTACGTTGCCGATGTTTTAGTTGGCGTAAACGACCAAAAAGAAATCCTTGCCCATTCTCCGTCCCTCGGTTGTTGCGGTTTAGCCGACGCGTTCGCCGTCGTGCTCATGGAAGCCAATAATAAGGCCGGCAATAAATGCTCACATACAATTTGTCTGTCTATCAGAGACACACAAATTATCGGTATTAATCCGAAATTGGCAGAACAATTGGTTGAATCAGCGCTTGTAAAGAACTGCCTCTCTTCTTTGCGCAATGTCAAGGCCTATGCTCGGGAAACGGTGATTCGTGTAGAGGGCCACGTGGATTCGCGGTTCGATTTCACGGGCATCGATGAACAGGGCCGCACATTCATTATGGAGGTGAAAGTTGTCCCTCTCGCGGAATATGAAGATATGCCAGCAAAAGAACGGACCAAGATGGACTTTAGCGGACGGGACCCTTCAACGAAGGTCGCATATTTCCCTGAAGGGTACAGGAAGAAGGCGGGCGATACAGTGAGTCCGCGGGCTCTGAAACACATTCGCGAACTAACGTGGATAAAGCGCGAAACGACGGTTCGTACAATCATGTGTTATGTCATACAGCGCACCGATGTGAACCGATTCCAGCCGTCTGTAAATGACCCGGAATATAGGGCAGCATTCTATGAAGCACAAGCGGCCGGCGTAGAGGTGATAACGCTGGTTGTCCAATGGACGCGCGATGGTGCCGCGTATTTTGTGCGCGATGATTTGCCAATTGTTGACAATATTTATAGCTATAAGTAGAATTATATATACTAGATGTTAATAATATTTTTATAAAAATCATCAATTGATAGTCTAGAGTTTTCAAACTTATGTTTATAATAACTTGATTTTTCATACTCAGAAGTGTATTTAATATAATAACCCAAATAATTAGAAAAAACACCTGCCGACCATCGCGTAGAACCATTTATATTTCTAACAGCATACATTACATACGGAAACTCTTTGACAAGATGTATTACGTTATTTTGGTTTAAATGAAACATTATTAGTTGTTCTAGATTCCAATCATATTTATTTTGCATTTTTATAAAATAATAATTTGAGAATAGCACAAAATTGTTGAGTATATTTAAATATGACTCAATATTTTTTTTAGATAAAACCACATGTCTATCTGTATACCCTCCGTAATGTTCACAATCCGGTATCCATATACAATTTTCATTTAAATGTTCTAGTTTTATATGAGGTAATTGATATATAAAATCACTTCTTGTAATAACAAATCTGTCATATTTGTTTATTAAATCATTGTCAATAAGATTTTTTAATAAAAACCATCTAAAAAATATGAGTATTCCAGCAGAACCCGGATGTTGGTTATGAACATCTTTAATTCCTCCTAAAAATTGGTCTTTTATTTTTAAAAATTCACGCCAATATAACCTTTTTTTATATGTATTTACATTTTCTTGAATAACTATATTGTTGTCAGAATTACTTTTTTTATTACCATAAACTTGATTTTTCCATAAACTGTCTGGAAAATCTGTATCATGTACTATAATTTCATCATCATTAAAAACATCAAAGCTTTTTATATCCTGTTTATTTCCATAATAAGTAATATTTTCTGTAGATTGTTTTGGATATTGTAGTTTTCCATATAAAGTGTTTATATTTTTAAGACATTCATATTTAGGTTTGTCTTTAATTATTATATTGTAAGCATATTCAAAAGCATCGCCAAAATCTTCCGGTTCATTATATAAGAATTTATATTTTGCTAAATTATAAAAAGGGTTTTCATAATCATAATCCGGTTTAACACCAATACATACGCATAAATCAGCATTTAATTCATCTATTACATTTTTTTTGATATTATCAAACGTGAGCTCACTTGCTCTTGTCTCACTTAAAATTATTACAAGTGTTTTTGACATTATTGTATTTTTATTATAATGTATTTATATATTTAATTATATAATATAATTATATGGTTCTATTATAATTATTCGAATGACCGACCAAAAACATATCTATTGTGTTCATGACCGATTATACAATGTAGCAGACTTTATAAGTAAGCATCCCGGTGGAACCAATGTTTTTGCCAATTTGAGGCCTCTCACCGATATTACTCCGATGATATACACTTACCATAAAGACGCCTCTCTAATATTCGACGTGCTTAAAAATTATGATATTTCGGCAAATGATATGAGTCTAGTTACGTACAAGACCGATTATAATTACGATAGGTACAAGGAATTGAAAACCCTGGTTTACGATGAAATACGACGCAAGGGATTGCCCCTCTATTGGTCAACGGCGGAAATCCTGTATAATATGGGTGGATTTGCGGCATACCTTGGGATTTGGGCGTATTGTTTTAGATTGGCGGCGCATAATCCAGTATCCGCGTGGTGGTTTGTGTTGCTGGCAACTATTAATATTGGTCATTGTGCCCTCCTTTTCCACGAAACCTCTCATTATACTGGATTCAAAAATCAACAACTCAATACGCTGGTATCGCATCTTGCGGTAGCGCCCGTGCTTACCACCGAAGAATGGAAATGGGACCACAACTATTTACATCACGGATTCACCAATACGGTTTCGGACCCCGACTTCAACGGACATCAGCTGTCATTTCGACATTCGCAGGAACATCCCCATTATTTCCAGCACCGGTTTCAGCACCTGTATGCGGGTGCGCTGTTGTGTCTCGGTGGATTCAGCGGACAAATCGATAGCATCAAACATGAGAGATGGAATATTTTGTTGTTTTTTGGTATCCTCTATTGGTTCGGATTTTATAACACGCTCACATTTTATTCGTTGACAGGGTTTCTCTTTTTATTAACAGCCCAGTTGTCGCATATTCAGCCCGAATGTGTTAACAAAGGCGAACACTCACGTGTTAAAGGCGAACACTTGCGCGATTTCTTGGTGAATCAGGTTGCGAGTACAATTAATTACCGCACTGACAATATTGTGGCGCGATATATGTGTTTTGGGTTGGATATTCAAATCGAACACCACCTCTTTCCAAACATTCCGCACAGCACATTGCGGCAAGTACAGTACGTTGTTCGCCACTATTGTCTCAATAATAATGTGCCTTATATTGAGAGGTCGGACGTAATTGAGATGGCCAAGTCTTATTGGTGGCATTTGTACAAAATGGGCGCAAAAAATGATATATAACTTATTTACACCAATATAAACCTATGGATTCACAATCTTTGCGCAATTCAATTTCAACATCCGTTTATATAAAAATATTCAAAAATCATAAATGCGCAATAATGGCACATATTTTTAAATCTACATTATTACAATTACAGTTATCATTATTTACAAATGTTAATAATTTTAATCCAGCAAGATTACAAAAAACGGCAAGAGAAGCATATCCTCTACATAATAGACCACGCGGCAACAATGACATAGATAGTGTAATTTATCATCAAACACGGATACAACAAAGAGAGGATATTCCACCAATATGGGTGGTACAACAAAATAACCAATATATATTACTGGACGGAGCGCATAGAATTGTTGCTAGTTATATAGAAGACATTCCATATATAAACGCATATGTTATACGTTTATAAATGTTGTGGAGAGAGTGGATGTGAGGAATAATGTATAAAATTGAATATTTCTATAACTTCAATTATAAAAATATAATTACAATGTCTGAAGAAATACAGATTCCTAACCAAAATACGCACGTATGTGGGCAAACACAAAGTGTATCTGACACTGCTCGGTTCATAGTCTTTGTTTCAAAGATTGATGATGTACGGATTGTTCTTCTTCGTCAACCATCAGTGGTTCAGTGGCTTTTTGGTGACCTCTCATTCTTGCCCAAAATTGAAAAGAAGAATAAAACCGCCGACGATGCCAAATACAAAATACTCGAAGACAAATGGGGCCAGGAAATGATGAAGATGCGCCGCCCCGATTTATCCATGGATAAGCAATGGACGAACCGATTTGGCGAATATATTTGCGAAGAGATTTACACATTGCTTGGTAAAATGGTATCAAAACCCGTAAAAAAAGAAAACAAACAACCAGATTTGGAAACGGATGATACTATTTTGGAAGCAAAGACGCAGACGTTTTATACAAGTGGTACTGCTGGGGAGAAGATATTGGGCTGTCCTTTCAAATATGCTGAAATCCCTAACCTCTATGAAAAGCCTCTCAAGATTCTGTGTATGGGAGGGGCCGAAAAAGTGTGCCGGGAAAGTTATGGCAACTTGCCCGGGCCCAAGTGTAGTGCGCAAAAAAACAAATATCTTGACTTTTGGCGAGAACAAGGAATCGAGTATATTGGCGCATCGGATATGCTTAGACAGCTCTGTTTGTAATTAATACTTCGTTGGTCCGCGACTCGGGCGATTTTGAATTGATTGACCGTTTACAACTGATGGTTTTTTTCATGTATTGTGGTCCGGCAAATGCTTCATTCACCAAGGCAACATCGGCATTACTCATCAACATTCTCGCCTCTATTTTGTCGCAAATCGAAAACAGTATTTTGTGGTCTTCGAGAGAGAATCCGTCGGCGGTATATGCCACAAAAGATGTACTGGTCTCGGGGGCATATGGTGGGTCTAAATAGACGAAATCTTCCTGTGGATGCCCGCTTACGCGGGCCAGCGAATCCGCATATGATTCACAAGTGAATATGACATCGCGAATAAGCGCAGATACTTCGCGAATATGGGCCTCGTCTACAATGGTAGGGTTCTTGTAGTTGCCGAATGGGACGTTGAATCCGCGGGGACCTTCGCGATAGAGGCCGCGAAAACACGTTTTGTTCATAAATAGTAACATTGCTGATGCCGTAAGAGACCCCGCGGATGAGATATGGTCTGCACTTTTGGTAATCCGATTGAACTGACTCCTTATCCAGAAATAATACGATTCTTGCGATGACATTGCCTCCTCTATTGTTGCCGGTTTTCGATTGATGACGGAACCAGTACACTTTGCGTATTCATCAGCGAGTCGTTTCACTTCGACAATGACATCTTCGGGTCGGTGTTGGATGTTTTTATAAATGGCGATTAAATGAGGATTGATATCGCTGGCGTAAATACGCCCGGAAACGGTAATCGATTTATCGGAGAGGAGCGCAAGAAGCACACTTCCGCCGCCCAAGAATGGTTCATGATAATTGTGGATGCGTTTTGGGAAAAGAGCTAGGACATCGTGAATAATTTGCGTCTTTCCGCCGACCCATTTTAAGAAAGGTTTTACAAGTGCCATTGTGTTGTGTGTATTGATATTATAAAGTTGAACATTTATTTCAATTTTATACCGAATACATAGTAGCCTCTATTTAGTACACTCTCCACAAAAATAGTTGCCATCATCGCCGAACGAAATACATTCGGAGCATGTCCAATGGTGGCATTTATGGCAATCAGCTCCCTCCTCTATATTGTCGGTTATTTCACACACTCCGCAAGTTGCGCGCGATTCCGCGTTGAAACATTCTGTACAAAAATGGTAGCCTTCGTCGTCGTATGAAATACAACTGATACATGTCCAGCGATTACAGCCATTACATTTTTCTATATTCTCGATTGTTTCACAGACCCAGCAAGTTGCGCGCATTTCCGGGTTTTGGTTGCGATTACACATCTCGCAAAAATAGTTGCTAATATTTGAGTCATATTCTTCTTTACATATGATACAATCTTTACAATTCCATAACTGGCATACGCAGCAATTGTTTCCGTTTTCCGTGAAAGTTTGGCAACTATCGCATTGGCCGCTCATTATATTATTGAGAGGGGGATTATTTTCATATTATAATACCTCTATTATCCATCACTATGAAACCCGCGACTAAATATTTCTTGGCAGTCCCACATCCAGTGAGGGTCGCTGTTTTTGAGAGGTCTTGGCGGCATATATTTCAACAAAACACGCAAATAATCTGTATATGCGTGTTTTTTGTCGGAGTCCTTGGTTTTGTGAACAAAGGTTTTTAAGTCATAAATGAGTGATTGTTCTGTGGTTGGAATGACCCCAAGTATTTTGGAGTGGGTTTTGAATATAGATAGAGGCATTGTTTTATTGACGGGAGAGATGGTTCAAATGGGTTCAATTTTATGTTGTTAAGCATCCGCATTTATTTTTGCTAGTATCTCATACAAGAGTTTAATCATCGTATTATGTACCATAAATGTCCCGCGTTTGCATAGGAAGAAGGGTTCTGACAGAAACAACATTTTACTCGATATATAAAATAATTGAAATATTTGTATTATTTTATATATTAAAAAAATATATACAAAATGGCAGCAAACACTTTATGGGTTGCGGGCGGTACAACGGTTCAAGACGCAGGTGGGTACACTAAAGGTCTCATTGCTACAAGCACTGATGGAATTAATTGGACGGGTCGCAATACCAATGTTTTTAATTCTTATGTATCAGATGTTACGTATGGAAATGGTTTATGGGTTGCTTTAGGACACTCTGGATATAATGCAGGAAACAGTGTTGCGACAAGCACAGATGGTTTGACCTGGACTGGGCGTGGTACACTCTTTGCGAGTTCGACAGGTCGTGTTGCATATGGAAATGGTTTATGGGTTGCTGTTGGATATCCAGAAAATATTCCTAGTGGAAACACAATTCTAACAAGTACTAATGGAATTAATTGGACAGGTCGTAGTACACAGTCATCTGGTGTTTTTAATGTTTATGGAATTGATGTAGCATACGGCAAAGACGCATCTAATAACAATTTATGGGTTGCGGTTGGTGGTAGTGGAAACGGTATTGCAACAAGTACCGATGGAATTACATGGACGGGTCGCGGTTCTACTGTTATTTCTACTGGATGGTCTGTTGCATATGGAAATGGTTTATGGGTTGCTGGCGGTGATGGTAGGGTTGCAACAAGTACGGATGGAATTACTTGGACAGCTCGGGTTTCATCTGCTCTAGGAGGAGTAGTAGGTGTTATATATGCAAATAATTTATGGGTAGCAATAAGTTCATATACTGGAGTAAGTCAAACCACTATTGCAACAAGCATCGATGGAATTACTTGGACAAGTCGTAATACAAGGTCTGGTGTATTTAATAGTAATGTGTACCCACAAAATATAGCATACGGAAACAATTTATGGGTTGCGAGTGGTCAATTTTCAGGATGGGTTGGTGATATGAACAAAGCAAACACCATTGCAACGTCCATTGATGGAATTAATTGGACAGGTCGTGGAAGTACTGTTTTTAGTAGTTGTCGTGGTTTTAGTGCGCCAACGGTATCTGTAACAGTTTTAACTAATTTTTCTTTCCCTTTGAAAAATATTGGAGACTCACCTTTTACCATTACCCCTCCTACAACCAACAACAATGCTGGCGCATTGACATATACGAGTTCAAACACTTCAGTTGCAACAATCGATGGAAATACAATGACAATTGTTGGAATGGGTACTTCGACTATTACTGCGGTTCAAGCAAGCACTGAAACTAGCACGTCTGCAACAACTACTACAACACTTACAGTAGAAAATGTGAAACCTGTAGTAGCCGATTTTGCTGTCCCAGAAAAAACATTTGGAGATGCATCTTTTTCCATTGTAGCTCCGACATCCAATAGCACCGGTGCGTTTACTTATACAAGTTCAAATACAGCGGTAGCTACTGTTGCTGGAACCACTATAACCATTGTTTCCGCCGGCACTTCAACCATTACTGCCAGTCAAGCAATTACCGCGGATTATGGTTCTGCAACAATTAGTGCATCCCTTACGGTAAATAAGGCAACAACAGTTCTAACTAATTTTTCTGCAATAACAAAAACATTTGGAAACGCGGCTTTCGGCTTAGTAGCTCCAACATCCAATAGTGCCGGTGCCTTTACATATACAAGTTCGAATACGGCAGTTGCGATAATCGCAGGAAGCACCGTGTCCATTGTTGGAGGCGGCACTGCCACTATTACTGCTAGTCAAGCCACCACAACAAATTATTTAGTTGGGACAACTACAGCGACCATGACTGTGAGCCAAGCAACGCCGACAATAACTAACTTTTCTGTTCCCGCAAAAGTACTTGAAAATGCCCCTTTTACAATTGTAAATCCTACATCCAATAGTAGCGGTGCTTTTACTTATACAAGCTCTGACACATCAGTTGCTACAATTGATGGAAGTATGGTCACCATTGTTGGAAAAGGTACTTCAACCATTACCGCAACTCAAGCAAGCACAACCAATTATTTATCTGGTTCAATTACTGCTACCTTCATAGTACGACTAACGCCTGTAATAACCAATTTTTCCGCAATAACAAAAACATTTGGAGACGCGTCTTTTTCCATTGTAGCTCCTACAACTGACAGTGATGGTGCTTTCACGTATACAAGTTCAAACACGGCGGTAGCGACTGTTTCTGGAACCACGATAACCATTGTTTCAGCTGGTACTTCAACCATTACTGCTACACAATCATTGACATCCAATTATGTATCTGGAACGATTACTACAACCCTTACGGTAAATAAGGCAATCCCAACAATAACTAATTTTTCTGCAATAGCAAAAACATTTGGAAACGCGGCTTTCAGCTTAGTAGCTCCATCATCCAATAGTACTGGCGCATTTACCTATACAAGTTCGAACACGGCAGTTGCGACAATCGCAGGAAGCACCGTGACCATTGTTGGAGGTGGCACAGCAACCATTACTGCTAGTCAAGCAACCACGGCAAATTATTTATCTGAGACAACTACCGCAACTATGAATGTGAGTCAAGCAACACCTATAATAACCAAATTTGATGTCCCTGCAAAAGCAATTGGAACCGCGCCTTTCAACATAGCTCCTCCTACATCCAATAGCAGCGGTGCTTTTACTTATACAAGTTCTGACACATCAGTGGCTACAATTGATGGAAGTATGGTGACTATTGTCGGATTAGGTAATACAACTATTACAGCAGTTCAAGCAAGCACCACAAATTATTTATCTGCAACAACTACTGGAATCCTTGCCATAATGGTTAAAGTTCCCTTATCTATTGCGGTTGGTTCAGGTGGAAACAGCATTGCGACAAGCACAGACCTTGGTCTTACGTGGACGGGGCTCGGTACAACTTCTTTTACGACATCTGGATATGGTGTGGCCGGACCGGCCACGTATGATGTTTCAACGGTAACGCTTGGTTTATATGTTGCTGTTGGCGGCGGAACAAATAATATTCTTACAAGTTTAGATGGTATTACATGGACCCAACGTAGTAACACTTTTTTTAGTTCAACAATAAATAGTATTGATTTTTCAAATGGGTTGTTTGTCGTTGGTTGGGACAATGGTATTTCAACAAGCACAAATGGATTTTCATGGACAACACGTAATACAACTCCTACAAAATGTGTAAAATATGCAAATAATTTATGGGTTGCTGTAGGTTCTAGTGGTAGAATTTTAACAAGTACAGATGGAATTACTTGGATTAATCGCGGAACTTATATGAGTGAAGGATGCGGAGTAGCTTATGGCAAAGATGGTTTGGGTAATGATTTATGGATTGTTGGTGGTTATAACACTGGAAATAACAGTGATGATTTTAATATAGCAACAAGTTCTAATGGAATTACTTGGACTGGAAGTCGTCTTAATCATATGTCTCAATACCGCTGTGTGGCATATGCAAATGGTTTATGGGTCATTGGTGGATATGGAACATCAAATACAATTATTGCAAGTAACAATGGGAGTAATTGGTCAGGTTGTGGATTAACATTATCAAATGGTTGTTTTGGTATAGCATATGGTAATAACTTATGGGTTGCAGTTGGTTACAGTGGGCCATATGGTGGAACCACGCAGGCAACAAGTACCAATGGTTTTGGTTGGGTCGGACAAGAATCTCCAATATGGACTAATGGTGACGCAGGATATTTTTCTGGTTATTTTAATAACAAATGGTTTGTGGGAGGTACTCGTTTTTATAATGGAGGTACAGGAATTGCTACCTCCACCAATGGTTCTACATGGATAAGATATGAATATAATTCTGGGACTAATATAAAGTCAATTACTTATGCAAATGTAATTTACACAAAACCAACTTTTGTAGCCGTTGGACAAGGTAGTAATACAGTTATTAGTTCTATCGACGGCGCAACATGGAGTTCCTCTCCATATGCTACCCCTTTCACAACCGCCGGATACGGCGTTGCCTGGAACGGGACTCAATGGGTCGCTGTTGGCTCTGGTACAAACACCATCGCTTATTCCGCTGATGGATTGCAATGGACCGGTAATTCCACTCTTTCTACACAAGGAAACGATGTTGCGTATGGTAAAGATAGTTCTGGCAATGGTTTATGGGTTGTGGCTGGTCAAGGCGGACACTCATTAGCAACAAGTACCAATGGAATTACATGGACGGGTCGCACCGGCACTACTATTTTTAGTACTAGTGGATGGTGCGTAGCATTTGGCAAAGATGGTTCCGGCAATGTTTTATTGGTTGCGGTTGGCCAAGGCGGAAATACCATTGCTACTTCAACAAATGGAACCACATGGACTGGCCGAGGTGCTACTGTTTTTACTACTCAAGGATTCGGTGTAACATATGCAAACAATCGATGGGTAGCGGTTGGTTCCGGTGGAAACAGCATTGCGACTTCAACGAATGGAACTGCATGGACTGGACTTGGAACAAGTGTTTTTACTCAAGGAAACGGTATAAGATATACAAACAATCTTTGGGTTGCTACTGGTCAAGGAGGTGCGAATACTATTGCTACGTCTGTAAATGGAACTACATGGGTTGGTCGTGGCTCCACTGTGTTTACCACTGCTGGACAGGATGTTCTCGGTCTAACAACTGCAGAACCCACGTTATTTTTCACGATTCCTTTGAGAAACATTGGAGACGCACCTTTTACAATTGTCCCACCAACATCTAACAGCACTGGTTTAATCACATATACAAGTTCGAATTCCGCGGTTGCAACAATTGATGGAAGCACAATGACCATTGTAGGAATGGGTACTTCAACTATTACTGCGGTTCAAGAAAGCACTGACTATTTTATATCTGGTACAACTACTGCGACACTTACAGTCGAAAATGTGAAACCTATAGTAACCGATTTTGCTGTCCCGGTAAAAACATTTGGAGATGCTGCGTTCTCAATTGTAGCACCAACATCCAATAGTGATGGCATATTCACGTATACAAGTTCTAACACTGCGGTTGCCACTATTGATGGAACCACTATAACCATTGTTGGAGCCGGCACTTCAACCATTACTGCTTATCAAGCAATTACCGCGGATTATGGTTCTGCTATAATTACTGCGACCTTTACTGTAAATAAGGCAACACCAACAATAACTAATTTTTCCGCAATAACAAAAACATTTGGAAACGCGGCTTTCAGCTTAGTAGCACCAACATCCAACAGCAATGGTGCCTTCACATATACAAGCTCGAATACAGCAGTTGCGATAATCGCAGGAAGCACCGTGTCCATTGTTGGAGGCGGCACTGCCACTATTACTGCTAGTCAAGCAACCACAACAAATTATTTAGCTGGGGCAACTACTGCGACCATGACTGTGAACCAAGCAACACCCACAATAACTAACTTTTCTGTTCCGGCAAAAGTACTTGAAAATGCCCCTTTTACAATTGTAAATCCTACATCCAATAGTAGCGGTGCTTTTACTTATACAAGCTCTGACACATCAGTGGCTACAATTGAAGGGAATGTTGTGACCATTGTTGGAAAAGGTACTTCAACCATTACTGCTGTTCAAGCAAGTACGACCAATTATTTATCTGGTTCAATTACGGCTACCTTCATAGTACGTCTAACGCCTGTAATAACCAATTTTTCCACAATAACAAAAACATTTGGAGACGCATCTTTTTCCATTGTAGCTCCTACAACTGACAGTGATGGAACCTTCACGTATACAAGTTCAAACACGGCGGTAGCAACTGTTTCTGGAACCACGATAACCATTGTTAGTGCTGGCACTTCAACCATTACTGCTACTCAATCATTGACATCCAATTACGTATCTGGAACAACTACAGCGACCCTTACTGTAAATAAGGCAACACCAGTTCTATCCAATTTTTCCGCAATAACAAAAACATTTGGAAACGCGGCTTTCAACTTAGTAGCACCAACATCCAACAGCAATGGTGCCTTCACATATACAAGTTCGAATACAGCGGTAGCTACTATCGCTGGAAGCACCGTGACCATTATTGGAGGCGGTACTGCCACTATTACTGCTAGTCAAGCTACCACGACAAATTATTTAGCTGGAACAACTACTGCGACCCTTACCGTAAATAAGGCAACAACAGTTCTATCCAATTTTTCCGCAATAACAAAAACATTTGGAAACGCGGCTTTCTCAATTGTTGCTCCAACATCCAATAGTGCTGGTGCCTTCACATATACAAGTTCGAACACAGCGGTTGCTACAATTGCTGGAAGCACTGTAACCATTGTTGGAGCCGGCACTGCCACTATTAGTGCTAGTCAAGAAACCACAACAAATCATTTAGCTGGAACAACTACAGCGACCATGACTGTGAGCCAAGCAACACCTACAATAACCATATTTGATGTTCCTGCAAAATCAATTGGAACCGCGCCTTTCAGCTTAGCAGCTCCTACATCCAATAGCAGCGGTGCTTTTACTTATACAAGTTCTAACACATCAGTGGCTACAATGGATGGAAGTATGGTCACCATTGTTGGACTAGGTAATACAACCATTACAGCAGTTCAAGCAAGCACAACTAATTATTTATCTGGTTCAATTACCGGAATCCTTGCTATAATGGTTAATGTGCCATTATCTATCGCGGTTGGTCAAGGTGGAAACAGCATTGCGACAAGCATAGACCGTGGTCTTACATGGACGGGGCGCACCGGTACTACTGTTTTTACTACTAGTGGTTCGTGCGTAGCATTTGGCAAAGATGGTTCGGGCAATAACTTATTGGTTGCTGTTGGACAAGGCGGGAATACCATTGCTACTTCAACAAATGGAACAACATGGATAGGTCGTGGTGCTAGTGTTTTTACTACTCAAGGAATCGGCGTAGCATATGCAAACAATTTATGGGTTGCCGTTGGAAAAGGTACAAATAGTATTGCTACAAGTCCCGATGGGATTGTCTGGACCGGTCGCACGGGTACTTCCATTTTTTCTAATCAGGGAATCGGTGTCGCCTTTAATAATGGACTATGGGTTGCTGTTGGACAAGGTACAAACAGCATTGCGACGAGTTCCGATGGGGTTGTATGGACCGGTCGCACAGGTACTTCCATTTTTTCTAATCAGGGAATAGGTGTTGTCTTTAATAATGGACTCTGGGTTGCCGTTGGAGATGGTACTAGTAATAGCATCGCAACGAGTACGAATGGGACCGTCTGGACAGGTCGGGGTAAAACCGCTTTATCTGGTTGGGGACGCGGTGTCGCCTATGGAAATGGACTCTGGGTTGCCGTTGGACAAGGTACAAACAGCATTGCGACGAGTCCCGATGGGGTTGTATGGACCGGTCGCACAGGTACTTCCATTTTTTCTAATCAGGGAATAGGTGTCGCCTTTAATAGTGGAGTCTGGATTGCCATTGGACAAGGTACAAACACTGTTGCGACGAGTACGGATGGGATTGTCTGGACAGGTCGGGGTACTTCCATTTTTTCTACTTCCGGATTCGGTGTTTCGGTTGGTATTATTACACCTCCGAATATTACAGGCATTTCACCATCATCTGGGGCCATCGTGGGAGGAACTAGTGTTACAATTACAGGCACAAACTTTACAGGAGCAACATCAGTTACATTCGATGGCTTAGCTGCCACAACTATTAATGTGGTGAATAGCACTACAATCACTTGTATTACACCTGCTCGCAGTGCTGGAGCAGTTGGCATTATTGTTACAACAGAAGACGGACCAAGTGGCGAGTTTTCATCTTTCACTTACATTACACCTCCTAGCATTACAGGCATTTCACCATTGAGCGGAAGCACCGCGGGAGGAACGAGTGTTACAATTACAGGTACATCTTTTATAGGAGTAACATCTGTTACATTCGATGGCTTAGCTGCCACAACTATTAATGTGGTGAATAGTACTACAATCACTTGTAGTACGCCTGCTCGCGGTGTTGGGGCTATTGGCATTATTGTTACAACACTATACGGAACAAGTAACACATTTTCACCGTTCACTTATATTACGCCTCCGAATATTACAAGCATTTCACAATTAACTGGAAGCACCGCAGGAGGAACGAATGTTACAATTACGGGTACAAACTTTACCGGAGCAACATCAGTTACATTTGATGGCTTAGCTGCTACCTCTCTTAGCGTGGTGAATAGCACTACAATAACTTGTATTACGCCTGCTCGCAGTGCTGGGGCTGTTGGCATTATTGTTACAACAGGAGGCGGACCAAGTGGCGTGTTTTCATCGTACACTTATATTATACCTGCTAGCATTACAGACATTTCACCATCATCTGGGGGCACCGCAGGAGGAACGAGTGTTACTATTACAGGCACAAACTTTACAGGAGCAACATCTGTTACATTTGGTATAACATCTGCTACCTCTCTTACAATAGTGAATAGTACCACAATAACTTGTATTACGCCGGCTCGCAGTGCTGGAGCGGTTGGCATTATTGTCACAACTGGAGGCGGACCAAGTGATGCGTTTTCACCGTACACTTATATTTCACCTCCTCTGATTACTAGTATTTTACCATTAACTGGAAGCACCGCGGGAGGAACGAGTGTTACAATTACAGGCACATCTTTTACAGGAGCAACTTTGGTTACATTTGGTGGGTTATCTGCTACCTCTCTTAACGTAGTGAATAGCACTACAATCACTTGTATTACGCCTGTTCGCAGTACTGGGGCTGTTGGCATTATTGTTACATCATTATACGGAAAAAGTGGCGCATTTTCATCTTTCACTTATATTACGCCTCCGGTTATTAGTAGAATTTCACCATCATCTGGGGGCATTGCGGGAGGAACAAATGTTACTATTACAGGCAAAAATTTTACAGGAGCAACTTTGGTTACATTTGGTGGATTATCTGCTACCTCTCTTAGCATAGTGAATAGTACCACAATAACTTGTCTTACACCGACTGTTGACAGTGCTGGAGCTGCTGGTATTATTGTTACAACCGGAGGCGGACCTAGTGGTGCGTTTTCATCTTTCACTTATATACCACCTCCTGTTATTAGTAGCATTTCACAATTAACCGGAAGCACCGCGGGAGGAACTAATGTGACTATTACAGGCACAAACTTTACCGGAGCAACTTTGGTAACATTCGATGGCTTAGCCGCTATCTCTCTTAGCATAGTAAATAGTACCACAATAACATGTATTACGCCTGCTCACAGTGAAGGAGTTGCTGATATTATTGTTACAACAGTAGGCGGGTCAAGTGGCGCATTTTCATCTTTCACTTATATTACGCCTCCAAATATTACAAGCATTTCATCATCATCTGGAAGCAGACTTGGAGGAACGAGTGTTACAATTACAGGCACAAACTTTACCGGAGCAACATCGGTTACATTTGGTGGAATAGCTGCTACCTCTCTTAGTATAGTGGATAGTACCACAATAACTTGTATTACGCCTGCGCGCACTACTGCCGGGGATGTTGGCATTATTGTCACAACAGGAGGCGGGCCAAGTGACGCATTTTCATCGTACACTTATATTACACCTCCAAATATTACGAGCATTTCACCATCAACCGGAAGCATTGTGGGAGGAACGACTGTTACAATTACAGGCACAAACTTTACCGGAGCTAATTCAGTCACATTCGATGGAATAGCCGCTACCTCTCTTACAATAGTGAATAGCACCACAATAACTTGTAGTACGCCTGCTCACAATGCTGGAGCTGTTGACATTATTGTTACAACAGATGGCGGTCCAAGTGACGCGTTTTCATCTTTCACTTATATTATACCTCCTGTGATTACTAGTATTTCACCATCATATGGAAGTACACTTGGAGGAACGAGTGTTACTATTACAGGCACAAACTTTACAGGAGCAACATCTGTTACATTTGATGGAACAGCCGCAACCTCTCTTAACATAGTGGATAGTACCACAATAACTTGTATTACGCCGGCACGTGCTACTGCTGGAGCTGTTGACATTATTGTTACAACAGGAGGCGGACCAAGTGACGCGTTTTCATCTTTCACTTATATTACACCTGCTAGCATTACAGACATTTCACCATCATCTGGAATCAATACTGGAGGAACGAGTGTTACAATTACAGGCACAAACTTTACCGGAGCAACTTCAGTTACATTTGGAGGAGTCGCCGCAACCTCTCTTAGCATAGTAAATAACACAACAATCACTTGTATTACGCCGGCTGTTGACAATGATGGAGCTGTTGGCATTATTGTTACAACAGAAGGCGGACCAAGTGGCGCGTTTTCATCTTTCACTTATATTACAGATCCGAATATTACAGGCATTTCACCATCATCTGGAAGCATCGTGGGAGGATCTAGCGTTACAATTACCGGCATAAACTTTACCGGAGCAACATCTGTTACATTCGATGGCTTAGCTGCCACAACTATTAATGTAGTGAATAGTACTACAATCACTTGTATTACGCCTGCTCACAATGCTGGGGATGTTGACATTATTGTTACCGCCGAAGGCGGACCAAGTGATGAGTTTTCATCTTTCACTTATATTACGCCTCCGAATATTACAGGCATTTTGTCATCATCTGGAAGTACACTTGGAGGAACGAGTGTGACTATTACAGGTACAAACTTTACCGGAGCTACTTCAGTGACATTCGATGGCTTAGCTGCCACCTCTCTTACAATAGTGGATAATACTACAATCACTTGTATTACGCCTGCTCACAATGCTGGAGATGTTGACATTATTGTTACAACAGCAGGCGGACCAAGTGACGAGTTTTCATTTTTTACTTATATTACGCCTCCGAATATTACAGACATTTCGCCATCATCTGGAAGTATACTTGGAGGAACGACTGTTACAATTACAGGCACATCTTTTACAGAAGCAACATCTGTTACATTCGATGGCTTAGCTGCCACAACTATTAATGTGGTGGATAACACCACAATCACTTGTAGTACGCCTGCTCACAATGCTGGAGATGTTGATATTATTGTTACAACAATATACGGAACAAGTGACGCATTTTCATCGTTCACTTATATTACACCTCCGAATATTACAAGCATTTCAGAATTAACTGGAAGCACCGCAGGAGGAACGAGTGTGGCAATTACAGGCACAAACTTTACCGGAGCAACATCTGTTACATTTGATGGCTTAGCTGCTACCTCTCTTAGCGTAGTGAATAACACCACAATAACTTGTATTACGCCTGCGCGCACTACTGCTGGAGCTGTTGGTATTATTATAACAACAGAAGGCGGGCCAAGTAGCGAGTTTTCATCTTTCACTTATATCACGCCTCCGAATATCACAAGCATTTCAAAATTAACTGGAAGCACCGCAGGAGAAACTAATCTTACAATTACAGGCACAAACTTTACCGGAACAACTTCAGTTACATTTGGTGGATTATCTGCTACCTCTCTTAGCGTAGTGAATAGCACTACAATCACTTGTATTACGCCTGCGCGCACTACTGCTGGGGCCGTTGATATTATTGTTACAACAGGAGGCGGACCAAGTGGTGCGTTTTCATCTTTCACTTATATTACGCCTCCGAATATTACAGGCATTTTGCCATCATCTGGAAGCACCGCGGGAGGAACGAGTGTTACAATTACAGGCACAAACTTTACCGGAACAACATCTGTTACATTTGATGGATTAGCTGCCACAACTATTAATGTGGTGAATAACACCACAATAACTTGTATTACGCCTGCTCGCAGTGCTGGATCGGTTGGCATTATTGTTACAACAGGAGGCGGACCAAGTAGCGAGTTCTCATCTTTCACTTATATTGCGCCACCGAATATTACAGGCATTTCACAATTAACCGGAAGCACCACTGGAGGAACGAGTGTCACTATTACAGGCACATCTTTTACAGGAGCAACTTCAGTTACATTTGGCGGGGTAGCCGCCACCTCTCTTACACTAGTAGATAGTACTACTATAACTTGTATTACACCGGCACGCGCTACTGCGGGGGCCGTTGGTGTTATTGTTATCACTGGAGGCGGACCGAGTAGCGCATTTTCATCGTTCACTTATATTTTGCCTCCTAACATTAAAAGCATGACACCACCCTCCGTATCGAGAGTCGGAGGAACAATTGTTACCATTACGGGAACAAACTTCATAGGAGCAACTTCAGTTACATTGGGTGGATTAAATGCCACATCTTTTAATGTAGTGAATGGTACATCAATAACTTTTATTACACCTGCGCGCACTACTGGAGGGATGGTTAATGTTATTGTTACAACTGGAGGCGGACCCAGCAACACGTTTTCCACTTTTATTTATGTTCCTTTTGTTTCTGCTATTTTACCAGCATTTGGAACTAGATCCGGAGGAACTAGTATTAAAATTACAGGTATTGCTTTCACAGGAGCCACATCAGTTACATTTGGCGGAATACCTGCTACTAATGTTTTTGTATTTAATCCTACCACAATAACTTGCAGAACACCTGCTGGTATTGCTGCGGGAGAGGTTGGTGTTATTGTATCAACTGGAAACGGACCAAGTAATACATTTTCATCTTTTACTTATCTTACGCCTCCAAATATAACTAGTATTTCACCATCATATGGAGGTACAATTGGAGGAAGTATTGTTATAATTACAGGAAAATGTTTTACAGGAGTTAGTTCTGTTTTGTTTGGTGGAATAAAAGTCAAATCTCTTAGGGTAATTGATGATACAACCATAACTTGTGTAACAGCTGCTCGAACTACTCCTGGACCGGTTGACATTACAGTTCAAAATAGCATAGGAATAAGTAACGTGTTTTCATCTTACACTTATATTATAACTCCTAAGCTTACAAGCATTTCGCCAAACTTTGGAAGTACAACTGGAGGCAATACCGTTACAATTATCGGCACGGACTTTATAGGAGCTACCGAAGTTACAGTCGGTGATTTAAGTTGTTCTTCGTTTACGGTAGTGGATAGTACTACATTAACTTGTATTACCCCCGCACGAATTGCTCCTGGACCCGTTGGTATTATTGTTACAACTGGAGGCGGTCCGACTAAGAAATCTTCGCCTTTCACTTATATTTTACCTCCTGTCATTACAAGCATTTCACCACCTTTTGGCGGCACCACCGGAGGAAATGTTGTCACAATAACAGGTCTTAATTTTAAGGGAGCGTCTTCAGTTACATTTGGTGGATTAAATGCCACACTTGTTAAGGCAGTTAATGATACCACAATAACTTGTAGAACACCGGTTAGTCTTACTGCTGGAGCGGTGGATGTGATTGTTAGAACTGGAGGCGGGCCAAGTGGCGCGTTTTCATCTTTCACTTATATTACGCCTCCAGTTATCAGTGCTATTTCACCACCAGCCGGAAATAAAGCCGGAGGAAATAGAATTACAATTACCGGCACAAACCTTACAGGAGCAACATCAGTTTTATTTGGCAAAGCAGTTTCTACCAATATTACTGTAGTTGATGATACAACAATAACTTGTATTACGCCTCTTAATCCTGCTGGAGCTTTTGGTGTAATTGTTCGAACTGGAGGTGGGCCAAGTGGCGCGTTTTCATCTTTCACGTTTGTTACACCTGCTTCTATTACTGGTATTTTACCACTATCTGGAAGTACAAATGGAGGAACGTTTGCCACTCTTAAAGGTAAAGACTTTACAGGAGCAACTTCAGTTACAATTGATGGAGTAGAAGCAACATCGTTTACTGTAGTTAACGCTACCGCAATAACTTGTATAACACCAGCTCGCCCTACTGCAGGTGGCGTTGGCATTATTGTTACAACCGCAGGTGGACCGAGTAAACAATTTTCATTTTTTAATTATATTACACCTCCTGTTATTACTAGTCTTTCACCATCAACCGGAAGCATAGCCGGAGGAACTATTGTCACTATTACAGGCACAAACTTTACTGGAGCAACTTCAGTTACAATTGGTGGAAAAGCAGCTACTCCTATTAAAGTAGTTGACAATACCACAATAACTTGTAAAGCACCAGTTAGCACGAGTGCTGGACCGGTTGATGTGATTGTTACAACTGGAGGCGGACCGAGTAGCGCATTTTTATCTTACACTTATATTACGCCTGCTATTATTACTAGTATTTCACCATCATTTGGACCTAAAGCTGGAGGAACAAGTGTTACAATTACAGGCACAAACTTTACTGGAGCGAGTAATATTTTATTTGGTTTGAAATCTGCTACCAATGTTAATGTAGTTAATGATACAACAATAACTTGTGTAACACCTGATAGCACTACTGCTGTTGCTGTTGGCATTACTCTTACAACTGGAGGTGGATTAAGTAACAAATTTTCATCTTTCACGTATCGTTAAACGGGTGACATTTATACTGGTGAAGATTTCATGTAGCCTCAGGGGTGCTTTTACCTTCGGGAACCGTGCTTTTGAAGAGAGGTAGCCTCTATTATATAAAACAAATAATCTTATAATGGACGAATTAATTGTAGTTTGTCCGCATTGTAGCGTTCTAGTGTTAATTGAACAACTAAATTGTTGTGTTTTCCGGCATGGTATAATCATTGAATCTGGGAAACAAATTGATCCACATGCTCCAAAAGAGTTATGCGACTTCTATGCTTTACGTAATAAGATATATGGTTGTGGCAAGCCATTTAAAATTATTAGAGATGAGAAGGATAAAATGGTTGCTGTTATTTGTGGATATATTTAGGAAAGTGATTGGTGGGTTTAATAATCATTGTTATAACTTTCTATAACAACGATGTGCGTTCCAAAAGGCATTTTATGAGTGATGACATTTTGAAACGAATAAACTTTTTGGGTTTTTAAAATGAAGAAAAGAGAGGTAGCCTCTAATGTTTAATATTTAGGAAAGTAATTCGTTGGGTTTAGGAATCTTGGCAACTCTGTTTTCCTCGATGCCAATAATGATGTGCGTTCCAGAAGGCATTTTATGAGTGATGACATTTTGAAACGATGAAACTTTTTGGGTTTTTAAAATGAACAAAAGAGAGGTAGCCTCTAATGTTTAATATTTAGGAAAGTGTTTTGTTGGGTTTAGGAATCTTGGCAACTCTGTTTTCCTCGATGCCAATAATCATGTGCGTTCCGGAAGGCATTTTAGGGAGAATAACATTTTGAAACGAAGAAACTTTTTGGGTTTTTAAAATGAAGAAAAGAGAGGTAGCCTCTAATGTTTAATATTTAGGAAAGTAATTCGTTGGGTTTAGGAATCTTGGCAAGTCTGTTTTCCTCGATGCCAATAATCATGTGCGTTCCGGAAGGCATTTTAGGGAGAATAACATTTTGAAACGAAGAAACTTTTTGGGTTTTTAAAATGAAGAAAAGAGAGGTAGCCTCTAATGTTTAATATTTAGGAAAGTAATTCGTTGGGTTTAGGAATCTTGGCAAGTCTGTTTTCCTCGATGCCAATAATGATGTGCGTTCCAGAAGGCATTTTATGAGTGATGACATTTTGAAACGATGAAACTTTTTGGGTTTTTAAAATGAA
>Ga0315904_10001098_pt1 | contig 43022 bp, 58 predicted proteins | sample LakEriMetagenome_6_FD_203529 | JGI IMG/M metagenome (GOLD analysis project Ga0315904, IMG submission 203529) | Freshwater fungal communities from buoy surface, Lake Erie, Ohio, United States - Buoy 12 MA120 | ecosystem: Environmental > Aquatic > Freshwater > Lake | place: USA: Lake Erie, Ohio... | reverse complement strand
GGGTAGGGCATACCCAAATTCACGCCTGTGGAGAGTTCGACCTCTACCAATTAGATGCAAGTCTATCTGGCAAGTTGTCTCGCTGAATCAGGAATCCCCGTCACTTCAGTGCGGGGAGTGTCAATGCAGCAACTTGAAACGATGGGGTTAAAACATTGCACGATTATTGGCTCCGCGCCCAACTGCAAAGGAATTGGGTTTTTCACCCATATAGCCCCAAAAGACTCTAACTTCGATCCCTATGTTTCGCCTGTGTTTGGCGAGACTAAGTATGAGTCGTTGAAAGAGGCGATCGCTGAGTGGAAAGCCTCTCAAGACTACGCCATCGAATTGATTGACTTCTTATCTGCCGCAGGAACAATTGGCTAGGCGATCGCTAAATCTTAATTTCCTAACGTAGTTTTGTTGTGTTATTGTGGATTCACCAAAGAAGCAAATGAGAGACCCACCTGCTAAAAATAAGCAAAAAATAAAAGAGCTAACGACCAAGCTGCTCTTTCATTTCTTTGGAATTTAGTTGTTTCACATCATTTCGGTCAGTTACGACCGCCAATTCTAGATAACTCTAACACATGGCGATCGCTTTGTGAAGAGAAATTTACGGAATTGGTGAAAAAACTGGTAGACAAGTGGTTTCTTGGGTATCTCAAGGGCGCTTTGGTTGTTTATTTCACATTAGTTTCGTAGGAAAAATTTAATTATGCACGATCAAGATCTTCTTGATAGTCAAGCCTTATTCAGGCTTTTTGATCGCCCTATTGCGTATCACAAATGTTTTGCCGATATCTCAGGCAGTGTCGTAGCTGCCGTAATGTTGTCTCAATCCGTCTACTGGACTAAGACGCTCCCGCCAGAAAAAGATGGTTGGTTCTACAAGACCGCCGCCGAATGGCAAGAAGAGACTGGAATGACGCGAAGCGAGCAAGAAAACGCTCGAAGGAAACTCAAGACCATCGGTGTATTGCAAGAAAAAAAAGAAGGTGTCCCTTGCAAGCTCTACTACCGCATCAACGTCTTGGCTATACGAGAGTTGATTCTTGGCACTAAGAGAATTGTCGATCTCGACACGTTTCTGGAGATAAATGAGCAATCCTTATTGAGCCTATCTCGCACGGGACTGATGAGGGCTACCAAGCTTCAAGCCGAGAGACAGTATGTGGACTACAGAGATGTAGTTAAAACGCATGGGCTTCACTGTCATGTATGCAACCAAGCGATCGATTTTGGTATGAACATGAGCAAAATTGCCTTTGATCATGTCGTCCCGCTAAGCAAAGGAGGTAGCCACACCTTTGACAATATTCGCCCAGCGCACCAAAAATGCAACCAACAAAAAGGTTCTAAAACGCTGGAAGAGTCATGTCTGTCAGAACAAAGCATCTCTGTTTGTCAAAACAAAGCAAACAAGGATGTCTTGGTAAATCAATCAAGAGCGTCAAAGCAAAACAACCAAGACGGCTTTGGCAAGACAGACAATCTATATACAGAGATTACTACAGAGATTACTACAGAGATAAGAGCGGATGATTTTTTCACGATCGCTCCTTCGTCGCAGAATCAAGATAAATCCTTTCCCGCGCAAACAACTCCGAGAATTGAAGAAACCCCAAACCCCCAAAGCCCCCTTTCCCCTTTGCCCGAAAATTTACCGAAGAAGGTCGTCGTGGATAAAATGGGCGATCGCTTCAACCAAGGCAAGTCTTACAATCGCCATGCACCCAAGCTACTCGTAGAAGCTGGCTACGCGGAATGGCATAACGGCAAGCACCCGAATGACTGGCGTAAGTCTCTAATTGATGTCTGCATTCAGCGAAAGAAAAAGCGGGGCGACGAAGCAACAGTAGGGGCAGCCACCGATTTTATTTTCAACGTAATGAAAGATTGCATAGCTCTTGGTTTTTGGGGCAAGTTTCAAGAACTCGTCGATCAAGCCCTCAAACTCGAAGCTTCCGAAGCGATCGCCGCTCAACAACGACAAGCCGAACAACAGCGATTTGAGCAGCCCGAAGATGATGGAGAGCGAGTCGATATTGACAAGATTCGTGCAGAACTCAAGCGCAAACAGTTACTCAGAAGATCACAGGCAGCATAACAATGAAAGACATTCAACAAGTCCAAAGACTCAACGCGCAGATCGAACCCAACAACGTCGAAGCCGAGCAACTCATCATTGCGGGGATTTTTGAGGGTGGAAGCCTTCTTAGCCTAGTCGTAGATGCAATCACACCTGAGATGTTTTTTTCGAGCCTTCTAGGGGCATTTTACAGGGCAGCTTTATTCCTGAGAGACAGCGATCGCGATATCAACACCCTAAACCTTGCAGCGTCATTGCGGGAAACGGGTTTTAAAGACCTCTACGGCTTTGAAAGTATCGCCGCCTTGGTTAACAGCACCTATGCCGACGTAATGGGTAGCACATACGTCCAGAGCCCCGCCCATTATGAATCTGCTGCGGCATTAATCCGTGGAGCCTCTATTCGCCGAGATTTAATTAAAGCCAGTAGAGCTGCGATCGCTGCCGCCTACGATGAGGAAGTCACCATTCTTGATGCCTGTACTAAAGCACAAGACATGATTGGCGAGGCGATGTCCGCATCCCAACCTCGCAGCACGGTATTTGAAGTGGGTGCAGCCTACACCGATCGCATTGCCGAATTTCTTGACCCAGAAGCTGAAGATAGCAGCCCAATCATTCCTAGCGGGTACGCAGCTTGGGATGAGATGCTTGAAGGTGGCTTTAGGGGCGGAGAATTCACCGTAATTGGTGGAGACTCTGGGATTGGCAAATCCATGTTGCTGTTTGGAGCGGCGTGGAACATGGCTAAATTTCTTTCGGCTCAAGGCAAGGTCGGCTATATCGGCTCTATGGAGATGTCCACACGTAATGTCGTTGACCGATGGATTGCGTCAGAGGCAAAAGTTGCCCTATCTCGTATGCGTCGAAGAGATTTTCGGGATGAAGACCTTGAAAGGATCGCTAAAGCCTCTGCTGTCGGAGATTTGCTTAACAACTTGGCGATCGATGAGGACAACAAGGCTACCATCCCCCAGATACTCAATCGAGCCAAAGAATTTGCTCGCAAACATGCAAGGAAACATGGCGGGGCTGGTGAGTTAGGATTTATCGTTATCGATAACATCAAAATTGCCGAAAAAGGCGGAGATGATTTTAGCTTAATCAACCGATACGTCAAGGAAATGAAGGGGATCGCCAAAGACTACAACATCCCAGTGATTTCTTTGTCTCAGCTAACCAAAGAGTCTTTAAAAGGCACAGACAAGCGCCCAACCATTGATGGCTTGTACGGTGGCAAGGCGATCGAGGAGAATGCTGACGACGTTTTTGGCTTGTATCGAGGCGAGAAATATGACGATTTTGAGCTTCCCTCCGATCGCGCCGAGATAATCTCATTAAAGCGCCGCAATGCAGATGGCTGTGGGAAGAATAGAAAGGTTATATTGGGGTATAACGGCTCTCTTGCTACTTTCTTTGATATTGGCGCACCGAAACCCGCTCAAAAGTCGGAGTCAAAACAGGCGATCACTACATCACCCTCCGATAACACCAACTATTTTGGCGATCTCGAAGATGGATGCCAAGTCGTACTCAACATTTCCTACTCAACCCCCGAAGAAAAGCAGGAAATGAACGATCGCATCAACGCAGGAGAAATACCAAAGCCAAATGAAGTCTGTGGAGTGACCCATTTAAGCATTGCCGAGACCCCAGAAGTCGGCAAATTTGGTATCGCCCATCTACTACTCCCTGACAATTCGGTGATCAAGGTTGCCGTAGACGAATTGCGTCGAGTTAGCTAGTTAAAAGCCCACGAGATTTATTTCTTGTGGGTAAAAACACACAAAATTACAACAAGACATGGAAAACAACAACCCTCCACTCGAAATAAAAAGATGGGACGGCAAGAACTTTTACTTCAAAGGGTATGCCGACTACCAACAACACTCATCAAAGCGCTCGAAAACAGCTCAGAGGAATAGGAAATGGGTTCAAGCTCCTCTTTATGAATCACCTGACGGAGAAAGCTTTCTCCTACCCTATTCACATGACGGCAAACCTTATACCCGAACTCCATAATCATGCAAGAAGAAATTTCTCAATCAGAAATCGACGAGATCGCCGCCGCAAGACTCAAAAGAATGCAGCGATCGCAGCAGCGTTCAATCGATGAGCTTGTTCCGAAAAACCCAAGTCCCGCACCAGCAAAGCAGTCAAGGCCGTTAACGAACAACTACTGGAACAAGTCCAAAAACGAAGACATCGTAAAAAACCCTCGCCATGTTGCCGACATTTACACCATGACCCCGTGGATACCCCAGCCACAGGTGAATGATGTTTGCGCGATCGCCGAACGACCATACGGCGACTGGATAGATCTCGAAGCGGAGCACATCGAAGGCAAGTGGGATAGGCAAAGATTTATCGAATCCGCCTACAACTGGCAATTCCGCAGCTTGATGCGATGTGTTGCTATCTCCGAGGATGGGCTTATGGCAACAGTGTCGGTCTCAGGAACCCGCAAACGCTTACCACTGGTGTGTCTCTGGGAAATGAATAAATGTGTTGACATATAACCTATCAGGCTCTATCATGTTCTGGTATGGATAAATCACTCAGAAAAAATCTCAAGGTCTGGGCAGCCAAGACTGATCCTAACCAAATGCCGAGCTTAGATGTGGAGTTAACAGTGTCTCAACAAACTGCACTTAGGATTTACAGGCTGCTTGAAGATGGTCAATGGTGGAAAACGGCAGCGATCGCCGAGAGACTCAATAAGAGCCCTGAACAAGTCAGGGACGTTCTTCAGTCAATTAGAGAGCCTTGGAAACTGAGATCAAGTAGGTCAAGGATAAACGGAGGCTTTAAGAGGTATGACCAAAATGTTTAAGTGTCAACAGAACCTAATTAATCCTGATAAAGAAACAAGAGCTGTGCTTGAGTTCCTTTGTGGTGAGTCAGTAAAATTAGGAAATTGCGCTATTTATTATTCTCGACAACTATTCTTTAAGACTGGGAAAGCTCCGTCTAAGTATGATTTACAAAAAGAACTTAGTGTAAGGAATAAAAATTTACACTACCAAGCTTTTTATTCTGATACAGCTCAGCAGGTTTTAGGTGATGTTGCGGAGTCCTTTAAGGGCTTTTTTGGTTTGCTCAAAGCTCTTAAAGCTGGAAGGGTGTCTCAAAAGCCTAAACTACCTAATTACCGCAAAGGTGGTATGGCCGTAGTAACCTATACGGGTCGCTCCGTAAAACTTGAGAATGGATTACTGCCGACGAATTTAATTGGTCTGCCCTAAGCGCCGATGGATCGTTCTAAACTCCTAGCCAAAATCCAGTGCCAGCGAATGTGGTTAGAAGATATTCGTGGCAAGTCTCTAGCTGAGGAGCTAGAGATCTGGAAGAATAAATACCTTACCGCAAACAATCTCACGCATCTGGATACTCAGGGGCTAGAGCAACTGTTTAAGGCGCTTGAGTCGATGGTTAAAGCTGCGGTGAGTAATTTTGAGGAGTTGGATAGTCAGGCGCGAGAGAGGATTAAAGCTGGCGACCACTCGATTCGGTTTGTTGAAAAGATTGTTGAAGATGATGAATATTTTTAGGAGGTTGATATGGTAAGTGTCAGGCGTTATTTAAGTTGCCCAGTTAGACCCTACGAAGAAGGGATGGCTCTATACTCTGATCGCCTGGGAAAATGGTTTCACGATATCGGTGATGTCTGGGAATACTACGAAGATCAGATCGGAGAAGATGAGGATATTGATCTTGAATGGGCGGAAGCCAAGCAATCTCCTCAAGGTATTTGTGAAATGGCTCGCCTTTTCTTAGGTAGACCAGTTTATTTGCCGTGGGCTGAGATTGCTGAATTTGATCTACCTGATGGTGTTGACGATATCTCGGAAATACTGCCGCCAAGCCACGAGATCCGCGTAAAACTTGCCGAGTTAAACAAGCTGATCGAAGAAACAAAGCTGGTTGTTTGCTACGAGGAGTCTAGCTACCGCCCAGATCCAGAAACCTTGGACTTTAAGTGCGCGATCGCCTAAGCCGCTTTTTCAGATCTGAATTACCGCAAAAGCACAATGAAAACTCGGCAGTTCGAGATTAAATTCAGAAACCATCCAGAACAGCAAGGAGCAAAAAGCAGTGATTGACAAAACAAGATTAGAAATAGCGAACAGGGTCTTAGTAGTACTCGGCGAGTCGTATCGTAAGACCGAGTTTGTAGTTAGCGATCGCAACCGACTTTGCCTGAACTGGTTTGATTATTATGGGAAAGCTCATTCCCGCCCTTGGGCAACAAGAGGTGGATCTTCATACCCAAGCTGGAGCGATAAACTGTCTTGCGGCGGCACGATGATGACGGCGATCGCGCAGTTGGCTTTATGGGTTCGAGGATTGCCTTGCTACCCCATCCAGACTTGGGAGTATTGGTGCGGAGAGACGGTTGGAATGAGAGGTGGGGAGAAAATTCTTCCGCTCTTAAGGAATAGTGGCTGTTATCCCGATGGACTTAGTTGCGCTTTTTGTGGGGCTAGGGATGGCAAGAGGGATTGGTATTGGTTCTCGCCTCACCCCAAGCATTCTGGGTTTGGATGCCAGCGCCCAGAATGCCAGCCAATCAAAGATCTCAGAAATAGTCTAATCGACAAACAACAAAATCGCGTCAAAAGAATTTTATCCTTGCAACGCATCCCTGCTTCCGTAAAATAGTTTGATTAATAACGTAGATTTATGGCAATATTGACAGAAGCATTTCAAGAAAGATGAACAAACTAATTGCCTACTTGGTAAGCAAGATCGGATCTGCTTACCACTCTGCAAGATTCCTGCTATCTATACTTAAATTGGAATTTCCCCATGTTAGACCCCATAGAGCTACAGGTCAGTATTTTCGAGATGGAGTTCACACAGGCGATCACGCACCAACCACTCCCAGAAGCAAGAAAAGCAGTAGCCGATTATTTGCAGCTACTGGAGTACAAGAAGGACTCGATAATCAGGCTGAGACCTCAAGTGACATCCTTGGTTTCTGGACTGGAGACCCTCTCAATCGCTTTCTCCATACAGTCAACCGAAAGTCGGGAGGAACTCAAGGCGATCGCGGTAAGGATTTGCAGGATGTTGCTGAAGTTAAACATACTGCTCAAGGAAGCGGTGAGTGGGATCTGCTAAAACCCCAGCAGCGTCAAGCTATCATTCTTGATTTAATGCGGGAATGTCAGGCACAGGTCAAAGATGGTGTCTACCACATATTTACTACCCATGACATCGTAATGCTATGCGATCGCCCTGACACTCACTGGGAAATCGTTTTTGAAGATTTATTGCAGCTCAATCGCGAGGAAAAAATATTGATTACCACTTTTTGCAATACGAAGGGCGAGCTGTGCGTCCCTTGCTGGGGGCTAAAGTAGTGAGAAAGCTAAAATATATTACTGTTTGTTCTGGCATAGAAGCCCAGTCTGCCGCATGGGATAAAGATTGGGAGGCGATCGCGTTCTCAGATATTGACCCATTTTGTAACGCTTTCTTGGCTCACAAATATCCGTCAGTCCCGAATCTTGGAGACCTAAATAGTATCGACTGGAGCCAGATCAAGGATGCCGACATCTTTATGGGGTCAACCCCCTGCCAAGCATTTTCTCTTGCTGGGAACCGTCTTTCTTTAGGCGATGCTCGCGGTCAATTAACAAAAACATTTGTGGAGGCATGGAATGAACTTACAGCTAGAGATCAATGCCCTATACTCTTCTGGGAAAACGTCGATGGAGTCCTGTCAACCCGCGACAACGCTTTTGGATGTATGCTCGCGGCAATTTTGGGAGAGGAAGAACCGTTGTCTTCTCGCAGAAGAAACGGCAAATGGTCGCGTTCAGGCTTTTTTCTTGGACAACACCGTAGTGTCGCATACCGAGTTATCGATGCTCAATACTTTGGAGTACCCCAGCGAAGAAATCGAATCTTCCTCTGTGCGATCGATACTAGAGTCTTGGGAAAGTTATTCCCAGAAATACCCGCAAGCGAGTTATCAGGACTGGCAGGCGTACCAGCAGCGATACTATTTGAGCCAGAAGGCGAAAGACGGGTTGTTACGAAGGTCAGCAACTCAAAAAGTAAGATTACCAAGACTGCTAAAACTAGCGCTGGAGAGCCACTTAACGTTTGTCGAGAAGAACTTCTGGCTGCTGCGATCGCTGATCATCTTAGCTTAGGTGTTGATGAACAGGACTGGCGATTAGCCAACGAAGAATCCGTAACTGGTCCTATTCTTGCAAACTGTGGCAAAAAACAATGGCTTGGGAACCAAGAGGGTTTTTCTGGTCGTTACCACCTAGTCAGAGAAATCGCCTTTTCCTCCGTCGATAATGGCAGGGATGCTGGGAAGGTATGCCCACCAATCAGGGCAGGTAAGCACGATCAAAGCTGGATGAATGGTCGAGGTGGCGGTGCAGCGATCGCAATGCAAGATACTCGAACCGCATACATTACTCGCCGTTTTACTCCAACCGAGTGTTTGCGACTGATGGGCTTTCCCGACGACTATCTTGACTTTGACTATCAAGGCAAACCTGCTAGCGATACTCGTAAGTACGCAGCGATCGGTAACAGTATCGCAGTGCCGTGTTTATCATGGCTGCAACGTCGGACAATAAAAGTATTAGATGCGATCGCGAAGAGTTTTAACTAGAGAGAATACTATGGATGGCTCAACACGAATCAAATTTACTCTTGGGATTGGTTTTCAGTCAGACCAAGAGGATGTCTTTGACTTAGAAGGACTTATTGAAAATTGGGCGGAACTAAGCCAAGAGGATCTGGAAGAAGCTTTGTATAACGAATGGAAGAAATGGATATGGGAGTTTATTGATGGTGGATGGGAAATTGCTAAAGGCGAAGAGGCGAATGACTAAATGATCGCCGATCAATGGTCGAAAGTTTTGCTTGAAAACATATAAAACTACCACAAAATTGAATTATCATGAAGGAATCGGATTTGGATAACGCGATCGCTTCCGCAAAGCTTTTCTTAGAGTTCGCGGAAGTGATGAAAGAGTATTTTCAAAACAATCCCAAGGCTGGAAATACCAACAATATATTCTATGGAGAGCAGAGAGGGCTGATCAAACATCAAGCTCGCATTCTCTCCCATTTTCTAGCAAAACTGAGGAAATGATGACCCAGTATATACAGACCGAATTCTGCCTTGATTTAAGGCGAGGTAATACCGAATCACTGCCTACATGGATGAAAAGCGTAGGAGATCGCCCACCAACTCTCCCTTTGAAACCACTCTCAATTCAATTACCATTATTCGATACCGCGTCCTATGTCTCAAAAGCTTCTACTAAAACCAAAGCCACCAGAGGCGATCGCCATAAACAGGTTGCTATTCCGACCCCGCAATAGTGAAAGCCCTAACCAGTCCCGCAGATTAATGTCTGACGGGCTGGTTGCCCACTATCCAGTAAACGTCGAGGCGGATCTGGTGATTGCTGAGTGCATCTCCGAGATACTTCAGGAGCACCAGTCTTGCTTGGGTAAGGGCATCGATCACTTCGCGATCGCTATTTACTGGGGCAACAAGATTCGTATTGAGGCAAAACCTCTTGAGCGACTACGTTGGCTTCAGGACTCCAACTGGAGAACTGATTTCTGGAAGACGTTAGGCGATCGGGCGGAGAGCTACAACCCCACCACCCATCTCAATATCGGATATATCTCTGGAGATGGGTTGGGATGCACAAAATTACAGGCGATCATGGAGGTGTAATGGAGACGATTGAACAGATTTGCTTTAATTGCAAGTATCTAGGATCTCAGCCCGTTACCGACACTTGGTTAAGAGTTGGAGACACTGACTACTGGTGCGACAACGAGGACGTTATTGAAGTACCTCAGACCTTAGACCCCGATCTGATGGAGCACTACCCAGACACGTGCAAAAAATTTGAAGCGATCGTGGAGGCTTAGTGGGAGTTCTAGCAGATTGGCAAATCAAGTATTTGTGCAGAGACAATTCTTGGCAGATCCCTCGTCTCACCAAGCAGGACTTCTTGCACCCTAGCAGAATAAACACCATATTCAAGATGTGGTTTTGGAAAAATTTCTTGCCCATACCAGAAGTCCCTTTGGTAACGCCTTATATTCCAGAGAATGTGGGGTGCTCAAGCTTAGATATTTTTATCGGAGACACGATCAAGAAGTCTACGCCTAACGGCTGGATTGATATCGATCTCAGTCAGGGGCAGAAATATGCGCTGCACTATGGCGAGTTCGTTCTAACTTCTGGGGTCGAAATATGCAATTTCCCCCGATGGATTGCCGCCTCAATCGACCTCAGATCCAGTTCTGCGAGATTGGGGTGTCAACACTTAAAGGCGGGGCACTGCGAACCAGGTTGGCACGATTCGGTTCCAACACTGGAATTGATATGCGTTGACAAAAACCAGCCTTTTATTCTTGAAAAAGGCATGCGCGTATGTCAAATGATTTTTCAAACAATGGATGCGGAACCACTGGTTTCGTATGCCGAACATGGTCACTACAACGGCGATCGCACAGTACAGGAAGCTAAGCCAGATGCTACAAGATAAAGTCACCTTAGACAGCATTGTTGAAGAGTTAGAGAATGTTAGTACCAGAATAACCAGTGCTCCGCTTGTAGGTTACGACGAGACTGGGTCTTTGAGGTACATAACAGCTTGGGATATCCACACAGTTGAAGAGGGTGAGGAGGATTTTCTTCCTTTTATTACTTCTGCCCGACTGGTTTTTAGATTTGGAGATATAGCCGATGTCTGAATCCCACGTTAATTATTCAATCCCTGAGCCACCCCCGATCGCCACCGATGAACCCGCAATCATCGACCTAGCAATCGAGGATATCGAAACCTATGGTGGTGAATTTAAAATACTTATTCCCCACCTGCGCGATCGCCTAGCTATGGGTATAGATAAACATGGCACTCCCCTCCAGAAGTCCAACGGGCGAAATCACAGGATTGATGGATTTCAAGAGCTTGAAGATTTTATTGCTTACATGAAGCAAGGTCTTGAGCGAGGAGACGAGGAGATGAGGTGGTTTTACTACCAAGGACTCATCCTTGCTTCCGACTTTGCCGAACTCTTAGAGGGCAAGCAATTTAACTACAACGTCAAAAAGAAAACCATACTAAGACCAAACGAATAGGAACTAGTGATGACCACAAGAAAAAAGACCGCGATCGCGCAACAAGTCGATTCCAGCACAAGCGTAACCACTTCGGAAGTGGTTGATTTTGCCTTGATTGCCGAAGCGATCGCCTTTAAAACCCACGATGCTATACGAAACTCAAGATCTGCTGATTCTCTATATGCGGAGAAGGCTTCCGAAGTGGCGATCGGTGATTTAGTCGCGAACATTTCCGATCTAACCGTGGGTGCTAGCTGTCTAGATAGCGTCGGCACGGTACTGGAGATTCGGGATGGCGAAATCGAAGTTCGTCGTATAGACGGAGTTACTCGATATGTGCTTCCCGCGATCGGTACTTATGTTGCGGCAAAGGGAGGTAAGGATGTTTCAGTATGAAGCAACAATTGTTGCCGACAGCCTAAATCCGTGGGGGACGAGGCTGACCTCCTTTGTTCTTACCTATCCACGGTTTATACATGCAGAAATGTTGCGGCACAGAGTCTTTTCTCGCTGTGTATCAAGTTCACGGGCTATTCCGATCGCCAAGATGATCAAAGCTGTCGAAGAAGCCGATCTGTATCCAGTCTTTTGGGGTGCAGCGCAAAAAGGCATGGCAGCTGACTATGAGATTAAAGAGGAAGACAAATGGTACGCGATCGCTATATGGGACGAGCACAGAAAAGCGACTATAAAAGCGGTTAAAAAGCTCTCTGATGTAGGTCTACACAAGCAAATCCCTAACAGACTGCTAGAGCCTTTTGCACCAGTAACTGAACTAGTCACGGCAACCGAATATCAAAATTTCTTTGAGCTTCGAGATCACCCTACGGCTCAGCCAGAAATTCAGGCGATCGCCAAGCTAATGCGTAAAGCATATACGGAATGCAAACCCAAAGAGTGTGAGCTAGGTCAATGGCACATCCCGTTCATAGACCCAGAAAAAGACAAGGATCTAGATCCCAAAATTGTACTTAAGGTAGCGGTGGGTCGATGCGCTAGGGTGAGTTATCTAACTCATGATGGAGTTAGAGATCCGCAGGAGGATGTGAGACTGTGCGATCGCTTATGGAATAGCAAGCCAAAACACCTATCTCCGTTTGAGCACGTAGCAAGAGTCGCTCCTTGGAAAACTAAGAGCGACAACTTTGATGAGTGGGCTAGCCTACGCTATGAACTAAGGGTTGGCGCACTTAAGTTTGAAGATGGGAAAATCATGGAGGGTCGCCATGTTAAGTGACGAACAGATTAAGGCGATCGCGCAAGCTCGGTACGAGAAGGATAGAGATCTCTCATGGGATAGTCTGTTAACCGAAGAACAAGACTCAGCAAAAGAGGATGTCCTCTTTATTACTCGTAGAGCGATCGCTATCCAAGCCGAACAAGACCGCCGCAGCTTTACCGCCGTCGCGAAGTATATCGGCGTTAGCTTTACCTCTGAGACCGATGTGGTTTCCGAGGTCTACAGAAAACTCGATGAAATTATGACCGTGTTTAGAGAGCATAGTCAAGAGATTGCGATCGCGCAGCAAATTAAAACCTTGAACAATCTACTGGAGAAGTATGGCAAGCAACAAGAAGCCGCGCCTGTTTACGAAGGGGCAGTGGGTACAAAAGAGGGAAGATCCGTTCGTGCTGGAGTCGTCTCCGACCAAGAACCTCAAGCCTGAGAGTTCGAGGAAAGGAGAATCCCGCTATGGCATTGTTATTTCGTCAACAGAAAGCAACAAAATTAACACAAAAGTACGGATTTTGTTTTTCCCGCAAGGTAAAATAGAAGAGGTCGCAAAGAGTCGGTTAGACTTTGCGATCGCCCCTACCGATATCAACAGCGCTAGCCCTAAATTTTTAGAGAATTTCACAATCCTATGACAGAATTTCCTTCAGGCGTTCTTGGTAACGTCGTCGCTTCGCGTACCTATTTCCGTCGTTTAGCTTCAGGATTACTTGAGGGCTGGAAAGATGTATGCGATCGCACTATTCCCGCGATCGCTATCCTTGGCAAGTTTACAGATGAAGAAAAAGCTCTCGTCTATGACATGCAGATCCAGCTAAAGACTCTCACTAGTGGTCGATGGCTATGGGTGGGTGGTACTGAGTGGGTACTTAATCCTCGCAACTACTTTGGCTCCTATAACTGCTCTGGACAGGGGCTTTGCGACTGGGAAGCTTTTGCCACTGTAATGAATTTAGCGATGATGGGCTGCGGCACAGGCGTAAATCTTGAAGAGAAATATATTTCTCAACTACCTGTTATTCGCAACAGGCTAAAAGTTTCGATTGTTGGCGAGATTGGCGGAGTCCGCAAAGGCGATCGCAAGGAAAATACAGCAATTGAATTTGATTACTGCGATATCAATCCACGCGCTGTAATCACAATCGGAGACTCTCGAAAAGGATGGGCAGATGCTTATAAAGCTTTGCTCGAAATTGGCTCTAATGATGTACTGCTAAAGCCTGCTAATTTCGACGTTGAGGTTGTAGTCTCCAATGTCCGACCCGCAGGCGAGCCACTCAAGAGCTTCGGCGGTACTGCTAACCCTGCCAAACTACCCGAAATGTTTGTGCGCGTAGCCAAAATTCTGAACAAGGCTGTTGGGCGAAAGCTCAATTCTCTTGAGTGTTGTTTGATTGTTGATGAGGCTGCGATCGTAGTCGTAGCGGGAAATATCAGGAGAAGTTCAGGAATTCGTCAGTTTGCTGAAGATGACGAGCTGGGTGCAACAGCTAAAGACAACCTCTGGATTCAAGATGGTGCTGGCAATTGGAGTATCGATCCCGATCGCGATGCTCTTAGGATGGCAAATCACTCGCGGGTATACCATCACAAGCCAGCACTTGAAGAAGTACTAGCCTCAGTAACCAAGCAACATGGTTCTGGCGAAGGTGCAATTCAGTATGCTCCAGAGGCGATCGCACGAGGCAATGCCGATCTGCTAGACACGGGCGAGAAGCGTAGAGAGTTTATCCGTCTTTACGAAGAGGATTACCTCAATGGAGTAAAGGTGTTTACTGAGGCGAGAGCGGCTCAGTATCTTGGATCTCTAAGTCTAGAAAAATATGGATACGATCTTTTTGACGTAGAGGCTTATGCTCAAGAGCTAGAACATCGCCTATCCCGTTATCAACTCAATCCGTTAATCCTAGCGGCATAAGCGAGCGATCGCCTATGAAAACCCGAATCACGGGGGAAGTCCTAAAGCTGGATAATCCCGTACCGCCACTCGAAGAAGCGGTCGAACGACTGACAAGGGAGGCTCTCAGAGTCTGTGATACAGTCTGAACTGCACGAATAGCCGATAAAGGTGCAGACTTAAGCAGAAATGGCTTAAGCACGTCATACAGACGGGTAACAGGTTGGTGGAGAAATAGTTGGAGCCGAATTTATGTGTAATTTGGCTGAAATTCATCTAAATCAAATTGATCCTTACGATTTTGCAGACCAAGAACGGGCATTTAAGGCTGGAGCTTTATCAGTAGCTGCATTGCTTAACCATGATTTTTCTGCGTTAGGCGATCGCTACCAAAAGTCCCGCGAATTCGATCCGATTGTGGCTGTCTGCCCGACGGGTATTTTCGATTTCTTCGTAAAAGCCTTCGGTGTGGACTGGTTGAAGTGGTGGGAAGCTGGTCGCCCTGCGGAGTGGGGCGATGACTATGTGTGGACTCCATTGGGAGAGACGTTTAGTCAGTCGATCGCCGATATCATGCCAGCATCGCAGTACTTCACTCTGCGCGAAAAAGAGTATCTGACTTACTGGCGACAAATTGTCGAGCGAACAGTTAAAGATTATTGCGATCGCCACGACCTTAAAACTCCTAACAGAACTACTGCGGGGCAACCTTCGGGGTCGAAATCCTTACTGACAGGCGCTTCCCCTGGTTATCACCCACCCAAAGCTGCATACATGATTCGCCGCATCACAGTGAGGAAAAACCATCCCGTAGCGTTTGCCGCGATCGCATTGGGCTACACTGTAGTACCCAGTCAGTCAGACAAAGACGAGAATGGAGTTCTGCTCAACGACCCGTTCGACCCTAGAGTGACTGAATGGCTGATCGAAATTCCGATGAAGACCATTTGGGCAGATCTAGATGGCGCAGACCAAATCGACATCTCGAAGTTTAGCGCAGTCTCTCAATTCAATTTCATGATGCAAGTGCAAAAATACTATGTAACCCATAATCTTTCTAGCACTTTGGAGCTGCGCGAAAGCGAGATTGAGCCTCTAGCCAAGTGTATCTACGACGCAATCCAAAATGATGATGGCTATATAAGCTCAGCTATTCTTGCTCGCTATGACGACGTACAAACTTATCCCCGCCTACCCTTTGAGCCAATCGATCGCGCAAAGTATCAAGAACTTGAACAGGCGATCGCTGAACGTAAAGCTCAAAAACAAGTAGCTCTCGCGTTCAGACTCAAAGAAGCAGGCATCGACACCTACGACTTTAACAGCCTCTACAAGTTCTACGACCAAGGCGACGCACTCTCTCCTGAGACCGCGGCTTGTGACACGGGCTTGTGCGAGATGAAAGAGACGCTCGAACAAATCAAATCAGACTCTTTAACTGTGGAGATCCTATGAGATTAGCTAGACTGCAAAAAATCTTTGAGGAATTGCAGGTAGCTCAGAATGGGCAAGGAGTATTTGGCGGTACAACGCCTTACTCCTTGCTTATTGAGGAGATGCTAAAAGATTCCGACTCGGACTTTTGTTTAGTGATCGCCGAAAAAGCCATCAATATTGGTCGCAAGAAAGATGGGCTACGCGATCGCCCCGAACCAGTTGAGCAGACTACCCCTGTAAAGCGAGGCAGGAAGCCTAAAGTTCAGGAGGTAGTTAATGGCTAAAAACGAATTACCCCACCTATATCTAGGTAATTTTAGCGCCACTCCTATTACACATAGCGTTTACTTGTCCTGCGATCGCTGCAATGTCAGTTGGACTGGATGCTGGGACGCGATGGAGTGTCTTTACTGCGGAAGAGACTGCCTTCACGGGATCGATCATCCTGATAATCCAGAAGGCTTAAGCTCTAGACCTCTGGAGGTGGTAGTTAATGGCTAAGCGATCGCCAAAACTAACTCCCCCACCTCTATCCGATGAAGAGTTGAGGGACTACGCGATCGCCAAGTATATCGGGAACTTGCTTAAAGCGGAGAACGAGTCAATTGTTTTTCGCTTGCAAGGCTCGGTAGTACCCAAGGCGCGACCTAGAGTAACCAATTCGGGACACGCCTATATGCCGCAAAACTACCGAGAGTGGAAACAGCAAGCGATCGCTGCCTTTCGGGATATTCGGTATCGCTGCCCCGCATACACGTTTCCTCTCGCTCAAGCCAATATCTTCTTGGTGTTTGATGGCAAACATGACAGGGGAAAGGATGGCGACAATTCGGGAGGTTCTTGCAATGATGCTTTAGTACAAGCAGGTATACTCCAAGATGACAACTTTCTGCATGTGCCAGAACAGACTATGATGTTGAACTACGATGCTAAGCGATCGCCAAGCACATTAATTGTTTTGTATTGACACTATGGCTGTAAACGTAAAAATCCTTCCAAGAGACATTCTGTACCCGCCCGAACTAGAGGGGTGTGGCTTTGATGTTACTGCTGCGGATGTAGGAATTTGCGGTGATAACGCCTATTGCCGTCTCCGACATTCTAAAATGAAAGCTGTTGAGGCATTATTCAGGGCGATCGAAAGCCAGCAAAACTGTTCCGCGATATCGAGTGTCAATTTTGGTAGCCACTTTGCCGCTTCCTATAATGCAGACGGATCTATAACCTTAATGCCAAGGACGGTGATCATCGCAGGTGAAGAATTCCTTGAATCCCATATAGAGATCAACTACAGCTACCCGATCGCAATTATTAATCCTATTGACTAACTAACGCGCTTTTGTGGTAGTATTATTTTCTAACAGGCGATCGCTACAGTAATCGCAAACAACTTTTATTTGGCTGGCACACAATATCATGACAAATTCATTCGCTCTCACTCCGACCAAGCTGGTGTCGGTAGTGCCTAGCGGTACTACGGCAACAGGCATTGTAGCCTTCCGAGACTATAAGGGCGACGTTCATCACCTAGACTTTGAAGCCTATGGGGAAACCGCCAAGAAGCTTCAAGATATAAAGATTGGCAGCAAATTTGACGCTGAAGGTAATCTCGATATCTATAAAGAGAGAAATTACCTGACAGTATTCAATATTTCCTCAATTTCTGGTGTTAAGAACCCAGATCCCGAAGAGGTTGCTCAAACCACTCCAGAGCCAACACCTGTTGCAGCGATCGCACCCAAAACCACTAAGTCGGCAGCACCTCAACCCCCTGCCAGCAATGATTTTGACGAAGATTCTATACCGTTCTAGGAAACAGACATGATTAACAAGTTAAATATTGTAGGCAGACTAGGGAGTGACCCTGAACTGTCTTATTTTGAGGGCGGCAAGGTAGTAGCTAAGTTCTCCGTAGCCGTAAACAGGACTAAAACCGAAACCAATTGGTTTAACGTTGAGGTATGGGGCAAGCAAGCAGAAACAGCCAAAACATACCTAACAAGAGGTTCCTTGGTAGGCATTACTGGGCGACTGGGCTTTAGCGAGTGGAACGACAGAGAGACTGGTGAACTTCGCCGCAAGCACGTAGTTACTGCTGATAATTATAGGGGGTTAACCTTGCTCGGCTCTAAAAAACAGGATAGTGGCTACAGTGATGATGACTGGTAGTCCATGCGATCGCTGTCGATACAACAGCGATCGCTACTGCAAGATTCTTAACGTGGCGATCGCTGAATATCCTCCCTGCCATTACTGGTATTACAAGTCCCCTCGTAGCAGAGGTATAGAATTAAAGCTAACAACAATCGAGGATCTGGCTAATGCACAACTCTTATGAAAGCTGGAGAGACTTAAGTGAATAGGATTATTTGGAAAGGCGATCGCTTTGAATGCAGCAGTTCAGAACTAGAGGACGCAAAATGGCAAGCCTTAACTTCTAGCGATTTAAGACTAAGGGATTTTATGGCTTACTGCGATTTGCGTCTCGACGACTTTATATGCCACGCCGATCACAATATCACAGTTCTTAAGCTTAAGGAGGACCTGTCCTTCGCTGAACTCCCGATCACCAAAGAAGGCACAGGCTTCAACACTTGCTTTCACTTAGGAGCTTATGCGATCGCGTCAATGAATCTCGGCCAAAAGCTTGAGATATGTGCCTACTCGTTTAAGCCCTTACTGCATCCAGTGCTGTTTCAAGGGTTGAGCAAATGGTTTGGTGATCGACCCGCTCAGGAGGTTGATAAGAACTGCTCTTACTACAGTGGTGATTTAACCTTAAAATGCGCTGTTAATCCATCCTTACCTTGCAAAGACTGTAGCGATGTGTCTGCGAGGTTTAACGAGAACCTATTCGTTTGGAGGGCTACAGATTTAAACGATTACCTCAATCACGACTTGATGAAACACCTTGAAGAAATAGCCATGCGAGGGAGCGGTTTTAACCAAACGAGACAGGCTTTTGCTTCGGTACAAGAGTCAATGCGATCGCGGGTGGTAGAGATTCCTCGCATGACTATAGGTATAGATGAAGGTTCTGGGCAGGATGCTACCGCGATCGCCACGGGGTTCACTACTCCACCGCCCAGATTTGAGGAAGAACGTCAACGGTATACGGAGGAGAGGAGGCAGGCGAGAATTTGGTCTCAATTTGGCGGAGTAGTGGTATATCCTCAGCCCCATAGAATGCCAATCCCCCAAGAGCTTTACGGAATAATAAACGAAACAGAATAACTATGGGTACATGGACTGCACTTGTATTTAACGCGGTAATCAAAGATGACTCAGTTGCTAGTGACTGGTTCTTGCTTGAGTTGGATTATAAGTTAGGGCAATTTCGCGATCGCCGAAGCTGTTATTTTCCTGCGGTAAAGCATTACGCCGTATTTAAGCAGGAACCTACTGAGTATTACGAGGTTGAAAATACCGTATCAATCTGCTGCTCGATCAAAAACTATGACAACCAAATCGAGGATTTCTTAGATTGGATCAATCCTCATCTTGCGGAATGGCAAAAGCCAATTCAGTGTCTTGGCTATAAGCAGATCATGAACGACGAGAAGTTGCCCGAATTTATTTTTCGGAGGGCGTATGACTAGAGAAGATGCCGAAGAGTGCCTATCTAAAGGCTTAAAAGTCGTCACCCGATACGGCTTAGGCGAAGTTATGTCACTATCAAAGAAAAGTGACTCGATTCAATGGGCGAAGATAAAGCAGCTTGACCCTGATCGCCAGTTTGAAGCACCCAGATGTCTATACTTGTCGAGCATCAGCAGATATACTGCTACTTCTGTTGAGCAAGAACGGGTAGACAGTAATTTTTAATATCCAGTCCGCCACAAAGTATCCATCAGTGTCTCTCTACCAGCAAACGCAATTACACAAGCATCACTACAATTAGGCGATCGCCCCAATCTCGGAATAGTCTTAGAAGCCTTATCCTCGATGCGAAGTTTCGCGTTGGGGGTTTCTTCGTAATAGACGTTACTGAAGTCGGTCATGATATATTCTTCTTCTTCTAGTGGTGCGATCGCTGATATATCGTCATTACCATCAGCAGCCGCAAAGAACTCACGCAACTTCCAATACCATTGAGCCTTCCAGTTCATGTACAACTGATCGAAGTCTTGGTTAGCATCTTCTTCAACTGCATCACCAAAATTAGCTGCCCATACCTGCGCTCCCCATCCGCGATCAAGCAAGTAGGCTAATGTGCCCGAACCAACACCCGTAGCATCTATGCCGACTTTGCAGTTTGGATAGACGCGCAGATATTCTTCCTCAATGATTTGGGCAATACGAATAACATCTTTGCGATCGCCTACACAGGGGATAACTCTCGCGACCTTAAGTACATTACCTTGGAACCCACAAATAGCATGGTCGTCACTCATGGAGCCAACATCTACACCAAAACTCCAAGGTGTATTGACATTGATGATCGTTTCCCATAGATCGGGGTTGAGATCGTACCTTGCTCGTGCCGCCAAGAAGTATGACTGGGGAAGAATAGCACTGCCTGAGTCTTCAGGAAATAAGCCTTCGACACGGCTTACCCAGTAAGGCGATCGCTCGCCCTTCTTTGATCGGATCTTCTCAATCCATTCAACAGACACCGCCCCTTCAACAACGTCTCGCGGTAGATCCTCTGACCACAATTTCTGTGGTTTTACGGGGCTTCGTTTGTATTGGGGGTCATCGCGATCGCGTAGTATCTTCTCGGCAATATCGGGCTTGAGTCGGTGTATACCATCTGGATGCAACTCATAGAAATCGACCACATTCGGGTGAGACCATACGGGAATTCTAATGTGACCCATTTTACAGGCAGCATCAAAAGCTGTTCCTGAAGATACTGGGTTTCCAACCCTGATAATCTTGTTGGTGTCGGAACCTGTTAGGCAGGATGCAGCCCCATCATCAATCTGAGAGGATATACCGTTAGCCTCATCAAAGACAATGAGAAGCTTCTTTGAGTGAACGCCTTGAAAGGTATTGGCATCATAATTACTAGTACTAAATCCTTCCCCAAAACAGTCATTGTCTAGAAATAGCCTAACCGAAGTTCTCCTACCCCCGATGATCTTCTTGTTGCGATCGTAGTTGCTGCGTATATACCTCCAGAGCAGCATCTCGACTTGTCGATAGGTTGGAGCAGTAGTAAGTGCAACACCCCCAAGACATTTAACAAAATGAATAACTATCCAAGCAAGTAGCCAAGTCTTTCCAACCCCGTGCGCTGCCTGTACGTTGGTTTCCTGTTCTTCAATATACGATCGCAGTATCTCTCTTTGGTCTTGGGACAGCATTCCGTTCGGCTGCATATACATAATCAGCCCTTCGGGGTCGTCGGCAAACCTTGTAAGATCTTCGCCTAAGTCTAGAAACTGATCTCCCCCGATCGCCTTAACCTGCGCGTTACAACTCTTCTTCAGTGTCGCTAAGCCCACCGCTTAATACCTCCCTGATAGTTGTCTGAGCTTGATCGGCGATCGCCATAATCGTCTCGGCTTTAGACTGCGGCAGTATACCTTCGTTAGCCATCTGAGTCGCCAGCACATCGATAGTTGTCCGAGGTATTGCTGGCATAATCATCTCGATAATCTTGGGAGGGCAGCGCAGGATAACCTCGTTAGTGGTCTCTACTTCGTCAATGCAATCTAAAACTAATTCATCGGGCTTTTTCTTGTTTGGTACATACCGAGTTCTCTTAGTTCGAGAGGTTGTAACCCTTGGAGATTTATGGCAAGTTAAGTAATCTTCTACGCAAGCCTTGGCTAAATTTATAAAATAATCAGGTTGCGATCGCCTGTAGTCCGCCAAAGCGACATTAATTTCCTCAGAAAATTCAGGGAACTCAATTTGCCACGAATCGTAAGTGTGTTTAGTAATGATTCTGGGTAATTGTTCGTACACGGATTCAGCCGAACCAGTTCTCCTGATTCGGTCTTTCACCTCCTTTAGTAAAGACGGAGATAGATCTGCTCTGCTTTTAGGTCTACCTTTCTTAGCCATGTATCGACGAAAGCATGTCCTAACGCAGATTCTAGCCGATTTCGTGGTAATAGCGATCGCATAACACCACATTATCAAAAGAAAATGGAATTAACTCTCCATCATCAAAACGAATCCATAATCTCTCACAAGCGATCGCCACTGTTTCTACGGTTGCCTCAAGCCCATATTTGCCGTTGCCAGGGTATAGGCAGATTACGCGATCGCCTTCTTGGGGAGTATATCTGCCGAGGCGTTTTAGAATTGTCTTTAGCTTGTATATCATATTTTGCTTATTATTAACGGCAAGCTTGTTAGGCGATCGCATATTAACGACAAACTTCAAGCTATAGACTCTCAAAAGTTACGGCTTGATTGGCGAACATCCTGATCTGCTGAATCAACATCATTTTATTTTCAGGGTTTGATTCCGCTTCTAGCTGATCGCGTAGATTTAAAATCCACTCAATAATCTTGACTGTGGACTCTTTTGTTGGATTGTCAAACAGTCCTATAGTTTGCGCGATCGTCGCATTAAGGATTTCGCCCCACTCAAGACAATCAATACTTTGCGCTAAAGTCAAGCTAAATTTGTTAACCGCTTCGTGCTTAGCTTTTCTATCCTCGGTTGTGGGCGGATGATATTTAAACCAATCACTCAACGGGATGCCTAGATATAGTGTTTCCATAATCCTCCTCAGATGCTTGATAAAGATTAAAAACCACCAGTTAAACCTTCAAGCACTGCCTTCGACAATATACGCGGTGCGTGTATCTCTGGCTTAGCTATTGATTCAACTGATGTTTTTGCGAATGGTGTTTTGAGCGCCAAGTAATTAGTTTTGAAAGAACAATTACTAATAAACTTTTATACAATCGCGCTTAGGACAAGGAGGATCTGACTTTCAATCTTTCGATTAGGCTGAAGGATTATAAGGGACTATCCACTCCCTAGACCTTTGGGCTTGCACCAACACTTGATCTGCTCTAAGCGCGATCGCATAGTAGATAGATTTCTCTATCCGCACTTTCTCTGGACAAGAAAGTAGTAGAGTAATCAACCGCCAGCACCATGTCTGGCATTTGCCGACACAGGGGCTTAAAGGTGCTTGTGTGTTACCACGGTTGATTGAGTGCGATCGCTGCCTCTGATATCTTTGGGCTTCATATCCCCATCGACTTGCGAATCGCTGCATACTAAGGTCGTTATCCCACGAAGTAATGTTTCAACCGCGCCGCTCAGTTGCGTTAGTTGTGATCGCATAGCTATTACCCTAATCCGCAAGTACAGAAGTCCTTTTCGGGACCCCCTCTCACGGGGTAGTAGTGAACTACCGTACTAAGCGATCGCAATGCAATTCTAACACAATATTGTGGGATTCCGATCCGAACTAATTGACCTGTTTTACAATTTTCTTGCACTGAAACTTACAATCCAGCCAGTATGGGTGTTCTCCTGTTGGCCAAAGACTGCCACGCTCGCTCTTAGCTCCTTCTGTCTGCAAATCTATCTTCAGTAGATTGTTGGAGCTTATATTGGTAATCGTTGCCCTGACTGGCTCCACGAATAATTGAGGGTAGTAGCTATCGTAATCAATGATAACTTCGTCACCGATCGCCAATAGATTTGACAAAACAATCCAGCCACCAAGATTTAGCCGCTCGACTGTTTCGCCTTCTTTTAATAAATTCTCGTACATTTGATCTCCGTAATATTGTAAAAGCCCAACCAATACCTTTAGAAGCGCCAACCAAATCCTTTGATCTGTTTGGATTTCGAGGAACTTGTTTGCCGCAATCCATGCGGATGAAGCAGGAAACTCTTCCCACTTTTCTTCATACAACTCAAGCCAAACAGCTAGGTTTAAAAGCTCTATTAAGCGATGTAGTTCATCTCTATCTAGGCAGGCGATCGCATCGGCAACTTCCTTGGGTATCTCAATCCCGAATCTACGCATAGTAGAGTCTATACATTTGGATCTCCAAATCTGCTCGGTAAACATAGCTTTAGCCTCCATAATAATCAGCACATAAATACTCAAGCGATCGCCCCATCTTGACGGAATAATTTTCGCCCTCGATATTAGCCTCCTGCATTACCTTTTCCAGCGCTGCCCTCACGATCTCCACAGCGTCCGTAGGAACACTAAAGATCATTCGAGTGAATTCGTCACTGGCTTCGGGAGGAGCCTTCTCTTTGGCAAGTTCTAACATCTTGGAGATATCTTCTTTTGTATAGGGGATGGGCTGAAAGGTGCGATCGCCTAACGCTGCTTCAATATCTCTAAGCGACTTACTTAGCTTAACTGGTTCATGCTCGCCATATCCGTGCGAGGCATGCGTTAATAACTGGCATTCTTCATCCGTTAGTCCTGTAATAACGTGGCATAGCAAATATTCGAGGTTCTCGATATACCGATGCTCACCATCAATGATTTCGTATTCGCCCTCAATAAAAGGGTGAGGACGGACAAGTATCTCGGCAACCTGCGTGAACAACTTCATACTCCCTCCAAGTGCTCTTTGGGCTTTGGGGGTTAAAAAATTGGCGTTCCAATTATTCGGGTGAATTTTTGAGGTTTCAATTCTTACACTGCGCTCAATCTTGATTCGCTGAGCGATCGGCAGCGAATAATCAATCTTCTTCGTCATCTTCTTCCTCTTGAAATTTCTTGGGCATAATCACTGATGTCAAAAAAGACTCCTGCTCCACTCCGTCGCATGGGCTAACCATTACCAATGGTCGAGTCCCCTCGTATACCTCCAGCTTAACGTGTTTTGAGTTTGTGGTATCCAAGATATGCTGCAAGTATTTTATGTTGAACCGAGCAGCAAATCCTGACACGCCAACATCGCATGGCAGCGATTCTTCCACTCTGCCCACACCCGCAACTTCGGCAACAAGTATCAGTTCATCACCCTTGATAGTAATGTCAACCAAATAGCTGGTAATTTCGCCTTCGCATAGTGAGGCAACGGTCTTTAGACTGCTAATCAGTTCTTTGCGATCGCACTTTACAGACCCAGACATCTGTTTAAGTCTCACGTCAACAAGGATTGATCTCACTGGCGGAAATGGCTGTGCGATTAGCGGCGAAATAACGGTCAGAGCGTGACTATGAAACCAGATATGGTTGTTAGCCAAGCTTACCTCCGTCTCGGCTTGGGTGATGTGCAACACCTCTTTGAGCGATCGCGCAGGTATCGTTACATTAATCAGCTTCTCGCTCAATTCGGGGTGGACGAACCTGATACAAGAGCCTCGATAGCCATCGGTTGCCGTAAAAGACAGGAATCTGGTTGAATCGTCTTCGCCATCAACGATTTCGTCGTACTCCGCTAAGTTCACACCCGCAAGTGCAGGCTTGGTTTCGTCGTTAGATACAAGCTTCAAGGTAGCCGCAATACCGTCCCGCAGTATATCTGTGGCGATCGCAAAGGTGTCGGCATCAGTAATCTTGGGAGTGCTTGGGTATGAGTCGGCGCTAATGGTCGGTAGTGAGATTTTACTCTTGCCGCACTTAATAGTGGCAATACCTTCGGATACCCTGATTAAAATTTCTTCGCCTTTGAGAGATTTTACCGCGTCGGAGAATCGCTTGGCGTTGAATGCGATCGCCCCTTCTTCCTTAATATCGTTGCAGTCTTCTCGACGGATTAGCCCCAACTTTAAGTCCGTAGCTGTGATGGTGAAGAGATTGTTCTTGGCTTCGAGTCGGAAGTTTGTTAGTACTTCTTGTGGTGGTGACTTGGGAACAGCTTCTTTTACCGCGTCCACCATCGATTTTAATGTTTTAAGGGGAATTGTTAGTTGCATTTTTGTCATTGCTTTTTAAACCTCTTATAAACAGTTTCTGTATACTCGGCAATACTGGGGTAGGAGTTACCTCCATAGGTTTGGGGGCGAGCGTTGTTGAATAGAGACGGATCTCCCGAATACCAAATCGAAGCAGCTTTCCGAATTTGTTCTTCTTCGGATTTTGATGTCGGCGCGACCTGTTTTAAGGCTTCCTCTAGCTTGCAGTCAATGATCTTGACCTGCTTAGTCTTGTCTTTAAGGAATTCCTGTTCGGTTAATGGGGAGCCAAGGCATTGAGTACTCCACGATTTGATGTTATCAGGCATTATCTGCCCGTAACCCAATGCGCCGCTATCTGCATTAATAGCTTTATGGTCGTGGTTTGATTCTTGACCAGCGATCGCATTACGAAGTCTCTCGACAACAGGTTTGGTTGGAGCCTTAGTCGGCTCTTTCCCTTGTAACAACCAAGACACAATACCTCTCGGAGGATCAATCAACTCGCCCTTGAGCTTAACTCCGACATGCAGGTGTGGACCGCTAGACGCTCCCGAATTTCCAGACTTGGCAATCATTGATCCAACGGGATGTCTACCTGAATAACATTCATTTAGGTGGAATAGCTCGATTTCATATTCGGGCAACAGGGGACTGGTTACATAAGCTGCCATCCCTTCTGGTGGATTAAATGGGTTGAACGGGCAAGCAACATCTACAAAACCGTCATGAAAGCTACTTTTAGAACCTAGTTTCCCGATCGCGTAAACAGGAGTTCCAACTGGAGTTGCGATGTCAACGCCTTTGTGGTCTTCGCTACATGATGGGCATGGCTTTTCTCTCTTACCAAAGCCAGAAGTGACTTCATAACTTAGAACTTTATCTCCAACCTTTAGTGGCGCATTGAAGTCTTCATCGGGCTTAAAGTTAACTTCGAGGGATGGTTTAGCGGTAGTAGGAAATCCTAGAAATCTGTATGCCCACTTCACTGAATCATTGGCTGGTTTATAGGCGATCGCGACACCAAGCAATGCGATCGCTAAAAGTTTAGCGCCTCTCCAACGAGCTTCCCTCTTTCTGAGATTCTCGTGGTAATAAAACTGATCCGGCTTCGGAAGTTCTTCTAGCTTTGGTTGTGGTGGCAGGACTGACTGCTTCTGGCTTAGTAAAACCATACTTAATGGGCTCGTCTAAAGTTTTATCAATCTGCACATATAGCTGCTTGCTTGAGTCTGTTAGGAACTTGATGTAGGAGACGGTTCCTTTCTTACCTTCGCAAAAATAGTTAGGAAATTCTTTGAGTACCTGTCTTGTTGTTTTGCCTTCAAGCTTGAGGGCTTGACTCATTGGTACAGGTGTTGTTTGAGAGGGGGTGGTAAGGCAGTCTTCAGTGTTGCCATCGAGTACTTTTGCTAGCTGCGTCTCCGCGATCGGGCGGAGATCTACGAAAGCAAGGTAGCCTTCTTCTGGGAGATTAAAAAAAATAGCGATAAGCGCACCTAGCAACAATGCGTCTATCGCTATGTCACATTTTTTCATTGGTTTAGCGGCGATTTGCTCTTTCTTCGCGAGGTGAGAGGGCGATGTCATTACTGGCTTTTAGGTTATCAGCAACGGACTTATCGTAAATAGCTGAAGCTGGAGCGGAGACTGCTCCTTTGATGTTTACAACTAGGTTATTGCCGATCGCACCTGATAATCCACCCGCTTCTGCGTTTGTTAGCTGTCTAGCGTTCGACGCAAACAAAGCTAAGCCTCCCATCCACGCCGCAGGGATGATGCCCAGCAAGGCGAAGAATAACATTACTGCATGAAATTTATTATGCCAAGCCGCAGATAATAGGGCTCGAAAAGCGACAACAATAGACCACCAATGCTTTGCATCAACGAGCCATAAAGGAGCCTCTCCAGAGCCTCGATTATCTGCCTTTCCGTCGCCGTCATAGTCGATCGCTGCCGACCCTTTCTTTCCGTAAACAATACCATAAGCGTCTGGATCTGCTGTTTTCATTGATTTTCCTCCTCCACCGCCCTGTGGCGGCATATTTCCTGCATTCATGAGTTTTAAGCCGTTCTAGCAAACGGCACTACATTGTCTTTACCGATCGCGAGGATTCTATCGAGTTCCTCCATAGTGTCCTCCACCGATTCTTCAGCGTCTTCCGATTCCTCGAAATCGAACCTGAAGCCATTTAGATGTTTAAGATCTGGTCCCAACGCAATTCTTGGAATACCCATTGTTATGAGCATTACGGGGCGATCGCCTTCTTTCTTCGCCATAGCGATCGCTTGATTAAGTTGTTGCTCAAGCAATAATCTTTGGGCTTTGTCTTGAAATAAGTAAGAGTCTTTCAGCGCCCTAACGATAGGGGCGTAGCCAACATCGTTGTTTTCGCCGACACGACCCTGAGCCAATACCGAGAAACATTCACGGGCAGGACCACTAAACCCGATCTCTCCGCAAAGATGGGAGATTGAAACAAGTATTAACTGAATACCTAGTTCCCTACCCATCGAGATGATCTCGCCCAAGGGTTCAGCAAATTCGTCAACCCTTTTAAGGCGCACGATATCGGCGTAAACTTTGTACCACTCGTCAAGGATGAGATAGTGTTGGGAGAATTTTGGTACTGGTTTGCCTTCTCTCAACGCCTTCTGAACAGCCTTTCTTCTTGCTTTCAGCTTGGCGTAAGTCTTGTTAATAGCCTCTAGCGCTGCATCAAGCTGTTCGGAAGGGGTGTCTTGGTTGAGGTAGGTAACAATGTCGGTCGATTGCTGTAACCCGAACCAGTCAGTAGTCTTAGGATCAACAATATTGAATGTGGCTTCAGGCTTATCGGTCATTAAGCGCTGAATAATAGCATTCAATGTTGTGGACTTGCCAGCGCCAGACTTTGTGGCGATCAAGATGTGGAGAGTCGTTTTTGTGATCTCACCAATGATATCGCCAGTAAATACGCCCTTTGAGTACTCGGCGACAGCGATCGGCTCGTCGTCAACGTAAGATTCCTCATCGAACTGAGGTTTCTTCGCGATAGGAGCAGTCTGTGGGCGAGGAACCGACATCCTCTGAACATTGTTGTTCTTGATAATTACTGGCGTGGCAACCTGCTGATTATGGCGAGGCTGCTCTACAGGTTTGTCATCTTCTTGAGCTGCGGGTTGTTCTTCTTCAAGGTTGCTTGCCAAGCAGATACCTGACGCGATCGCCATAGCGAGAAAACCAGCAGTAATAATAGGATTGTTATAGGAGCTGGGCTGAAGTACAGCCTGTTGCCCATGATCGTTAACATTTGAATCTACTCTCCTGTACTCATCAACAGATTTGAATAAGTAGTCCTTGGGGATTGCTGACCATGCTCCAGCGCCAAGCCAAGCAAAACAGCTAAGAGCTAGTGCAGCATTTATTGTTGACTTTTTCATAGCTTTTTGTTGAGTTGGCGAGCTTTCTCGTTGGCACTGGAATTTAGTAAGTCGATCCTCGCGTTGTAGCGATTTCGCAGGGCCAGCTCGGTTAGTTCGGGATCGGTTTCAACCAATTCCACTCTTCCTTCTCTGGCTGATTCGATCGCACGAAGGTTTGTGGTCGCAATAACCATTTGCGTAGCATCTTTAGCAAGAGAAGCGGCTTTGCGGCGATCGCTCCATGCGGCTTCTTGGAGATTTAAGTAACAGTCCAATCCAATAGGCGATCGCAAACATTGCTTGTCGCCAGACTGGACGGCTTTATTTGCGTCGATCACATACTTGGCGGCGAGAATGCGGATAGCGGCTTTCTCGTCCTGCCTCAATCCTTCTTCGGCGAGGGAATTAAAGTCAGCAAGTGTTTGGGCTTGCTTTTCTTTGTTCTCGGCTAGGATTTGCGGAGCTACATCAGCCAAGGTCTTTGGCGTGTAAGGCAGGATTTGCTCCGCAGGTTTGGGTTGACTGCTTGCCACTGCCATTACCCCGATAATCAGACAGGCAGCACTCATACCTGCAAGAATCAGATTCTTTGGGGTAAGTAAGTTTTGCTTTGGCTGCGCGAGGACTTGGGGCGCAGTGGCAAGTTGGCTTGGAGGTTTGCTAGCGATCTTAGGGGTGGGGACTGGAGAATCGGCGATCAATTCTTCAAAGTCCTCTTGTGTTGCGGCAGGGTCAAACATGTCATTTAGCTCCCAGTCAGTAGTGCTTGTGCCAAGGGATCGGAAAGGGTATTGGATGTCTGGGCGAAAGCACTCTCGATCTCTATCCCAGTACTGGTTGTAGAGAGCAAAAAAGCCGTCGCCATCTTGCCTCCACCCCTCATCGAATCAATACCCTTCTCTACTAAACCTAAACCAATAAGCGGTGCTGCCAAAGCTGTTATCTGGTCGGTCACAACATCCGCGTACTCTTTGGCTTGCTCGATCTGGGTTGATTGAGTCAGCTTTCTAGCTTCATCAATACGATTAACGATTGAGTTGGTTTGAGATTCGGTCGGGGTGGCTTTCCCTCGGTTTCGGGGAGTCTTAGGAATACTAGAACTAGGACTTTTTGCCGCATCGAACGCTGCTTTTTCTTCGTTATTCATAATAGTCAAGAAACAATAGTGGTAAATAAGGAAATACGGAAAGAAGTTTGAGTTCTAGCTTTTCTTCGTAGTTTGGGCGAGAACGAAGCCAAGGGATTAGATCGTGAGAATTTTTCGATTGGTTGCAAGAGCTACAGGCGTAGACGAGGTTTTCTATAATGTCCAACCCACCTTTAGCCATAGGAATAATGTGGTCTATCTCAGAATTAATTCCCATCTCTCGACGACAATAGGCGCACAAACCATCAAAATCCTCGTACCTGTCTTCTAACTGCTCTTTGGTCACCCTTGAGGCTTTCATCCGAGGTACTTCTTTCCCAAGCCTCCTTCGTGGGTTCTTTTGGTTTTTGCCAGCTTCGTAAGCCGCCAATTCAGCCTCAGTCAACAGTTAGTTTCTCCATGACATTTGTATAATTCCTTTTTGCCGCGATCGCTGCATTCCCCCTGCCGTTTGATGCTTTACCAGCGCCGTGGGCGGCGATGATTCTTGCGTCAGAGTGGTAGAAGGGCGATCGCTTGTTTAACTCGTAAGCCCAACCCCTGAACGTTCCAAAAGGAACATTAAAGAATTCAGCCCATTCTCTAAGCGATCTTTGTATCTCTCCCATGTTTGATTGTGTGTCCGTTGGATGTCCGTTGGATGTCCGTTGAGCGAATAAGCTTAGTGTACCTAGATTATTCTAGATTGTCAACAAAGTGATAGTAAATCTCTTGGGATGCGCTAATATTGGGCAATCCAACCACTAAGGATTTATGAGTGTCACCCAGACCGCCCGATTTCCAGACGATCTTCATGCCGCATTAAAAGACTATTGCGATCGCAGAGGCAGTAGCGCTAACGCAGAAATAATCGTTGCGGTGCGAAAGCATCTCGGCTTACCAACATTTGAGGAGCGTGTTGAGTTTATAGAAAAGCAATTGACAGAGATCACCGATCGCCTAAAAGCTCTAGAAAAAACTAGCGCGATCGCCACTCAGCAATTCTCTGGCAACGATACTCAGTCCACCCCGAATGATTAGTTGGCGTATACCAATCCTCGTACCGATAAGTCCCTTTGGATCGATTACACGGCGTACATGCTGGCACGGTATTAGCAAAGTCGTCACTGCCTGAGTCATGGCGGGGGATTATATGGTCAAGCCCCTGAGCTTCATTGCCGCAGTAGGCGCATTTATAGTCGAATTCTTTAAAAGTGTAATCTCGAATCTTTTGTAGGACATCTTTTTTGCGAATACAATCAGATAGAGATATGTAAAGCATTGGCAATACCCGTGTTTGAATAATCCTGCCACAAAACTACGTCAAGTGCGGTGATCGTTACAGAATTCGCGACACAAACATCGGTAAAATAACCACAGCAGAATTTTTAAAAGTAAATGTTGAAATACAAAAACGCTGATGTCGCGATCGCGCCTAATGGTTCGTGTGTAATTACGTGGGGTGACAGTCACCCCACTATGGCTGGGCAAAAGCAAGATATGCACCTACCTGAAGGTATTAAGTCGCACTTGGTCGCAGTGAATCAGTATGTAATGCAGTACGTGGATATTGTCACGGAGCCAACCGAATGCAAGAACAAATAGCTGAATGCCAGTCGGGTAAAAATGCGCTTTGGTTTCCCTCCGATGCCGAGTTAAGAAGATTAGGACCACAGCTTTTCTGTACAACCTGCGAAAGGTATAAATTCAAAAAGCATCGGTGCAAGATTTTTAAGACTACCCCAACAGGCGATCGCCCTGAGTAAGATTCAAAAACCTTTGTATTTCTGCCAAGAAGTCCAGAGGTTTTTCACTTCAATACCCTTTCTCTTGGCGTATTTCACGCAGTTAGCCGTACCACCGCTCGACCCGTCCCATAATGCGAGTATCCTGTTAGCCCGATCGCACATCCATTCATTTCTAATCTGCATCGCCGCAGCCGAGTATGGTACATCAGGGCAATGCACGGCGATCGCCTTGTCGCAGATATACTGCCACTGGTCTTGCTGAGATTGGCTCCACTTGAATGCGTGGTTTAGGCAAGGCACTGCGGCGACGAGAGGCATTTCTAATTCAATCGCTGCTAATGCGATCGCGGTGTCCCACCCCAAAGCCATACCAGAAATAACAATTACAGGTCTTTCTTGCGCCAAGGCGTTCTTGGCAAGGGCAGTAAGTCTGGGCAGGGTTAAGGATTCGTACTGACTCCACGTACTTTGTAGTTTCTGGGGGCGATGTCCTGTGCCAGCAACAACTAGCTGCCCGTCGGCAAGATTAAATTCAATGTCGGAGGAGTTTGATTCGCTGTCCACGGAGGGCGATCTCGCTTGTAAAGTTCTCGGTACTGTGGTGGGACGAAGCTAGCTTCTTGTGCTACCGCCTCGTACTTGTCTAACTCGGCGATCGCATCTCCAGAGGTCATTCTGCCGTACAGCACTTCTTGGTTAAGTAGCGCATATTTATATTCGTACAGTCGTTCTGGGTCTTCGGGTACGCAATCGGGGATTAGTTCGGCTAAAGCCGCGATCGCGGTGCACCAGTGTTGATCGCTGGATGCTGGGGCATCTTCAGCTTTTACTCGCGAGGTGAGTAGGTTGGAGAGGATTAGTTCGAGGGCGTGGGTTTCCATGTGGGTAGTTACCGAATCTTAGAAGCTTCAGGAAAGAATAGCTCTCTAAGTGCGAGGTCAATTTTAGCTCTTTCTATATACTTGTCCCCAAACACCTTTTCAAAAAGCCTCCTGAAGTTTGGATCGTCAGTGTCAATCGTTTGTTCACCTTGCCTCCAAACCTGAAACTCAGACCCATCAATTTTTTTTGACTCCCTTTCGGCTACGATAATGCCTTCTCGCGGGGAATCAACAAAAACAAACATGAAAAAGTCATATTTTTCGTCCCGCGCAATCATCTTGAGCAGGATCTCAGGTAAATCCCAATACGCGAACAGGCTAGAGAAAAGCAACCGCCGTTCTACACCTCCTTGAAGAAAGATCTCCGTTTGGAACCCCTCTTGTCCTCCCCTCCAGAGGTAATTATAAAAATCAATATGCTCTGTATTCGCGGGGCTTGAACCTGCGATCGCTCTAGCCCTTCTCGCAGCGCGTTGCTTTGAGCTTCTACCCATTTTTCAATCTCCGCAAGTTTTAATACCGCCACAAGTATAACTTGCTTTTGCCACAAAGTTACAATAAAAGCTTGACAATACTTGTACCTTTGTATCAGTGTAGGGGTACTGACATGACAAAAAAAATACACAAAAGTGTCACAGAGGCTCAATACTGCCCAAATAGTGCAACATTCTAAATACATGATCGCTACAACAAAAAAGCACCCCGTCTAAACGGGATGCTTTTCACTTACCTTGGCAAATCCCTCACGATCTCCCTAACAGTCCTCTCAAACTCTCGCTCTATCAGTGTGAACGCCTCCTGCCTTGAGTTCGCCTGTCGAGCAAGAACTTCATCAAACATCTCGGCATCGCCTTGAAGCAAGGTGAATACTGGCTCAGTATTCGGCGAGAAACCTTTAACGTAGTACGGGAAGTAGTCAACCTTCCAGTATCGAACCAAACCATCATTGGGATTGAGGAAATCTACAGGCGTGATCGCCTTGTACATCAGATCAAGATTGAGTTCCTTGATATCTACTTCCTCCCCACATTCAGGGCAGACCCATCCTTCTTTAATAACCTCCCTGTCATCGATCGCCTTTACAGGTGCGTCAGAACAACTGTGATAAACAAGCTGCTTGCGTATAAACTTCTGCGGGTAATCTTTTACGAGTTTATCTAGCAGCGCGATCGCCTCCAACCTGCTTAGATGTAATTGCTGGGCAATCACATGGGGTTCAATACATGGTCTTTGGAATAGCTTTTGCAGAACAGTTTTCTGCTCGTCGGTCAGGTCGGTTTTGATATACATAAAATTTTGCTACGATGGATACACAAAAAAGCCACAAATCTGCGATAATTCAGCATCGTTTCAAATTAAACCCATGTCAATTTGCGGAATCTGTGGCGCGGAAGAGGAAAATGGAAACATCTCTTTAGAGTTTGATCGCAAACGAGATATTTCCGTCTCAAACAAAGATTTACACTATACGAAATGCTGCCAATGGGCGATCGCTAAAGGCAGGGTGGGATGTTTAAACAAGAAGGGGCAGGTAGTTGACCTCCCCTCCTTGCGTGTCCGACCCATTGTTTAAAACCCAAGCTAATTCATATCCAAAGCTCTTAGCGATCGCGCCAGCTTGGTCGAGAGTATCAAATCCGCAAAGATTGCGAATATTCAAGTCTGTGTGAGTAATCAAGCCAACCAAATAATAGCGATCGTCTGGCCCAAATTCATAACTTAAAACTCCTTGCATAGCCGCCCTCCTCGCGATATTCCGCGCATTTGTGGTACATTTGTGGTTAATACTAACACGATAGGCAGAATACTGCCACAAAAGATGCCACAAAAGGTCAAAAGAGGGGTGGGGCAACCTCGGAAGTATCGAAAGTCCAAATGCCCACACTGCAAGTCGCACTGGCACACCAGTAATGGTGCGGGGCGACAAAAGTGCAACGACTGCGGCAAGACATGGGCTAAGAGGAAAGGAGATGACGAGCTATTGGCAACACCGCCCACATCTGTCACTACCAAGAAAAAGGAAGCCCCCGTCAGTTTCGCAGATCAAAGACCTACTGCTTGAAAATCACGATATCGTCGCTGAAGAGATCGCGCAGATAACCATAGAAGAGGATCAAATAGTTGGCTACGTCAAAGAAAAAAACGAGTGGTATAAGTTTACAATCTACCGATACTGACCCACTTCGCGCTGAATTAGATGAAATATTTAAAGAATTTCCAGATGGAGCGACGATCGCTTATGGATTTTTAACTACTGAAACTTCATGTCCGTTTTGCCAAATATCAGACCAAGAGAATGTATGGCGGGTGCGGAGAGATGCTGTCGATGTCTATATTAATGGTATTAGAGATCGCGTAGAACTTAAATGGACGAAGAGCAACAACAACCAGAGCGCCGAACCCTGACGCAGATGTGGGAAACCCTTCTTGAACAGGACCCAAGGTTCAAGATGGTGGTGGACTTAGCAACCCCGCGAGGCAACCGCAAAAACGTAATGCCTTTAACCCGCGAGAATGTACGAATTGCCTTCGCTGCATTTAACGACAGTATTGCTGAACAGTTAACCGACTTGGCGATCGCCTGTTTTGGTCGTTCTCACTCCCCGAAATTTGTCACCACCGATGAAGGTGATGAGTATATTGAAACTAGCGAAGAAGAAATCTATTATCAATGGGAGCCTGAAGCGGCTTTGCGGATCTGCAATCAACGCCTTGATGGGTTTCTAATTGAGATCAGCGATCGCGGTACTATCACCAAATTTAAGTACGAGCGACCACCTTTCCTGTATCCTCACGGCTGGGCCTATCAACCAACTATGCCCGAGGTCCCTGACGATCCTGAATGCTGTACGTTATTTGATCGAAGAAGCCATGCTCGTCGCCGTCGAAGATTTGGAAATGTCGGCGACAAGTATGACCTGTATGGGAAAGCGTGGAAACGCGGCTCAGGGCAGGATTCTGTCCAAGAGGTAGATGATTAAGTGCATAGCTTTAACATTCCTGTTCGCGCAGTATATCTTCAGACGAGTATGTAATGAAGCAGGTAGATCGACGGTAATACGCACAGTCCGCTCCTTCTCCCCTTTCATGGGCAACCCGTCCAAAATATTCTCCGCAGTTTTGTGGGAGTTCAGATCGGAATTAGCTTTGATAAAATTCTGCTCGATCGTCTCATTAAGAGGTATACGCTTAGACATAGCTCAACACCTCCGCAAATAAAGCCTCGTACTCTGCCGCCGAATCTTGGGCGGCTTTGCTATTTAATCCCCAGACGGTTGTACGTTGCCCCGACGAATCGGCGATCGCCTGCTTTTGATGGATGACTGTTTGGAGCAACGGGATTACAGATATGGATTTTAAAGTGGCGATCGCCTCCTCTTTGAGCATGGTTCGAGGGACTGCGCGGTTTAAAAAGAATGCCGCCTTGGGCAAGCCACCTCGCACCGATTGGGCTTGAAGTATCAGCTTCACCGAGTCCATTGCTGAATTGAGATCCAATCTTGTTGGCTGACAAGGAATAATTGCCAAATCGGTTCTTAGCAGGATTGCGCGAGTTACCTCCGACAAGTTGGCGGGACCATCGAGGATTAAGTAGTCATTTTTTAGAGTTGGTATCTTGTCGAGAATGCTGTCGGAATCGGACATGATTGTATAGGTGATCGGAGTGGCGATCGTGCTTGCCCATTTACTTGAAGATTGCTGACCATCGGCATCGACCAGCACAACGTTCTTGTTCGCCCTCCGCAGATATTCTGCGAGGTGCACTGAGGTGGTGGACTTACCGCAACCACCCTTTTGATTGACCAACGAGATTACAGTCATGGTTATTCGTGGGAGTATTACCTCCGCGCATTAAACCATGATCGTTGCGATACTGCAATCAGTACTTACTGGGGGTGTCCGCGTAAACGCTATTTATGACACTAGAAGCCTTGCTGGGAAAGGGGTTTAGGGTGTCCGCGCAAATAAGATTAGTTGACTGACCTTATTTTAAAATGCTTACAATTCACTGGGCAGCGATCGCCTAACCAAGATGCTTCAGTGTGAACGTGGCGATCGCTAGTCTTCCAGATTTGTGGATTATAACAATGGTCGGCGCAATCGGGGCTGTACGACCTCCACTTCGGATTAGCCCCGTTCCAGTAGCAGTCCAGTCGGGTTTCGGTGTACGCGGAATCAAGCATAAGAAGTGTCCGAGGGTTTGCAGTAAGGATGGCAAGCTACAGCTTCTGGAACCTTACTATATTCGCCATTTTGCCTGCGACTATAGATTAAGACAAGACTGTAGTTGTCTGGGGTGCAACAAATTAGCTTGCCACAAAACAAACATTTATTGATAGGCGATCGATGAGACTTTGGATGTTTATTCATGATTATGATGCGCTAGCAGCGATCGCGCATCAAGAACGCTGATATGCAATAGTTCGGCAACCTTAGATGCTCCAATAAAATCTTTGGAGTAGGCATGCACTGCAAGCATTTCCAAATCTCGTTTAGTAATATTTGCCGTTTCAGTGCTTTTGTCTAGAACCAAGATTGGCGGAACTTCTAATATCCTTGCAAGACTGAGGAGATGTCGCGCCTGAAGATTATCTTTGTTGCTTCTGATTATAGCGATCGCTTCGTCTAAGTCCATAAATGTAGAAAGCGATCGCTACCCTGAAGAGAGGTGAGTAGCGATCGCGAATTTGTAAACATATATATCGAGTGATTCCTCTCCCCATGATTTTAGCTTGGATTCGCATTAAAAAGCGATCACTACCCTGAAGAGAGGTGAGTAGCGATCGCGAAAATGATTATCTAACATAACCTCTCCCCACAATCTTAACTTGATTTTGTGGCAAAAAAATACCGCCGTCCTGTGGAATGGTGGACGACGGGCTATGTAATCTCGATGGTCTGCGGATATTGTACGCGACTTTGTGGCACTTTTATTATCGAATCTGGCAGATAATCGACAATAAAGAGAAATTTACTTCTAGATATTATCAGTACCGATAACAATCACCATGTCCCTCGAATACACCCTTGGATATCTAACTGCGAAACTGGACTCCAACGATTCCCACGGCAAGAGTAACTCACCCGAATATGCCGTCTGGAAATCAATGGTAAACCGATGCACCAATAAGTCGAATAACAACTATGCCAGCTATGGCGGCAAAGGTGTCACGGTGTCAAAGGAGTGGCGAAACTTTGAGCAGTTCTACAAGGACATGGGGAAGAAACCTGCGGGGGCAACACTGGATAGGATCGACCCGAAGAAGGGGTATAGCAAAGGCAATTGCCGATGGGCGGAAGCTGGCGATGCTGGGGCTAGGACTAATGATGTGTACATCAAGGTTGGTGGGAAGAAGAAACGCTTGAAGGATGTGGCGGCGGCGAAGGGGTTGAAAGAGGATACTCTTCGGAAGCGTGTTAACAGGGGGATGGATGTGAAGACGGCGGTGACGAAGAAGGCCTAGCTCTCAGTACGGAAGTTCTTTGCTAACAGTAATTATCGATTTTCTTTAAGGCAAAAGACCTTATTTACGATCCATGAAACCACTCGATCCAGTGATCTAAAAATTCCACGAAATGTTGATACAATTGGACAAGCGAGGCTAGGTCTTTCTTGTCTATTTTTTTTGCGCGTGTGTATAGAAATAGCAAATTTGACGACACAATTTTGTGGTGATATCGTGATCTCACTGATAGCGACGCGCTAACTAGCAGTAACCACACTCAAGCGCTAGAGAGGGATAGAGACAGCCGTAAAGACGTTATGAACAACTAAATAGGACTGTATAAGGTTAGAAGTAGTAAACCGGTGAGAAAGCAGACACTAACACTAACTCAGTCTAGAAAGTAAGTTTTATTACTTAGCTTAATTATTTACTTTTTTGCACTAAAGAAGACAGTCAAAACATACCTTAAAGGTAAATAGCCGAAAGAGTTTATACAGGTTATTTTGCTAGTTACTGACAATAACAAAGCTTTTAAACAAACCTTTAACACTCCCTTGTTTTGCTTAGTAGTTAGTAGCTTACTAAATACTGAAAGTAGAGACTGTAAGTATTTAGTAACTAACTAACTAACTAATTTTTGGGAGATCCCGTTATGACTACTCTAAGCAATGCCTTACAAAGCGCTTTAAACTCTTCTAAAGTAGCTACCACGGTTGAAGCAGCTACCACGGTTGAAGCAGCTACCACGGTTGAAGCAGCTACCACGGTTGAAGCAGCTACCACGGTTGAAGCAGCTACCGTTAAAAACGGTAAAACACACAGCAAACCACGCAAACCTGTAAAGGTTGAAGCAGCTACCACGGTTGAAGCAGCTACCACGGTTGAAGCAGCTACCACGGTTGAAGCAGCTACCACGGTTGAAGCAGCTACCACGGTTGAAGCAGCTACCACGGTTGAAGATCGAGTATTAGCACGCGATCGCACTAACAACGAAGTATTTGTTACTGTTAATCGTTTAGTTGATGGCAGATTCCAAGCGCTATATATGTTCCCGAACGGTAGCACTAGAAAAGCTACCGATCCCGATCGCGATCGCGCTATCAAGTTTGTCTGCAATGCCTGTAATCTTGATCTTGTAGAGACTAAAATAACTCCCGATCCCGTCAACTCGGTTAAGAGTGAGTTTAACTCTACTATGATTGCAGCGATCGGGTATGCAAAGGAAAAGGCTAAGAAGTCAGTTATCCGACAGTATGGTGATCTGTTTGCATCCGATATGACTAATACCGTTATTAGTCAATATCAGGAGCTATACATTGCAGAGATCAACGCTATCCGTAACGATATTCGCAAGGGTAAAATTTAAGCTACTAACTATATAAGCCTAGCCCGATCCCGTGATCGGGCTATTTTTTTTACTCCCTTTACTTCTTTATAAAGCAATGCCAATAGAAAAAGAAGATCATCATATTTCTAGAGTGTTAGACAGTCTTTTTAATACTCTAGAGATAACAACAGAAAACGCTACAGCTAACCCGTTAAAGCCTAGTAGAAAGTGTAAACAAGCAATTAAAGACGGGTTTACACTTGCAAAGCCTATAACAGCTAATCAGCTAAAAAAGACTGTAGCTAATGCTACTTATCAATACTCCCGATCTAATATCGCAATTGATAAGCCTAAAAAGTCTACTGGTAAACCCAAAGACTCTATAGCGGTTTTAGACTTTCTAGATCTAGGATTGCTTATCAGGTATAGCGATAGCGTTGAACTATCGTTAAGACAAGTTAGAACGGTTAACCGTTCTATTCATGACGCTATCATTATTAACCTGCTAATTGACATTGATCTTTTAGCTGTTGATACGCTAAAAGCCATACAGAAAGATCCCGATCTTTCTTTTTACGGTGCTACAAAGATCGCAGTTACAAGACAGTTATCCGAAGATCATAGCGATCGCGTTGGCAACAGTACTCTTAATTTACAAAAGATGGCGGTTATCTACAGTACTCCTATTAACAAGCTATATAAAGCGCTTGTTAGCTCTATCTCTCATATTATGCAGAATACAGCCGATCTAAAATCAGTCTATGCACATCCTTTAACGATTGACATCTAATCTCACTCCTTATAGCCCCGATCGCTTAACCGCGATCGGGGCTATTTTTTTTTGTCTATTTTTTTTCTGCCAAACGCGATCGCCTCCCGAATTTTTTTTGGGGGCGAAAAGTTGACAGTTTTGGACATTTTTAAATAGGGATCACTGGGATCTTTTGAGACAGATCATGAGATCCTGCTAAAGATAGGAGGTGATCAATATAGACAATATAAAAGAAATACTTTCCCGTTTTTGGCATAGAGACGAAGCCAACTGGCAAGTCAGATCGAGTGACCTGAAATGGATTCTATTTCGGGGTACGCGATCGCAGTGCCAAGCCTTTGTAAACGACTATTTAGATGATGGTTTTGTCGAGATAGTCACTCCGCAAGGCGACTTGATCGAGGTAGATCCTCATCTAGTCATTGTTCGCTCTCAATAATCATCATCACCCAAACCTAACCCGTGAGTCCCGCAAGAGATCCACGGGTTAGCTCTTGCTTTGTCGCTGTCACCGAGGCGTAGATTATCGGGTTTTCACTGGAGGTTTCTATCATGGATTTTCAACTTATCGGTTACTCGCTCCGCACTGGAGAGGCGAAGCCTCTTGGCTTTTATGGCGATATCGACAGCGCTCTTTTTAGCGCTGAAAAGCTTGAATGCAAAGCGATCGCCACAGCTATTCTAGATTGTCACGGCGAGATCATTCGCTCGACCGAATATTCTCGGAGTGTGTCCGACAATAGCCGCAAATATTTTGCGGACTCCCAGAAATGGGTGACGCGGATCATGGGTGCAGCCGTGCAGCTTACTCCTGTAAAGGCAAAGCCAACCTTCAAAAATTTCAGAATGGGTTTTCAATGTTCTGAAGTTAAGCATTACGCCTAACTTTTGTGGCAATTATCTAGGGAAGCCTCAAGCTAGCTCTGGCTATAGCTTTTGGGGTTTCTTTAGATATTGCCATTTATTTGTTTTTTGGTTTATTCCCCATGTACCATGAGGGGCACTTTACAAAACAATTGGAGATGATATGTTTAGCTATAGAGAATGCAAAAAAGCAATCCGAAGCATTAGAACTGGCGAACTTCGCTGGCTTTTGGATTTTGGATCTAAAAGCTATGTGGGTAGCGACAATGTTGGACGTGACTGCACGAAGGTTTCCCCCTCTGGGAGCGTACTGATTAGTAGTTCTCCGATTCTGGAGAATAACGTCTGTATCAAGGAATGGGGATCAAGAAGCTTCCTGACACTTGAGGACTGGGAGGAGTACCCAAACTGGGCTACCCCTATATTTATTGATTACAGGCACTCCCCAGTCGCGAAATTGCAGAAAAGCATAAGAGACTCTTTCGCGGAAGAATTCCTTACCTTAAAAACAGGCGAATATCACGAGCAATTCGTCGTTTACAGCGAATCAAATATAGCTTCGGTTCAGGTTAGGGAGTGGAATAACCCCCGCTTTGAGGATCAAGTCGAACAAGGGGGCGAAATTCTCGCTCATGGAGAGTGGCGCAGAGCTATTCCCGAAGGCTGGTCTGTCCAAACGGATTCGGAAATCTATAAGGACGGAGAAATGTTTTGCAAGTGGAGACTTGAAATCAAACCTCGGAGCTATGTTTTGACAGCTTAATTTTGTGGCAGTATTAACGTAATTCTGTTATACTGCCACAAAAATCATTTGGATCGCAGCAGATCCACAAGCTCCTGCTAGAGCTTGGAATTGTATGAGCTAACTCACAGTATTGCGGTTAGCTCCCCAGTCCTGACTCCACGGGCATAAAACAAAAGGAGTCGTCTCTGCATCTGGCAGAGCGTGGCGGTATCACAGCCCGCCGCAATGCAAAACACTTTATCAGGAAACAACACATGGAGAAAATATGCTAACTCTCAGATATCCCTACGACTACGCCAATTCAAGCAATGGTGGGGACTACGCCCACTACTGCAAACAGGTAGAAGACTTCATCATCTTCTGGTCTTCTTCTGAAATGTCGGAAGAAAATACGATGATTGGCTATCACCGAAATGAGCCAATCATTGTCACACGGCACGACTGCTACGGCAGTCCCGTGTTTGAGGTAGAAGGACTAACAAACCCTTCCGTCATCGAAGATGAAGACGGGATCTTTATCGATGGGGTTCATTTTACCCCTATCGAATACTGCGAATCGGCGGAGTTCAATACCCCCGAAAACTGGGCGCGTCAGTGCGTTCACGCTGCTCAAGCGTTAATTGAGCAAAACGAAATTGAAGCAAAAAAGGAGGAGTTGATCTATGCTGCTTAATATATTAACGTCCAAGCGGAACATGGAAGATTCCGCAACATTTCGCGCCAACATTCACCGCGTTGGCAATGCGGTAAAGATGGTAGAGGCGACAGGCGATGTGATGCACATTCGTATTGCCCTAGCCCAATCAGGGCTAGTGCAATTAGAGGATGAGGCGATCGCCGATCCTAAGTCCTTTTGTCGGGGTTGGCGGCTAGCATTTGCTCAGTTAAAGAGGGGCTGAGGGAAACCAATCCCTCAGCACTTGCGCTAAAGCCCTGACTCCACGGGCTTAAAATAAAAGGAGTCGTCTCTGCATCTGGCAGAGCGTGGCGGTATCACAGCCCGCCGCAATGCAAAACACTTTATCGGGAAATTGGGTCTAAAACCCCGTCCTTCTAGGACGGCTTTGTATTAATCTATGCTACAATATACAGCATAAGACTTACTAAATCCATGTTAGTACTTGAAGCAAAACTTAAAGGCAAGACAGAGC